>Ga0315542_1001135_pt1 | contig 16794 bp, 15 predicted proteins | sample SalMarSW160120MG_FD_202541 | JGI IMG/M metagenome (GOLD analysis project Ga0315542, IMG submission 202541) | Salt marsh sediment microbial communities from the Plum Island Ecosystem LTER, Massachusetts, United States - Salt Marsh Sediment SW1601-20 ...
CGCTGCATCTCCCTTCAGGTTTGGCGTTTCGAGCGGTTTTCCTGACGGTTCGATCCAGATTTCTGGTCCGCAATCCGGACAGGCGACAGGCTGGGCGTGAAAGCGCCGGTCGAGTGGGTTATTATACTCAGCGGCGCAATCCCGGCACAATTCGAACTCCGACATGGTTGTATTGGGGCGATCGTAGGGTATGTCTTCAATGATTGTAAAGCGAGGGCCGCAATTGGTGCAGTTAATAAAGGGGTAGCGGTAACGCCGGTCATCCGGATCGAACAATTCACGCAGGCAATCCGGACAGATGCTTATATCTGGAGAAATGGGTTGAAAAGCGTCCGGGATGGGTTGTGAATGGAGAATTTCGAATTTCTCATAGCCATCGGTTGGACGGTCTTCGACGATCAGCTCATCAATGTAGGAGAGCGGGGGAGACTCTCTCCGCAACCCATCCACGAAGGCTTGCAAAGCAGTAGAAGGTCCGTCCAGCTCGATATCTACACCGGCAGAAGTATTGCGCACCCAACCAGTTAAAGAAAGGCGGGTCGCCAGTGTATAAACAAACGGCCTGAATCCAACCCCTTGAACGACGCCGGTGATGTGAATGCGAATGCCGGCATTATCAGTCATAGAATACCAATACTAAATCTTCCAAAACTATACTGCACGTATCGTTTTGACTTGCTGATCTACCCAACTGATCCATGCATCGATACCCTCTCCTGTCCGGCAGGAAAGCGGGAAGTTTACCACCCCGGGATTTAGAATCTCAACCCCGCGCTGGAAATATTCCATGTTGAAAGTCACATAGGGCAATAAGTCGATCTTGTTGATGACCATGGCATCGACGCCGCGATACATGCCTGGGTATTTATAAGGCTTATCATCTCCTTCGGGTACGGAGGCTATCAGCACGCTCTGGTGAGTGCCAAGTTGAAAACTTGCGGGGCAGATCAAATTGCCGACATTTTCAACGATCAGCAGATCGATTGTGCTTAAATCTAAATTGGCCAGGGCATCATGCAACATGACGGCATCCAGATGGCATTCCCCCCCCGTATTGATTTGAACAGCCTGGGCGCCTGCAGCAGCAGCCCGGTCTGCATCCAGGCTCGTAGCAATATCCCCATCAATCACAGCCAGGCGTAATTTTCCGCGAAGTCCTTGGATGGTATGTTCGATCAGAGAGGTTTTACCTGCTCCTGGTGAGGCCATGAAATTAAGGGCGAACACGCCGGCAGCATCTAATTTAGCGCGGTTATCGGTCGCCAACCGATCGTTGGCATTGAGAATTTTTTCAACAACAGGAACTCTTTGAGTCATTTGATTTTCTTTCTCGCAGTTTTTTGTAGAATTAGCTGGGCGTAAGAGGAACTCCCTGTGCCGGTCAAGTCTTTTCAATATCGATTGCCTCAAGGAAGAACTCTTCCCCGGCGCTTACTTTTACTCGAATGCTTCCGCATTCCGGGCAAGCGAAATCTTCTTTAACGGGTGCAAATTCCTGATTGCAATCCAGACAGCGGAGTTGGGTTGGAATCCGTCTGAAGTGCAATTTTGCGTTTTCAGCGAGGGTATCCTTGGAGACGATATCCCAATAAAACTGGACCGAGTCATCGATGATCGAGGAAAGTTGCCCGATGACCAGGTATAAATTAGTGATTCGCGCCGCTCCGGAATTTTGCCCGTGCCGTACAGCGATTTCAAGGATACTTTCAGTAACAGATAGTTCATGCATATTCAATCAGCTTTCGACAACCTGTTCTAAAAGATACCATAATTCAACGCTTTTACACAGTGAATTCTGTCACACAAAAATCATACCATTCAACCCCTAATTGTATAGGAAAGTTTAGGGCAATCATTAATGAACCTTGCCTGAATTTCTTAACCTTGGACGCGTGAAACCCTGGATACCATCCTATGGCGATATCCAGGATCGGGCCGGCAATTTTGTCGCGCTTAAGGCTGATTTTGACGGGAGGGGACTTTTCCACCTCCGAAAAGCAATCAGGCGAACAGGAGCATGCCTTAGAAAGTCAGGGCTACTGCATCATCACTGGCATAATCGAGAAATGTGGCGGCGCCACCCACCTCTATGCCGTCGATCAAGTCTTCTTGTTTGATCCCCATTACATCCATGGTCATCTGGCAGGCGATCAATTTTACTCCGAATTCTTGGGCAGTCGCCAACAGCTCGCTGAGCTTGGCAACATGTGCTTTATTCATCCATGAATGCATCATCTGGGTTGCTACAGCGGTCATCCCAGGCAATACTCCGACGACATTGGGAACCGGCATAGGCATCCCTGGATTGGCTACTGGCTCGAATTTTAACTTGTCCGCATTGCCTTTTTTAATTATCTCGAGTCCGAAAAATGTAAAGAAGATTGAAGCTTCCATATCCATAGCGACTGCAGCAGTTGCTAGAATCAGCGGGGGATAAGCTGCATCCAAAGAACCGTGAGTCGCGATAATCGCTAATTTTTTACTCATAATTTTTCCTTTCAAGGCACTCTTATTCGTGAAATATCATACGATTTGACATTACTGTAACTCTGATATGGTTATTTTGTCTTTATGTCCAACTAATTATTATATTAAGTCGCTATTAAGCAATTTGCCGCGTGCAGCGTTCCACAAAATTGTGGGTAAAGTTAATCCATTATGAAGTTGCGTTCAGCTTGGTTGGGAGACGGGCGGCGTTATTCTGGTTGCGGAAACAGGCTGAGTTCCCGAAATATGTTTGATCGTCGTTCGATCTGCCAGGAACAAGTCCATAGCAATTTTGCTGGACAGCAGCAATCGCGGACAGTAAATTGATATACTCAATCGTAGTCAGCTTCGACTATTTCGATAAGTATACATGCTCATCGAGGCTGCATGACATTTGTCACTAGGCTCGAGGGTGGTTCGTTAATTACTCAGGATTTCCAGGCAGCTTTTGCAGCAGGGGTTGAAAACCACAAGATCAGCGTCATCACAATTGCTGAGGTGATGCACCACATGCAAGTCGCGCCGATGACGAAGGGCTCCAGGAAGGTCAGGTAGATTGAAAAAATCACACCGAACCAGGCCATGGCCCATATTGCCAGAATGCTGTTTGAGCGCCAGCGATCAGGTCCGTATTGTTGGAATAACCAGGCTATAAGGATAGCAATATATCCGGCTGCACCGAGAGTTCCCACGGGCAAAAAGCCAAACAAACGGGCATATGGACTCTGCTGCACTGAGTTGCAATCCCCCACCGGACCGCAAGTTGCTTGAGACTGGGTGATCTCCACGTAAGACAAATACAGTGCTACTCCCAATCCAATGATCGCCAATAGAGGAATCACCCGGCGTGACCATGAAATCTCATCGGGAGCGCTATCCTTCAGGAATGTGTAACCAACGCCAAAAACACTGGCGATCATACCCAAGAGAACCGCTACTGCCAGGCTATTGGCCGTGATATCACCCGAGAACCGATCGATATATGCTAGAGATGATTTTTGCGTGTCGCTGTTCGGGCGTGTCTCGACGGGTGATGCGTTTGCCTCGGATGGCGCTGTTTGCTCTTCTTCTGGTGGCGAGGGAAGTTGAACGCTCTCCTGTAAACCAGGAATGTCGGGCCAGCTAATGCCACCCGCAGCCAATCCCTGTTCGATCAATCCTGGAAGTTGATCCGGTATTTCCTGGGAGCCGACCAGAATAATATCGCCAATCACAAGGGTAGGTACACCCAGGCGTTCATCCGGTATGTTGAAATGCTTGATAGCCGCCTGGTAGAGATTCTGACCTTGTTCGACAGTTACATCGATGCCAATAATTTGAAGCTGATCTCCGTATTGTTCTGCCAGTGGTGGCAGGTCTTCGGTGATTACTTTGTGGCAATGCCCGCAGGTTGGAGAATAAAACAGTACCGCTTGAACAACCGGTATGGCTGCATGTACAGGCTGGATAAATGCAGCACACTGTATCGGCAATATCAGTAAAATAAAAATTCTCAGCAACCAGGTTCTCACGGTTATACTCCTAAATGAGAGCTCGAACTATCTTAAGTGTTGGAAGGTTGGTTCAAGCGGGATGATAGCACCCGCTTCCATTCAGATAATTTGTACTTAAATTCACAATAATTGTCAGGTGTTTTTTATCCCCATTTCTACGGGTAAAATGTCACCCACAGTGTTGATAAATCATGTCTTCGAGTTTTCCAAAAATGCCAATAATGTTTCATTAAAAACTTGCGCTTGATCTACAATAACAGCGTGACCGGCATTCGGGATAACTACCTGGTTAGCGTTTGCGATACACTTAGCCAGATTAGACTGGAGTTCGCGCTGAACGGTATTATCCTTTTCTCCAGTAATCACCAGGGTCGGTTTTCGAATCTCGCCCAGGCGAGACTCAACATTGAATAGACCAAGCGCCCGCATTGCAGATCGATAGCCTTTTGGATCTGCTTGATTGATCTGATTGATCAGTTCCTTACGCAGCTCTTCCTGGTCAGGATTGGGGAACAGGCGATTGGCGACCATCCGGGCTTGAGTCGATAACCCGAGGGTATATATGATCAACATCCTGGACGCAAAGTAGATCAAATCGCTGATTTTATGAGGGCGCAAGCGTGCAAAAGTATTCACCAATACCAGTTTGTGCACCATTTCTGGCGCATCTAAAGCAAACTGAAGCGCATGGGTGCCGCCCATCGAGATGCCTACCACATCGACGAGACCGGTTTTCAGATGCTCTAGAAGGGCTATAAAATCCCCTGTCATCTCAGAGATGCTGGTATTTCCACCCGGATAAGTTGAGCTTCCAAATCCACGGGCGTCTGGGGCAATACTGCGGAATCCTGAGGCTGTCAATCCAGGAATCTGCAATTGCCATGAATCGCCCGTCGCTCCTAATCCATGAAGAAGGAGCACAACTTTCTCGGCTCTAGAATTGTGATCCAGGTAATGCAGCGTGCAATGAGGAGATCGTTCAAAAAGAGGCATCTCTGCACTATTTTGATAGAGGCGCGAGGAAAATCAGTGGAAATCAACGATATAACGGACGCAAAAAAGCCGTCCCCTGGAAGCAAGGGGACGACCCTTTAAGTGCAACTTCCTGATGCCTGACCACCCACGTTAATTCACGATTTTGGATATTCAAGACTTTGTGGAGGGTATTGAATATCCTTTTCGTGAGCATTCAAGATTTCTTGACGGATGTTTCTGCTGTCTCGTTTTCTGATTTTTCATCCTTTTCTTCATCGCCCTGAAGTCCCTCTTTAAAAGCACGGATACCGCTTCCCATCTCACCGGCAATTTTACTGATGCGACCAACGCCGAACAGGACGATAACGATAACCAGGATGATAATCAATTCTGTAGGCCCAAGTGATGGCATTTTATTCTCCTATTTGGGGTTCGACCCCATTCCATCTACAACCAACGTGGGTGGACGGACAAATGTATGGATGGATTGTGAAGATAGATTTTTGTCTGACCACTTTTTGAAGCTCTTAAATTATACTACTTTAAGTTGCATCAATTGAGTGGATGAATGTCATATTTTAGCGATGCGATTTCTAGAATCTGTACATATGACGAATGTACTGTCCCTTCCTGATGACATTCTTATCTTGCATGAGAGAATTCTATACGATATCAAAAATTGGCTTGGTACAATTAAGCCCTGCCCCCAAGCGGGTATAAGCATTGATTTTCTGAAAGTTCGCTCGCGCTGGCAAAGCGAGTTCTAATTTGATCACATCGATGGTGAGGTTATGCAGGATTTAATCGTCGTTGGGGGTGGTTTAGCTGGTAGCGAGGCTGCCTGGCAAGCGGCAGAACGTGGAATGCGGGTTTTCCTGTATGAGATGCGTCCTGAAGTATCGACAGGCGCTCATACCGGTGAGCATCTCGCGGAGCTGGTTTGTTCGAATTCGTTAGGTTCAAACCTGCCCGATCGCGCTTCGGGAGTTTTGAAAGAAGAACTACGAAAAATGGGCTCTATAGTGTTGCGTTGCGCGGAAGAGACTGCGGTTCCGGCAGGTGGCGCTTTGGCAGTCGACCGGCAGGCTTTTGCACACCAGGTAACTGAGAAGATTACGTGCCACCCGAATATCCATGTTATTCGCCAGGAAATTACGATTATTCCGGATAAGTCTGCCATTATTGCCTCTGGACCATTAACATCACTTGCTCTTTCAACTGCAATCGCAGAATTGACCGGAAGTCAACACCTTTATTTCTATGACGCCATCGCACCGATTGTGGATTACGAATCAATAAATATGGCAATCGCCTATCGAGCATCGCGCTACGATCGTGGTGAGAAAGATGATGGAGATTATATAAATTGTCCGATGACGCGCCAGGAATACGAGACTTTTGTTGATGCGCTGCTGGAGGCCGAAAGAATCGAACTGCGTGAATTTGAGCGTGACCTGGAATCGGGCGTCAATGCCGGTGCTCATCATTTTTTTGAGGGCTGTCTTCCGGTGGAAATCATCGCTCGGCGTGGTAGAGAAGCGCTTGCTTTTGGGCCAATGCGTCCGGTAGGCCTGATCGATCCGCGTACCGGTCGACGACCATATGCTGTGGTTCAACTTCGCCAGGATAATCTGGCAGGGTCCTTATATAACCTGGTTGGTTTTCAGACCAATTTGAAATTTGCAGAGCAGCGGCGTGTACTACGTATGATTCCGGGTCTGGAAAAGGCGGAATTTTTGCGCTATGGCCAGATGCATCGCAACACCTTCATTTTTTCTCCCTCGAACTTGCGCCCGACTTTGCAATTTCGAATACGTGACGATCTATTTTTCGCGGGACAGATCACAGGAGTCGAAGGTTATGTCGGTAATATCGCAACCGGACTGCTTGCAGGTTGGAATGCAGCCAGGCTTGCACAAAGAAAACCTGCTCTGGAATTGCCGGGGACCACAATGCTCGGAGCATTGTGCCAGTATATTAGCAGCGCCAGTGAAGCTGATTTTCAGCCGATGAAGGCGAATTTTGGCATCCTGCCTGCTTTGGATAACCCGAATCTGCATGGAAAACGCCAGCGAGCTGCAGCTCATGCCAGCCGAGCGGCTGCAGATCTTGACTCTTTTTTGAAGAAAGTTGTAGAGGATTCGTAGTGAAATTGAAAAACTTAGGCTCCAGGTTTGTGTTGATACTTATATTTGTGATCATAACAGGCTGCTCCGGTGGAACTGTTCCGTTTCAAACACCGATGCAAACTCCGACAGAAAACATCCCATTGCTTTTCGACGGACAGCGTGCCTGGCAGGAGGTTGATTACCAGGTTTCGCTTGGGGCTCGCACACCAGGCAGCGAGGCGCATCAAAAAGCTGTGACCTGGATGTTGAGTGAGTTGAAAACCGCTGGTTGGGATGTTCAGGTACAAGAATCATCATTGATGGGACATACCATCCAGAATGTAGTAGCAGAGTGGGGGGAAGGCCATCCATGGGTGGTCGTGGGTGCGCATTATGACTCTCGCCTTGTGGCTGATCAAGACCCTGATCCTCAAAAACGCACACTTCCGGTGCCAGCGGCTAATGATGGCGCTTCTGGCGTGGCGGTCTTGTTGGAATTGGCTCGGATCTTGCCCTCCAATTTCCATTCTGGCAGTGTGGCAGTTCAGCCAACTGGTCAGCCGGTCCCCGCACGCAAGATAACTCTATTATTTATTGATGCTGAGGATAATGGGGAGATCCCAGGTTGGGATTGGCTGCTGGGGTCTCAGGCTTACAATCAGCAATGGCAGGCAAAAGGGGTAGATCGACCGGATGCAGCGGTGATCATCGATATGATCGGAGATAAAAATTTAAATATCTACCGCGAGCTGAATTCTGATCCGGCACTTAGCAATGCGATTTGGGCTCAAGCTCAGGCATTAGGGTATTCCGAGCAATTTATCAACCAACCCAAGTACCGTATGCTGGATGATCATATCCCATTTATTAAGGCCGGTATTCCTGCGGTAGATGTGATCGATTTTGATTATCCATACTGGCATACGACGGCCGATACCGCGGATAAAGTATCCGCTCAGAGCCTGCAAATAGTCGGCGATACACTGGCAGCCTGGTTGACACAAACTTATTCGCGAAATCGTTAGGTTGGCGTCCGCGCCGTTGGCAAAAGCCAGCACCTGTCGTAAACTATAATCTATATGCGTACCGTAGAAGCTCTCGATGAAATCCGGCGTCCCTGGTTATTTAAAGTTTCTCACCGTCTGGCAAGGGGGGAAGGTGTTCGCGAAAGTTTCATTCAGCAATTAGAGCGCTTTTTTGAGATGCTCACCCAGGCAGTTGAAACGGGTAACCCTGGTTGGTTAGAACCATTGTTGATTGAGTGGGTCGAAGCGCGTACCCAAGGCGATTTGGAGAAACGCGATACCAGCCTGGCACCAATCCTGGATCAAATTCTGATAGCGACTTACCAGGCCGCACGCGAAACGTTGCCTGAGTGCAGCGCGTTGGATCTTATGGGGGCAGTTTTACCGGTCTATACCCATGTTTTTGAGTTCGTCTCCAGTAAGGAAACCGCCTTGCATATCGATCACGTCTCGCGTGAGATTGAAGAGGCAAAGGGCTCATTAGAACGTCTGGATAAAAGCAAATCGGATTTTATTGCTATTGCAGCGCATGAATTAAAAACGCCGCTTACATTGATCGAGGGCTATATGTCGATGTTGCGTGATCAACTGAATGATCATAATGGCACTTCCTACGCGCTCTTATTGGAAGGTGTTGACAATGGCACCCGTCGTTTAAGAGAGATAGTGGATGATATGATTGACGTATCATTGATCGACAACAACCTTTTGGCATTAAATTTTCAGCCCATCTGGATCAGACGGATGTTGGCAGTACTGGAGTTGGAGTTTTCTGAACATGTTCTATCGAGGAACCAGGTTTTTGAGGTGCATCCTTTTCCTGGTAGCGATGAGATGACCTTTGGTGATGAGGAGCGTTTGTTTCAGGCGTTCCGTAATGTGATTACGAATGCAATTAAATATACTCCGGATGGTGGCAGCATCATAATTGATGGCCGCAAGTTGCCCGGTTTTATCGAAGTAACCGTAGCGGATTCAGGGATTGGCGTCGATCCTGATGATCACATTCGGATTTTCGAGAAGTTTGGCAGACTGGGTAGCGTTTCATTGCATTCTAGCGGAAAAACGAAATTCAAAGGTGGGGGACCTGGGTTGGGTCTTCCGATTACAAAAGGCATTATCGAAGCACATGGGGGAGCAATCTGGGTGGAATCCGAGGGTTATGATGAAGTGAAATGTCCCGGATCGGTATTTCACATTTTACTTCCTTTGCGTAAAGTGCCACCGGATGATAAAACAGCCAAACTCTTCCGACCACTGATTGAAGTGGCCAATGCAGACAGGTAGAATTCTAACAGGCGGGCGGGTATAATAAGAATTTGAACGTTCATCGACCGATAGCAGGTCTAGTATTGGCGTGGAGTATCCTTAGGGGCAACAGCAGGTAAACGATGGCGAAAAAGATTCCAGAACCGACAACCAGGCCGCGCGAACGCGCCTTCCTGGTTGGTGTAGAAATTTATTCTCAGAACGAATTACTTTCCATAGACGATTCACTGTCGGAATTGGCTTTGCTAGCCGATACCGCAGGTTTAGATGTTGTAGGGCAAGCGACTCAGAAATTAGATCACCCCAATTCGCAGACTTTCATTGGCCCGGGTAAGGTTGACGAAGTAAAGGCCTTGGTCGAGGAGCTTCAGGCCGAAGTTATTTTATTCGATGAAGAACTTTCACCGAGGCACTTGCGCGAGTTGGAGAAGATATTCAGGGATGAGGTACGTATCCTGGACCGGACGGCCTTGATCCTGGATATATTTGCCCAGCATGCAAATACTCGTGAGGGGAGTCTTCAGGTCGAGCTGGCGCAGTATGAATACCGGCTACCGCGCCTGACACGAGCCTGGACCCACCTTGCCAGGCAGGCTGGTGGTGGGGCCGGGCGCTCAGGAAGCGTAGGTGGGGTTGGTCTGCGCGGTCCGGGTGAAACTCAGCTCGAGGTGGACCGGCGAGATATTCGCCGCCGGATTGATCACCTAAAGGATGAACTCGAAAAAGTCCGTGTCCATCGCCAGCAATATCGCTCGCGACGAAAGCGCTCACGCATCCCAGTGGTGGCTCTGGTCGGTTATACGAACGCAGGGAAATCTACACTGCTTAATCACCTGACTGAGGCAGGGGTGTATGTTGCCGACCAACTCTTTGCCACACTGGATCCGACAACCCGGCGAGTCGAGCTGCCGGGCGGCCACCTGGCCCTTTTCACTGATACAGTTGGTTTTATTCAAAAACTACCAACCGCTTTAGTGGCTGCATTTCGCGCTACCCTGGAGGAGATCGCAGAAGCCGATTTATTGCTGCACATTGTCGATATTAATCATGTCAACGCACGCGCTCAAGCTGAGGCGGTGCAGCAGACATTGATGGAAATTCAGGCTGATCATGTTCCTATGGTCACTGTCTTGAATAAAATCGATAAACTAAATGATCCGGAAAAAGCGCGCCAATCCCTGGAAATGTTTTCACGGGCTGTCGCGATCTCGGCATTGAAAGGCGAAGGTATTAATGACCTGTTGAGTGTCGTAGGCCGGCAGCTTTACGAGACCTATCAACCGATCAGTGTGCGCTTGCCTTATCAAGAAGGGGGCCTCATCTCGATGTTTCACGATTATGGGCAGGTGGAACGGATCGAACACCAGCGCAGTTGGGTTTTCATACAGGGTCGCCTGCCCGGACGTCTGCTAGCCCAGTACCAACTTTACACGCATTGGGAGAGTGAACAAGAACCCGGAAGCGATGGCAATGTCATAGATAGCATCGATCCGGATTTGGAGCTCTAATGAGTGAGAAATTTAGCCTCATCCTCGATCAATTGTCCGAATATCTGGCACGACGGAAGGGGTTATTGCCGATCCTAGGCATTCTCCTGGTACTTGCAAATGCTGTGTTGCAGTTTATCCCTTCCGCGGGTTGGCTGTCACAAACAAATCTCTTGCTCCATCTGGGGGTGATTGTTGCCATCCTGGGGTTTCTGTTGGCCTGGGCGTTATGAGGATAAATGGTGTTTGATTCACAATGACCTTTTTAACCGAACTCCGTTGCAGTCGATGTAATCGCAATTATGAGGCCAGCATACTACAGACTTATTGTTTGGATTGCCAGGCTCCGCTTTTACCAATCTACGATCTCGAAAAAGCCCGCGAGCACCTCGACAGAGATGAATTCCATCGCCGACCCTTAGGGATGTGGCGTTGGCAGGAATTGCTGCCGGTAGAAGATCCGGGGCATATGATTTCCCTGGGCGAAGGGGATACACCGCTGCTGAAGGCAGGCAGATTGGGGGCAGAATTAGGGCTTTCGCAGTTATTCATCAAGGATGAAAGTCTCAATCCTACGGGCTCATTCAAGGCCCGTGGCCTGTCAGCCGCGGTTTCAAAAGCATTTGAGCTGGGGGTGCGTAAGTTGATCATCCCAACTGCTGGAAATGCTGGTGGAGCGCTGGCGGCCTATGCGGCGCGTGGCAGCCTGGAAGCCAGTGTTTATATGCCCAAAGATACGCCGTATGCCAATATCGAAGAATGCAAAATCGCTGGTGCCAGCGTAACTTTGGTCGATGGTTTGATCAGTGATGCGGCGCGTATGGTCGCCGAGAAAACTCGCAGCGAAGGCTGGTTTGACGTTTCCACATTCAAAGAACCTTACCGGGTTGAGGGGAAGAAAGTGATGGGATACGAACTGGCGGAGGAGCTGGGATGGGAACTGCCCGATGTGATCATTTATCCCACCGGCGGTGGAACCGGCCTGGTTGGCATGTGGAAAGCATTTGCTGAGCTAGATGCATTGGGATGGCTCGAAAAGAAACATCTCCCCCGTATGGTGGCTGTGCAGGCTGAAGGTTGCGCTCCGGTTATTCGGGCTTTCGAAAGCGGGCAGGATGTATGCGAGTTCTGGGAGGGTGCACAGACGATCGCCTCCGGTCTGCGCGTACCGAAAAGCTTTGCCGACCGGCTGATACTCACTGATCTCAGGGAGAGTCATGGAAATGCGATCGCGGTTAATGATCAAGAAATTATTGCCGCTCAAAGGGGCCTGGCTCAGCGGGAAGGGATTTTCGCTGCACCAGAGGGTGCTGCAACTCTAGCTGGACTGAATAAACTGGTTGCCTCAGGTTGGGTCGACGCGGGTGAACGCATCGTGCTTTTTAATACTGGAACAGGGCTAAAATACATTTCTGCCTGAGATGGATTTGGCCGGCAAGCAAAAACGATAATAAAGATATCTTGGAAATCAAAGGGGGGAAAACGATTATGGTTCGTGAGGTTCCGGCGCAGGTGTCCAGTCAGACGATTTAGGAATTGGGGGTTTGTAATAGCCCTTCATGCGATAATGATTGAGCAGATCGGTCCCCATCAATGAAATTTCGATTTCAATCTCCTCCGCCAAAGGTTCCAGCCAGGTTTTTACTTTTCTCGGATTGATTTCATCCAGTGTACCCAGCAGGATCGATTTGCCATTACCCAGATCGAGGGCGACCATAACGCCAAACTTGTTATTATGATGCAGGCTGTTTCGATTGATGCAGTATCGAGAAGTTGAACTGTTCACATTCCCCAATCGTTCCAAGATACCCTGGCCATCGCGCCACACAGTCATGCGACTTAATTGGACTCCCAACTCATCAAATAATTCGACAACTTCACGAGTGCTCATCCCCATAGCCCAAATCAAGCCAGCCAGATAACGTATCCGCAGGCTGATATTTGAGCGATCGATGCCATCAGGATATTCCCGAAATGTTCGCCCGCATTCACTGCAGCGATAGCGTGAAACCTCAGCCACCCTGTCCTGGGTATCCTGGACGGTTTTCGAGACCTGCCCCCAGCTTTGCAAGATTTGGCTTCCGCAATAAGGACAGGCACGCGGCCGGTCGGTGCTACACATTCCAAGATCGGGTAATCTGAGCAGGACAGCAGGCATAAAACAGGCCTCCAAGCCTGTGCGATTCGGGTAATAGCCTTGGCCATTACTACAAACATAATTCGCTGTATTTCACTCATTATAAAAGATATGGATATTTTTTTGCCTTCCATAATTGTTAGTCAAAAATGTGTGCAATAAATAATGTCCATTGCACGGATATCACGCTTTAAGATGCAAGCGAGTCTGGGATAATGTTCTTTCCAGACTCGCCAATCTACTTTTGAGGCGGATATAGGGATTAGATTTTCGGACCTGCAGCGATCACCTCGGGGGGAGAAGCATCTTCATACTTTTTGAAATTGTCGATAAAACGTGAGGCTAATCCGCGATAGCGTTTCATATATGCTTCTTTGCTGGGCCATGAAGCTGCAGGATCTAAAACGTTATCGGGAACGTTGGGACACTGTTTCGGGACCTGGAAGCTAAAGATTGGATCGCAGAAATACTCCACTTCGAGAAGATCGCCATTTAAAGCTGCATTGAGCATCGCCCGGGTATAACGGATGCTGATGCGCTTGCCAACCCCATATGGGCCTCCTACCCAGCCGGTGTTTAACAGCCAGCAGTTGACATCATAGCGCAATATTTTGCGCTTGAGCAGGTCGGCATAAAAAGCTGGGTGATGGACCATGAAAGGCCCCCCGAAGCAGGTGCTGAAGGTTATCTCTGGTTCTTCACCCAGTCCGATTTCTGTGCCGCCAACTTTCGACGTATAGCCGGAGATAAAATGGTATAAAGCCTGGTCTGGGGTGAGTCTGGCAATCGGTGGCATTACCCCTGATGCATCACAGGTCAACAGGATGATATTCTTGGGATGCCCCCCCATCTTGCTGGGTAATGCATTATCAATATATTCCAAGGGGTATGAGGCGCGGGTGTTTTCTGTAAATGAGTCATCGTCCAAATCAATGAAGCGAGTGACCGGATCGAAAATCACGTTTTCAAGGATGGTGCCAAATTTACGAGTACAGGCATAAATTTCTGGCTCTGCAGTCTGTGACAATGCGATTACCTTGGCATAACAACCACCTTCAAAATTGAACACACCATCGTCGCTCCAACCATGTTCATCGTCGCCTATCAAATTTCGTCCTGGGTCCGCTGATAAAGTCGTTTTACCAGTACCCGACAATCCGAAGAAAAGTGCCACATCGCCTTGCTTGCCGGTGTTTGCCGAGCAATGCATCGTCATGACTCCATCCAACGGCAGCAAGTAGTTCATGATCGTGAAGATGGATTTCTTGATTTCGCCTGCATAGCCACTGTTGCCAACGATGCACAGTTTTTGCTCAAAATTAATGGCAATTACCGTGTTTGAGTTGGTGTTGTCGATTTGAGGGAAGGCTTTGAAAGAAGGCACTGCCAGTACGGTGAAGTCAGGCACATGGCGGCGATATTCTTCGTTTGTTTTTGGCAGGATGAACATATTACGGGCAAACATGCTATGCCAGGCGTATTCTGCCACAATTCGCACTGGAAGACGATAGTTTGGATCTGCCCCGGCATAGCAATCCTGCACGAACAAATCTCGACCTTGTAAAAAGCCCTGGACGCGATTGAATAAATCGTTGAATTTTTCCGTACTATAGGGCCGGTTGTACTGCCCCCACCAGATATGTCCCTCAGTTGTTGGCTCTCGTACAATGACTTTATCGTTTGCTGCGCGCGCGGTGTGCTGCCCGGTACTGGTCACAAAGGGACCCATTTGTGTGATTTTGCCCTCTGCGCGGAAAATCGCTTCTTCGTACAGGGCTTCCGTGGGCAAGTTCCAATAGACCTTGCGTAAATTGGACAGCCCCAGGTTCTCGATCCCGTAGTCGCTTTTTTGAGAAGCAGCCTGCGCCTCGGCGGGCGTTTTGATATTCAGTAAGTTGTTCATAACCAATCCCTGATGAGTTTGCGATCGCCAATATAAATCTCATTGGGCGAATTGGGATCCAAAGCCCATTTGATGCGTTCGATGCCCGTCATGATGTCTTTCACACTTCCAGCGAAACTCAAGCGCAAATGCCCTTCCATGCCAAACTCTTTACCCGGCACAGTAACCACTCGAGCTTTATCCAGAATAAATTTAGAGAGTTCTACTGAATTGTTGGAATATGCCCGAAAATCAGGCAACACATAAAAGGTTCCCTGGGGTTTGATCACCCGCAATCCGCTGAATGAGCGTAACTCTTGCATGATCACATTGCGGTTGTTTTCGAAGCTCAGTCGTAGGCTTTCCACGACACTTTGCATGCCGGTTAAAGCACCTTCTGCAGCGGCCTGTAAAACAACGGATGTGCAGGAGGTGGTCTGTGCTTGCACGTTATTCATCACTTCGACGATCTTTCGAGGCGCGATCACCCAGCCCACTCGAAAGCCGGTCATGCCGTACAATTTGGAAACGCCATTGACAACGATGATCATGGAAGATTCCAGATCTTTATTGGTGAATTTATAAGCTGGTAGTGCCTGCTTGCCATCAAAAACCAGCTTATGGTAGATATCGTCCATGATCAGGTAAATCTTTTTTCGCTCGCAAAAGTCTACAATTTGGGAGATAAATTCTTGCGAATAAACCATCCCTGAAGGGTTATTGGGGCTGTTGACAATGATAGCTTTGGTGTAGGAGCTGACAGCCTGCTCAACGTCTTCCATACGTGGGTGGAAAGTGCCATCTTCCGGTGTCACGATTACCGGAATCCCGTACACCATTTTCACGATCTCGGGATAGCTCACCCAATAGGGTGCCAGAATGATTACCTCATCCTGAGGGTTTATGATCGTGAAAAGTATATTGAAGAGGGATTGCTTGGCACCATAAGAGACGATCACATTCTCCGGTGCAACAATCTTATCGTAATTTTCCTCTGTGTAGCGGATGATCGCCTTTTTAAGAGAAGGGGTGCCATCTGGAGGCGTGTATTTGATATCACCGGTGTTCAATTTGGCCGCGGAACTCAATATAGCTGTGATCGGCGCCTTGTTCTTGGGTTCGCCGATGCCCATATTAACGACCGGCTCGCCTCTCTCGCGCAAAATTCTGGCTTCTTCGTTGAGCGCAAATGTAGGCGACTCAGCGATTGACCTGGCAAGTTGGCTGATACTCATATCTGGATCGATCTCCTGGTATCATTTTCTTCCTGATGTATGTAAGATTTTGGAAAACTCAGGCACGCAATGGGTGAAGTATGCCATCGTGCGCCATTTCTTAAGAAAAGTGTATCCCTAATCAGAAAGCTCGTCAATGTGACTTTTATCTAGCACTTTTCTGTAAGGAATCAATTCTATCCATTGAAATGGCTTTTTCTAGTAGATAATTGAGTCGAAAGACAAATGCCCAGGATAAATCCTTATGTAAACAATTGCCCGCCCTGGAATTCATTTCCAGGGCGGGCTCGTTAAATCGTGAGCAACAATAGAGAGTCGCTCAACGCGCCAGATAACCACCATCAACTGGGAAATAGCCCCCGGTGATAAAAGAAGCTTTTTGCGAACATAACCAGATCACCAACTCGGCCACCTCTTCAGGACGACCCAAACGTCCCATCGGATGCAAATCGACAAGCATTTGTTTGTTTGCGGGATTCTCTTCCAGGTCAGAGATCATAGGGGTCTCGATAAAACCAGGCCCAATCGAATTGACGCGGATACCTTGCTGACTATATTCGACTGCCGCATTTTCAGTCAATCCAACAACGCCATGCTTGGCAGCAACATATGCCGGCGCGCTGGCAAAGGAGACCTTACCCAGGATAGAAGCCATGTTGACGATTGCTCCGCCGCCAACCTTCAACATTTCAGGGA
>Ga0315542_1001137_pt1 | contig 16788 bp, 13 predicted proteins | sample SalMarSW160120MG_FD_202541 | JGI IMG/M metagenome (GOLD analysis project Ga0315542, IMG submission 202541) | Salt marsh sediment microbial communities from the Plum Island Ecosystem LTER, Massachusetts, United States - Salt Marsh Sediment SW1601-20 ...
TCATGCGCAGACGGGCCACCTGTTCGAACGCAGATACCGCTCGATCGTGATCGAGAGCGACGAGCAGCTGCTCGAACTGGTTCGCTATATCGCACTCAACCCGGTGCGCGCCATGCTCTGCGAACGGGCGGAGATGTGGGAATGGAGCAGCTACGGGGCGCAGGTCGGCGTTCGCGAGCGAAACCCGCTGCTCACGACGACACGTGTAGCAACGGCCTTCGCCGGTGGCGGTTTCGCGCCGACCGCGGAGCGAATCAGAGAGTTCGTCAACGAAGGACGTCCGAAATTCGACACATTTTCGGGCTAGTTCCGTCCAGTTTCGGAGACTAATCTATTCGCCGCGTTTACCCGGTGCCAGGCACGCGGGCGTGACCTCGCGGGACGACTTGACTATTCCCCGGCGAGCTGCATGCCGGCGAGCTGCATGCCGGCGACGAGCCGGGTGCGCCGCTAGCCGAGCCCGTATACGCCTGGGAATCGCCGCGCGAGGATGCTCACGAGGAGCGCCGCCGGAAGGCCGACCACATTCAGGTAGTCGCCCTCGATGCGCGCCACCAGGCGCGCGCCGAGTCCCTGGATGGCGTAGGCGCCGGCCCGCTCGCGCCATTCGTCACCGCTGAGATAGGCGTCGATCTCGCCCGCACCAAGCTCACGAAATGTTACGCGTGTGATCTCGTGCCCGAGCTCCTCCCAGCCCGAGCCGATCAAACAGAGGCCCGAGATCACCTCATGGGCTCGTCCCGCCAGGCGAGCCAGCATGGCCCGAGCCTCGCTCTCGTCAGCCGGTTTGCCGAAGACCTGCCCGTCGAGCAGAACCGCAGTGTCAACGCCCAGGACGGGACGGCTCGCCACTTCGCCGACCAGCGAGCGCGCCTTACCGCGAGCGTGTGCACGCACCAGCTCGATCGGGTCGGCCTCGGGAGCATCATTCTCGTGGTAGCGGGGACGGGCGACGTCGAACGGAATACCCAGCTGACTGAGAATCGCGCGCCGCTGCGGCGAGGTCGAGGCGAGCAGAAGCGGAGTGGGCGCGCCGCCGTTCACAGCTTCCGCGCGACCCAGATCTCCTCGGCCGGCCAGCTACGCGCCCATTCAGGACTGACGAAATCCCAGATGGGATTGAGAGTCGCTCCCTCCGGCGCATACAGCTCGACCAGGCGCTCGACCTCGAAGCTGTTCCCGCGAAGCAGGTCGATCCAGTCGCCGTGTGCGAGCTGGAACTCGCTCCCTTCGCCGTCGTCGTCCATCCAGTCGATGCGATGCAAGCCGGACTGCGGGCGCTCGAGCTTCTCCTGAACGCGCCCCTTCTTGTCGCTGCAGAGCACGAGCAGGGTCGAGTTGCGCAGAAAGACGAGCCTGCCGCCGGGACGAAGCAGCCTCTTCGCCTCGGCCACCCACTTGTACGGATCGCACCAGACGCTGGCGCCGTACTCGGAAAGGGCCAGATCGAACGCGTCGCCCGGAAGCGGAACCTCCTCGGCGTTGGCCTCGATCAGCGGGAACTCGAGCTCGAACTCGCGTTGGAAGCCGCGCGCCCGCTCGAGTTGATCGGGGTTCAGGTCGACGCCGACGACGCGGGTGCCGCGCCTGGCTAGCCAGGCCGAGAAGTAGGCCGTTCCGCAGCCGAGCTCGATCGCATCGGTCTCGTAGAGGCCGGGTAGCACCTGAATGTCATTCTCCGGCACGCGGAAAAGGCCCCAGCAGATGTCCTCCATGGCCCACTGTGCGCGGCCCCATTCCTCCTGATCGCGCCCGTAGCGCGACCAGAGAGCCAGGTTGCGCGCCGCGTAGTCGGGCAGGTCAGACGGTTTCATCGAACCAGAGCGCCAGTTCTCGCGCGGCCGATTCGGACGAGTCCGATCCGTGCACCAGGTTGTCGGGCATCGAGAGCCCGAGGTCGCCGCGGATCGTTCCCGGCGCCGCCTTTGCCGGGTCGGTCGCGCCCATGGTCGCGCGTACGACGCTCACCGCCGCCTCACCCTCCACGATCAGCGCGAGTGTCGGACCGGAGGTGATGAAGGAGACGAGCCTTGCGAAGAAGTCCTTCCCGCGATGCTCGGCGTAGTGCGCACCGGCCAGCTCCTCGTCGACCTGGGTAAGCTTGGCGGCGCGTAGCACCAGGCCTCTGTGCTCGAGGCGCGCGATGATCTCGCCGCAAAGGCCGCGCCTGACCGCGTCGGGCTTGACGAGCACGAGTGTGCGCTCAACAGCCATCAAGCCGCAAGTCTAGTTAAGCGACCTAAAGGGGAGCTTAGATTGCAGTAGTTTCACTCGACCGAGTGAGAGATCCGGCGCCCGAAAAGCTCGGGCGGGTCAGGTATCGACTGATCAGCGTGACCGGCGCAGGTGTGGCGGCCGCTCCCATGTTTCCTCGGTGGCCGTTTCTTGGGGCGACACGGGAGCCTCGCAGTAGGGGCAGATCTGCCAGAGCGGCTCGAGCGGCGCCTTGCAACGTGCGCAGGGCTGCTTGAGACGAGTGGTGCAGACGGGGCAGACAAGGTAGTTGGAGTCGATGTCGACCTGGCAAACCGGGCAGCGAGTCACGCGCTTCCCGAGGCGTGCCTCCATCTCCTTTATCTCGAGCTCGCGCTCGTGCACCTCGTCCAGGTACTCGGGCGGCCTGAACAGCATGTAGATGACCGCGCCGAAGAACGGAAAGAGGAGCGCCAGCGCCGTCGAGGTACCGATCAGCCACGGATCTTCGATCCGCCGGCGAGCATCCTTGTTGACCCAGTACGCGACCGCCAGCCAGAAGACGGCGATGAAGAAGAAGGAAAGATTCCTGATCACGTCCCAGAGGTTGGAGTCGAAAAAGCTGCTCAGCGAGGCAACGGAGACTGGGGCAAGAAGTGAGTTCGTCATATGAGCAGTTTGCCTACGAAGTATCCGATTCCGAATGCAGTACCGAGAACGGCGACGACGACGACCAGCAATACGAAAAATGCGGTTAGACCATGGCTTGCGTTCTTCATTTCCCCACAGCTTCCTCTATCGACACAAGATCGGCAAGGAGGTAGAGCGATCCGGTGACGAGAAGGTACCCGTCGCGAGTCGCCAGCTCGCGCCCCCAAGCGAGAGCCTGCGCGGGATCGTCGACCGCCTCGACCCGCTCGAAGAGACCCTCGGCGCACACCGCCAGCTCGGCCGCAGAAAGCGCCCGCGGGTTGGAGGAACTCGTCGCGACGAGGGTGCTCGTGCGCGGCGCGAGAGTCTCTAGCATCGAGCCGACATCCTTGTCGGCGAGGATCGAGCAGACGACCGTCCAGCGCTCGCGAGGCAGCTGCCGAACGAGCCACGCGACGCCGGCGGGGTTGTGGGCGCCGTCCCATAGCTCGCGCTCATTGCGCCATTCGAGCCGTCCGGGAATCTTCGCCTCGGTCGTCTCGGCCCCGATCGCCCGGCCGAGCACTAGCTCTACCGCCTTGCGCGGAAGCGCTTCGGAGGCGACGACCGAAATCGAGCCGGCGCCCGCCTCGCGCGCCGGCGCCTCCCACTTCTCCTCGACGAGTACCACTTTGGCGCCGGGCGTGATCACGGCCAGCTTCTCGCGTGCGATCTGCTCACGCGTCGAACCGAGCCAGCGGGTGTGCTCGAGCGCGACGTTCGTGAGCACGACAACCTCGCTCGCAATCACATTGGTCGCGTCATAACGACCACCGAGACCGGCCTCGACCGCGGCCACTTCGACCCCGGTGGCGGCGAACTCCGCGAAGGCGGCCGCTATAACGACCTCGAACTGGGTGGCCTGCAGGCGCTCCGCGGCCGGTCGCACACGGGCGAGTGCGCGCTCGAGATCGGGCTCGGCGCCGTTCACGCTGATCCGCTCGGCCCAGCCGCGCACGTGTGGCGAGATCGTGGCGCCGCTTGGCACGCCCTCGCGCACAAGCAGGGCCTCGATCCGTTTGGTCGCCGTCGTCTTGCCGTTGGTGCCGACCACGTGGACCGAACGGAATGCGCGCTGCGGATAGTCGAGCTCGGCGAGCAGCGCCTTCATCCTCTCCAATCCGAAGCGCTCGGGCCAGGGACTGAGAGAGCTCAGCCAGGTCGTGTTCGGGCCGGTGCGTGGATCAGCCGCTGAGGGCATCGAGCTCACGCCTGTAACGGGCGAGCTTCTCACGCTCGGCCTCGACGACCTCGGCTCGTGCGCGCTCGACGAAGCTCGGATTGGAGAGCATCTTCTCGCAGCGCGCTATCTCCAAGTGCAGGCGACCGGTCTCGGCCTCGATGCTCACCGCCTCGACCTTCGTCCGCTCGGGCTTGACGACCGCCTGAAAGATGCGCTCCTCGTCGTCTGTGAGACTCACGCGCAGTCCGCTGCGACGGAAGATCGCGGCGGCATCCTGAACCCGCTCGAGTGCGTTTGCATCGGCCGCGAAGCGCGTATCGGCCGCCGGCCAGGGCGAGACGATCAGGCGAGCCTCGCGCCCCGGCAGGTTCGACCAGATCTCCTCGGTGACGTGCGGCATGACCGGGTGCAGGAGCGTGAGTAGACGCTCGAGCGCCGCCAGCGCCGTCGAGCGAGCATCCGCATCGCCGTCGTACAGTCGCGGCTTGATCGACTCCGCGTACCAGTCGCAGAACTCGTCGAAGGTCACGTGGTAGAGCCGAGTCACGACCCCCGCGTAGTCGAATGCGGCGAAGCACTCCTCGATCTCGCTCCGCGTCGCCTCGAGCCGGGCCAGGATCCAGCGCTCGCCGATCTCGCCGGGACGCGCGCCGGGCTCGGCGTCGCCGACGTTGGCGAGGATCAGGCGCGAGACGTTCCAGAGCTTGTTGGCGAGCTTGCGCCCCTCCTCCACGGCGCCGTAGGAAAAGCGCACGTCCTGCGTGGAGGACATCTTGAGTAGGCCGTAGCGGACCGCGTCGGCGCCGTGCTCGGCGATCACCTCGAGCGGGTCGATGCCGGTACCGAGGCTCTTGGACATGCGCCGACCGTCGGTGGCCAGCACGGTCGAGTGAATGACCACGTCGCGGAAGGGCACCTCGCCGAGTAGCTCCAGCCCGGCGAAGATCATCCGGTTCTCCCAGAGGCGGATGATCTCGCGTGCGGTTGTCTGCAGATCGCCCGGGTAGAAGGCGCGTAGATCGTCGGTATCGTCGGGCCAGCCGAGGGTGGCAAACGGCCACAGCGCCGAGGAGAACCAGGTGTCGAGCACGTCCTCGCTGCGCGTCAGCTTCTCCGAGCCGCACTCCGTACAGGCGCTTGGCTCCGTCTCCTCGACCGTCAGGTGGCGTTGCGAGCACTCCCAGATGGGAAGCTGATGGCCCCACCACAGCTGCCTGGAGATGCACCAGTCGGGCGCCTCCTCGAGCGACTCGATCGCAAAGCGATGCTGCGACTCGGGATGGAAGCGGACGCGCCGCTCGCGCAGCGCCTCGAGCGCCGGCTTCTTCAGCTCCTCCATCGAGCACCACCATTGCAGCGAGACACGCGGCTCGATACGGGTCTCGCAGCGCTCGCAGAGGGCGACCGCGTGGCGAAAGGGCTCGCGCGAGACGAGATGGCCGCGCTGGTCACACCAGGTGAGGATGCGTTCGCTTGCCTCCTCCTGTGTCAGGCCCTCGAGCAGAGGCACCCGATCGTTCATCAGTCCGTCGGGGCCGATCACGGTTAGCTCGTCGAGCCTGTGCGCCCGTCCAATCTCGAAGTCGATCGGATCGTGGCCGGGCGTGATCTTGAGCGCCCCGGTACCGAACTCGGGATCTACGTGCTTGTCGGCGATCACCGGCACCCGCCGGTCGACGAAGGGCACCACGACCTCCTTGCCGACGAGATCCCGGTAGCGCTCGTCCTTCGGGTGAACGGCTACGGCGGCATCGGCGGGAATCGTGGCCGGGCGCACCGTGGCGATGGCAATGTGGCCGGAACCGTCGGCGAGCGGGTAGCGGATCGTGACCAGCTCGTCGGTTGCATCGATATGCGTGAGCTCGAGATCGGAGAGAGAGGTCTGATGGAAGGGGCACCAGTTGATGATGCGGTTGTCGCGGTAGATCCAGCCCTTGCGATAGAGCTGGACGAAGAAGCGCAGCACCGCCCGCGTGTAGCCCTCGTCCATGGTGAAGCGCTCGCGCCGGTAGTCGAGCGAGGCGCCGATACGCCGAAACTGGGTCATGATCTTGCCGCCGTACTCGTGCAGCCACTCCCAGACGCGCGCCTCGAAGGCTTCCCGTCCCAGCTCCTGGCGCGTCTTGCCATTGCTTGCGAGGTACTTCTCGACCGCGTTCTGAGTCGAGATACCGGCATGGTCGTAGCCGGGCTGGAAGAGCACGTTGAAGCCCTGCATGCGCTTCATGCGCACGACTGAATCGCCGAGGGCCAACTGAAGGGCGTGGCCGATGTGCAGCTCGCCGGTGACGTTGGGCGGCGGGTGGGCATCGACGAACGTCGGGCGTGAGATGTCGGGGTCGGCGTTGTAGAGACCCTCCTCTTCCCAGGTCTTCTGCCAGCGCTCCTCGACGCCCGCGGGCTTGTAGAGAGGATCCATGGAGTTGGATTCTACGGAGGGCACGGCGTGGACCGGTCGGCTGGGTGGATGGCGGGGCATCGGCTTACTCGCCTTCCCCCGAGCTCCTAGTGAAATGAAGACCCGCCGACTGGGTGCGATCGGTGCGCGCGATGCTAGGACGCGGTGCCTCATTCGCAGCAGGGCTACGGACGAGACCGAGGCAGGCGCACGCGTGCATGCCGAGCGCGGTCAGGCGGAGCTCGTCTGGGGACGAAGGGGCGCCGGATGAGTGCGAGCTCGTAGTTCGAGGCTAGGGCGCAGGGCGCATTCGTATCGGTTGGAGGTACGGATGCGCCCGAGGACAACGTCCTCGGGCCGCGAGATCGTGCTCAGCCGGTGTTCCTCTGTTTCCGGCCGAGCTCCAAAATGGAGCGCTTCGTTTCGATTCGCCTTCGAAGGGGTCTACGCCGATTCTTCGGTGAGCTCTTCCTCTTCTGGCTCGTCGGCTGCGGCGCCGCTGGTGACCAGCGTCGGGCGCTGACCCTTCGAGATCGTCTCCTTGGTGATGACGCACTTGGAGACGTCCTTGCGCGACGGCAGCTCGAACATCACGTCGAGCAGGGCGGCCTCGATGATCGAGCGCAGGCCGCGAGCGCCGGTCTCTCGCTCGAGCGCCTTGTCGGCGATCTCCCAGAGCGCGTCCTCGGTGAAGACGAGCTCGACCTCGTCGTAACCGAAGAAGCGCTGGTACTGCTTGACAAGCGCGTTCTTCGGGTCGGTCAGGATCTTGACCAGGTCCTCGCGCTTGAGCTGATGCACGGCCGAAATGACCGGCAAGCGGCCGATGAACTCGGGGATCAGGCCGAAGTTGAGCAGATCCTCGGGCATCACATCGGCGAGCAGCTCCGAGCTCTCGGCGTCGTTCTTGGAGCGAATCTCGGCGCCGAAGCCGACGGCGTTCTTGCCGGCGCGGCGGCCGATGATCGCGTCCAGGCCGGCGAAGGCGCCACCGCAGATGAAGAGGACGTTGGTGGTGTCGATCGAGAGAAACTCCTGGTGTGGGTGCTTGCGCCCGCCCTGGGGCGGCACCGAGGCGATTGTGCCCTCGAGGATCTTGAGCAGCGCCTGCTGCACGCCTTCGCCCGAGACGTCGCGCGTTATCGACGGGTTGTCGGCCTTGCGCGCGATCTTGTCGACCTCGTCGATGTAGATGATCCCGGTCTCGGCCTTCTTGATGTCGAAGTCGGCTGCCTGAATCAACTTGAGCAGGATGTTCTCGACGTCCTCACCGACATAGCCGGCCTCGGTCAACGCGGTCGCATCCGCGATGGCGAAAGGCACGTTGAGAATGCGGGCGAGCGTCTGGGCCAGCAACGTCTTGCCGCAGCCGGTCGGGCCGAGCAAGAGGATGTTCGACTTCTGCAGCTCGACGTCGGAATCTTCGACGACCATCTGCACGCGCTTGTAGTGGTTGTAGACCGCTACAGCCAGCGTCCGCTTCGATTCCTCCTGGCTGACGACGTAGTCGTTGAGAACGCCGTAGATCTCCTTCGGCTTGGGCAGGTTCTCCAGATCGAGCTGGGCCGGGACGGTGAGCTCTTCGTCGATGATCTCGTTGCAGAGATCGATGCACTCGTCACAGATGTAGACCCCGGGGCCCGCGATGAGTTTCTTGACCTGCCTCTGCGATTTTCCGCAGAAGCTACAGAGGAGCTGCTCGTTTCCGTCGCTTGCCCTTGCCACTTCTACTCCTTGTAGCTCGAAAACGTCGTTTCGGCTAGCTCCAACCGGCGCCGAGCGTTCATGTTGGCGGCAATACTCACTTGCTCTCGTTCTTCTCCGGCGTGGGCGTGCCGGAGCGGTGCGCCAGAACGCGGTCGATCAAGCCGTACTCGAGCGCCTCTTCCGAGGTCATGAAGTAGTCGCGCTCCATGTCCTTGGCGACCTTCTCCATCTTCTGACCTGAGTGCGCCGAGAGGATCTCCTCGAGCCGGCGCTTGATGTTGATCACTTCGCGCGCCTGAATCTCGATGTCCGAGGCCTGGCCCTGAAAGCCGCTCGAGACCTGATGAATGAGGATCTTAGAGTTGGGCAGCGCCGCGCGTTTGCCCTTGCTGCCGCCGGCCAGAAGGACCGCACCCATCGACATGGCGATGCCGACACAGGTCGTCTGCACGTCGGGCTTGATGAACTGCATCGTGTCGTAGATGGCAAGGCCGGCGTACACGGAGCCCCCGGGCGAGTTGATGTAGATGGAAATATCCTTGTCCGGGTCTTCGGACTCCAGGTGGATCAATTGAGCGATCACGAGGTTGGCGATCTGGTCGTCGATCGGCGTGCCCAAGAAGATGATTCGCTCGTTGAGAAGCCGCGAGTAGATATCGAACGAGCGCTCGCCACGCGATGTCTGCTCGATGACCATTGGGATCAAAGGACTCATGGTGTCTCCTCACTACCGGGGGTCCACAGTTTCGTAGTGGAGGCCGGCTTTTCCTTCCCCGGCGTCCAAATTTGCTCGCGTGCCTCGGCCTGAGCGAGCGGAATCGGCTTGACTTCCTCGCAGATGCGATCGAGGGCGCCGCTCATGCGCATGTCATCGCGCAACTCCTCGTGGCGGCCCTGGCGCCAGATCTCCGCCACCAGCTCGTCGGCGTCCTCGCCGGCCGCGCCGGACTGCTCGCGTACAAGCTCCTCGATCTCGTTGTCTGAGATCTCGATCTTCAGCTTGTCGGCTCCAGCCTCGAGCACGAGCTCGCGCGCGATCGAGCGGCGGGCCTCGCCACGTACCTCTTCTACGAGCTGTGCGGCCTCCTGACCGGTCATCTGGAGATAGAGATCGAGATTCATGCCTCGACGCTCGAGCGAGCGAACCAGATTGGCCAGCAAAGCGCGTGCCCGCTCTTCTACGAGCACCGGGTGCACGTCGACGTTCGAAACTTCGACCAAGGCGTCGACGGCCGCCTCGCGGAAGGCGATGTCGCGCTCGGCCTCGGCCTGCGCTTGCAGTCTTCCTTCGATCTCCGAGCGCAGCTCGTCCAGAGTCTCGAACTCGCTCGCGGCGCGCGCCAGCTCGTCGTCGAGCGGCGGCAGCTCCTTCTCCATGATCTCTTTCACGGTCACCTTCACGGTGCTCGAGTTACCGTCGGCGAGGAAGAAGGGGATCTCGCGACTCTCGCCCGCTTCCGCCCCGATCAGTCCCTGCTCGAGCTCGCGGGCCAGCTTGCCCGTCCCGAGCTCGATCACCTGATCGCGACTCTCCTCTTCCCGCTCGCTGACGAAATCGACGACGAGCGTGTCGCCGTCTTGGACGGGCCTGCCCTCGACCGGTATGAGCTCGGCGACGCTCGAGCGCAGGGCGTCGAGCTCGTGCTCGAGCAAGCCGTCCGGAATCTCCGCCTCGCCCTTGCCAACCTCGAGCTTGCGCCAGTCGGCCAGCTTGGGCAGCGCCTGCAGATCGAACTCGGCGCTGAAGCTCCAGCCCGAGTCGGTCGATGCGGGCAACTCGTAGTCGAACTGGGGCTCCGAGACCGGGCGCAAGCCCTTGCTCACCACGGCTGCTCTGAGCCAGCCGCCGACATGCGTCTCCACCGCTTCGGTATAGATGCGCTCCTTGCCGAGCCGGCGCACCAGTATCGGCATCGGCACCTTGCCGGCGCGAAAACCGGGCACTTTCGTGCGTTCGGCGAGATCGGCGCCGGCGTGCTCGACCGCATGCTTGATGTCGGCGCTCGGCACTTCGACCGTGAGGCGCACACGGTCTTCAGCGAGCTCAACGACGTTCGTCTCCACGCCCCGCATTCAAGCAGAGCGGAGCCGGCCGGCGTCGGATCTCTCGGCGCGGCAGGAACGGAGTTCTTCCGCCGGGCTCGCAGAACCCCTTGACAGACGAAGCGCTCCACGGCCCGACCGCCTTCGGCGGGTCTCGATTCCGCCAGTGGCTCTCAGGCGAGCAGCTCGAGGCGCTCGCCGTCCGACAGCTCCAGGTTGCCGTCGGCATCGACTTCGTTGGTCAGGATCTGCTCGGCACAGCGCGCGCAACGGGGACAGAACTGCTTGCCGGCACCGGAGCGTAGTTGCTCGAGTGCCTCGGCGACCGGGCGTTGGGCCTGATAGATGCGAGTCGTGAGCATCGAGTCGAGCGCGTCGGCGACGTGGATGATGCGAGCGCCCAGCGGGATGTCCTCACCGGCGAGGCTGTCCGGGTAACCGTTTCCGTCCCAGCGCTCGTGATGGTGACGGATCGCGGGCACGGCATCGGCGAGGAAACCGAGTCGCTCGATGATGCGGGCTCCTTCGTCGGCGTGCTTGCGCATCACTCCCCACTCCTCGAGGCTCAAGCGAGCGGGCTTGAGCAGGATCGAGTCGGGGATGGCGAGCTTGCCGATGTCGTGGAAGAGGGCTGCGTGGCCGAGTAGATCCAGCTCCGGCTCGGAGAGCTCGAGCTCGCGACCGATGGCCAGCGCCAGCTTCTGAACACGGCGCGAATGGCCGGCGGTGTAGGAGTCGCGAGCATCGACCGTGGCCGAAAGGCTTTCCATCGCGGCCGTCGAGCGTTCGCGCAGCAGCTGGTTGGCCTCGGCCAGAGAGACATTCTGCTTCTTGATCAGCTCGGCGGCCGTGCGCAGGCGGCGCGCACTGCCCTGCGTGTGGCTCAGGTAGGCCTCCTGGGTGCGCCGGATGAGCACAAGTGGCAGGGCGAAGACGAGCAGCGCGTAGGCGTGAATCGAGTCGTAGCCGATAACCATCGCCGCAGCCACCGCTCCGTAAACGAGGTAGTGACCGGTCATCCAGGAGAAGCGATCGCGCCAGAGCGCCCACCAGCCCTGCTCCGACTCGAACGCCAGGGCCAGGGCCAGCAGGCCGGTGTTGAGAATGAAATAGACGCCCGAAGCCGCCAGCGCCGCCGGAATCGCCCTGATGTCGTGCGAGCCGAGTGGCAGCCCGACAACGAGATCGAAGGCGCCGACTGCTCCGAGCGTCGAGAGGGTGAGAGCGCCCACGTTGAAGAGCGGCTGGTGTAGCGGCGAGCGGCGAGCGCTCCAATCGACGAGCGCCGCCACGAACGCTGCCGCAAACGCAACACGAGCGCCGAAGAGCGAGGCTCCGGCGATCGCGCCCACCGCGGTGACCGAGATCGACGAGTCGTCCGTCTCGATCGCCAGCACCTGGCCGATCGCGATCAGGGCGACGAGCGCACACATTCCGACCAGGTCGCGGCTCGAGCCGAACACGGCGCCCGCCACGCCCCCCGCGACGCCGGCGATGGTGAGCACGCCGATCAGCCACATCAAGCGGCGCGGAACATCGCGGATGCCCAACCACTCGCGCGCCCGTACTCGCCGCCGCTCCTTTCGAGGCCTGATCACAGCAGGCGCCGGCAGCGGTGTGACGTACTCGCCGTCCTCGGGGATCACGACCGCGGCGGCCTTCGCGGGCTCGATCAGAAGCCCGAGCTCGGTCGAAGCGGCGACGACGCGGTTGCGACCCTGGAGCTTGGCCCGATATACGGCCAGGTCGGCATGGTGAACGAGATCGGTCTGGGTCGTCCCGTCGGCCGGAAACGAAGACACGCCGATAGACACCGTCGCCCGAATCGGTTCGGGCACCGTCTCGACCTGGAAAAGCTTCTCGGCCACCTCGCACCGAATTCGCTCGGCGATCTCGAGTGCGTCGTCGAGCGGCGTCTCCGGAAGGAGCACGCTGAACTCCTCTCCTCCGAAGCGCGCCGGAACATCCTCGATGCGAAGGCTGGCCCGGAAGACCTCGGCCACGCCCCTGATCACACCGTCTCCGGCCAGGTGACCGTAGTTGTTGTTGACCTCACGCAGCAGATCGAGGTCGACCATCATCAGCGCAAGCGGGCGGTGACGGCGCCGCGCCCGCTCCAGCACCTCGGCGAAGACGCCGCCGAAGTAGCGCGCGTTGTAGAGACCGGTCTTCGGATCGACCCGTACCTCGGCCTCCAGGGCCGGTACCGACAAGGAGCGCTGGATCAACGTCAGCGGCGCGAGCGCGAAGGGAACGAGCACGGGGTTGTAGTGCCAGAAGAAGGCAACTGCGATTCCGACCGAGACGAGCACGAGATCGGGCGCGTAGTTGGCCGGCGAGAAAACGCCGAGCTCACGGAAGCTGTGACCGCGAGCCAGGTGCACGACCTCGTCCAGAAGAACGTGGTTGACGATGACAAAGACGGCGCTCGCAGCGGCGGCCGCGAGCACGCCGTGCAGACGGCTGGAGATCATTCCCGCCTCGGGCAGGTAGCGGTAGACGGCGCTGGCGGCCAGGATCGAGAGAATCGAGTCGCAGGTGTTGAAAACCTGGATGTACCAGGGCCGCCGCTCCCTGAGCCAGTCGGGGATGAACTGCGCGACGGCCACGAGCACGGCCAGCTCCGGCGGCAAGAGAAGCACCGCGGCGATCACGAAGACGATGTCGATCGCGTAGCCCTCGTTATTGGGCGTGACCACGACGAGCAGGTGTGAAATACCGGCCAGAGCGGACAAGATGGCGAAGGTCACCCAGGGCTCGTCGCGCCCGGAGCCGAGCTGGGATACGAGCGGCGCCAGCGTGACCACCGAGCCGCTCAGAACGAAGAAAAAGAAGACCGCAGCCCGCGGTGGTAACCACGCGTGCCGCGCCTGTCCATCTACCGCCGGACTGCGGCCGTTCATACGATTCATCGTCGTCGGCTTACGAATATTTCTTTAGTGCTATTCCTTTGTGGCGCGCCGGGGCGAGGAACGGCGCCGGGGTGAGGAACGGCACCGGGGTGAGGAACGGATTGCGGAACAGGGCCAAGTAGTCGGACTTGGTGAGCAGGTAACCGGTCGTGCTTGCGTCTCCCTGTGCCTGCCTTTCGTTCTGCAAATCGATCTCGCTCTGGGCGATCGAGGCTTCCACGGCATCCGAGACGGCCGTCCACCACTTCGCCTCCCAGGAGCCCGAGACCCACCACTTGTCTTCGATGGAGCCCGAGACCCACCACTTGTCCTCGATGGAAGCCGACGTCCACCACTTGGCCTCCCAGGAGCCCGACGTCCACCACTTGGCCTCCCAGGAGCCCGACGTCCACCACTTGGCCGTCTGCGATCCCGACGTCCACCACTTGGCCGCCGATGTCCCGGAGGTCCACCACTTTGCCTCCCAGCTCGCGCTGGCCCAGTCCGTTTCGTGTACGACCGCGTTCGTCCACGCCTCAGCGTCGAAGGAGGGAATCGAGCCACGCTTGTAGACGACGAACTGGTTTAGCGCCGCGTTCGGGTTCGGCAACTTCCGGCCGAGCAGACTGTCCGCTCGACCGGCGTTGAGCTCTCCCAAGCCGAGCGAGCCCGGCGTCGCGGCGCGCGTCCGCTCAGAGCCCAGCATGAGGCCGGCCTTGACGTCGTCGGGCCTCAGATTGGGGTGCCGCGCGAGCAGCTGGGCTACGGCGCCTGTCACGACCGGCGCTGCGAACGAGGTGCCGGAGAGTTGTAGATACCCCGGGCTGTAAATGTTGTTCGGAAACTCGCTGAGCAGGGAAGAGCCTTCCGGCACGGCGCCGATCATGTAGCGACCGGAGGCGCCGATCTCGGGCTTGGCGAAGCCGTCGAGCGTGTGGCCCCAGGTCGACCAGGGAGCCGCGCTGTCATCGGAGTAGTCGAGCGTTCCCTTGTTGTCGAGCGCACCGACGCTGATCACGAAGGGGTCGTTTGCGGGTGCGTAGCGCACCGCGGTCGGCTCGCCGTCAACGCCGTAGTTGCCCGCCGCCGTCACGACGACGACGCCAGAGAACCAGAGCTTCTCGACCGCTTTATCGAGCGGATCGTTGACGAAGTGGCTCGGCGTGATCGCGTGCAGCGAGAAGTTGACGACCCTGATGTTGTACTTGTGCCGGTGATCGACGATCCACTGAGCGGCGGCGATTACGTCGCTGGTCGTCGCCATGCCTTCGTCGTTGATCACGTCCAGCGAGATCAACTTCGCGTTCGGCGCGGCGCCGACGTGGCCGGCGCCGTTACCGGCGATGATCGAGCTGACGAAGGTTCCGTGGCCGTCGCCGTCACCCGGCGAGTTGGACGCCAGGCTGCACAGATCCACCTGCGGAACGAGCAGGCTGTCCGCCAGGTCGGGAAGGCTCGTATCGACGCCCGAGTCGACCACGGCAACGGTCGGCATCCGCGGCGCCCGGCGTCGCTGCCCGGCCCAGAGGTGGGCGTTTCCGCTCAGGTACGGCCAGAGCTGGATGTTGGGGAGGTCGTCGTAGCGGCTCTCCTCGAGCGTGGCGTCGGGACTGACGGTGAGCCCGTCGATATCCGCCAGCGCTGCAACGCGTGCTGCCGGGAGCGTGACGGCAACTCCGCCAACCAGGGGAAGCTCTGCGCGCAAAGTCCCGAGCCCGTAACCGTCATCGACGGCGCTGGCCTGGTTGAAGGCGTCGGTAGCGCCACTCACGTCCTCGGTGCTGAGAATGATCATCTGCTCGCTCTTTGCAGGGCTCGACACCGCCTCGGCAAGCAGAATCGGGTCGATGGAGCTGGTCGCGGCGGCCGCATTGCCTATCCAGGCAAGCGCAACGAGGCAGACGGCCAACAGGCCAATCGTCTTCGTAAACCGACGGCGTAGTAGGGGTAGCGCGACTGGGCGCGTACGCTTATTGAAACCGTCGTTCAACACGGTCAGCTCCTGTTCGAGAACTGCTCTAGCGAGGGCCTGGTCGGGGGGGACTGCCACTCGCTACGACTCCTGCCTCGAAGGTACACCTCTGAAAACGCTCCCAGGCTCACCCGGAAGAGTGAGAGACCCGCGTACTAGGGGGAAATCGAGGCCGATTTACTCATTTCGGGGGATTTAGATCCTGCCCGCCAGGCCCAACCGCATTCCAAGGGATAGCCTCTCAGGCCAGGCGGGCAGGCCCAATTGCAGGCGCCGTCGCAGTAATCGGCCCCGGGAGGAATCGAACCTCCGCACACGGATTCGAAGTCCGTCGCTCTATCCACTGAGCTACGGGGCCCGAACGGGAGTATGCCCGAGCGTACGCCTGCACCCGCTTTTCGACCGCCCGGGCGAGATCCGACAATGGGGAGGTTGCCAGAGCTCGCGGGTGCGGCCTCCCGTACCGACACGGCGGTATTCGCGGACGATAATCGAGCAAGACCGCTGGAGACAGGAGGAAGCATGGAAGCATCTGTTCGTCTGAATTATCCCGCTCGCCTCGAGGGCGAGCTCGAGCCGGAGCTCAACCGCTGGTTGTGGCTGGTCAAGTGGCTGCTTTTGATCCCTCACTTCGTTGTGCTCCTGTTTCTTTGGATCGCATTCATCGTAGTGAGCATGATCGCCTTCTTCGCCATTCTCTTCACGGGGCGCTATCCGCGCGGACTGTTCGATTTCAACGTGGGCGTGATGCGCTGGAGCTGGCGCGTTAGCTTTTACGGTTACTCCGCGCTGGGCACCGACCGCTATCCGCCCTTCACGCTTGGACCCGTGCCTGATTACCCGGCCACGCTCGAGATCGAGTACCCGGAGCGACTCTCGCGTGGGCTCGTACTGGTCAAGTGGTGGCTGCTGGCGATTCCCCAGTATCTGATCATCGCCGTCTTCCAGGGCGGCGCGCGCTTCTCTGGCGGACTGACCGGCCTGCTCGTCGTGATCGCGGCGGTCATTCTGCTCTTCCGCAAGCGCTATCCGCGCGAGATCTTCGACTTCGTGATGGGGATGAACCGCTGGGTCGTGCGGGTGGTCGCCTACGCGGCGCTGATGCGCGACGAGTATCCGCCTTTCCGTCTCGATATGGGCCCGAAGGAGCCGGCGCTGGAGCAAACGCCCGCAAGCACCGGGTAGAGCGAACAACCGGATCCGCCGGACGGATGCGATCGGCCGAGCCCTCGGTCTATCCTTCCAGAGCCGCGGGCGTGGCGGAACTGGTAGACGCGACGGGTTTAGGTCCCGTTGGGCCGAGTGCCTGTGGAGGTTCGAGTCCTCTCGCCCGCAAGTCCGATGCAGGCCCGGCGACTTCGGTCGCTGGGCCTGCGGGCTTTACGTTACGTAATGAGCGGTACGCTCCGGCCGCGGCGGAAGGGGGAGCAACCACCGCGACCAGAGCGACGAGACACCGAGCTCAGCCGGTCCGAGGGATCGTGCAATCACACGTATCGAGATGCCGCCCTCCGGCGTAGAGATCGCCGGGAAGCCGCTCGGATTGACCGAGACAGGCTCGAGGGAGTTTGGCGCTACGACGGGATGGCGACGGCATATCGACGGGAGATGGACGGCTGAGCCGGTGCATGTCGAACCATTGCCGGAATTTGTCATTCCGCAATCCCCCGCACGGGTACTTCTTGGATCGCGTGGAAGGTCGGCACTCCGC
>Ga0315542_1001138_pt1 | contig 16781 bp, 17 predicted proteins | sample SalMarSW160120MG_FD_202541 | JGI IMG/M metagenome (GOLD analysis project Ga0315542, IMG submission 202541) | Salt marsh sediment microbial communities from the Plum Island Ecosystem LTER, Massachusetts, United States - Salt Marsh Sediment SW1601-20 ...
GGATGCGGCTCTTCGCGGCGCCGACTCGTGGACAACCGCTCAGGTGCTCGCGGCTGCAATTGCTCGTGAGGAGTTCGATGTGGTCATCGCCGGAACCGAGTCCACCGACGGATCAGCCGGCGTGCTCCCCCAGCAGCTCGCGGAATTGCTCGAAGTTCCATCCCTCACGTTCGCCAAGCATCTCGAACAGGAGGCGGGAACGGTCCGCATCCAGCGCCAGACGGGATACGGCTACGACGTCGTCGAGTCGGCACCGCCGGTGTTGGTGACAGTCACCTCGGGCGTCGTCGAGCCCCGATATCCGACCTTCAAGGGAATCATGGAGGCCAAGAAGAAACCGATCGACGTGATCGGGCTCGCTGATCTCGGCGTCTCTCCCTCGACGAACCAGAGGATCGTCGACGTGCACCCTGCCCCAGAGCGTGCAGCGGGCGAAATCATCGAGGATGAAGGCGAGGCGCACCTCCGCATCATCGAGGTGCTCGAACAGGCGAAGGTGATCTGATGAACGTGTGGGTCTTCATCGAGGAATCGCAGGGTGCTCCAGCAGCGATAGGGCTCGAGCTTCTCACCAAGGCACGGTCGCTTTCGGACGCGCCTGCCGTCGCGTACCTGGGTGCAGGGTCGGACGAGACGTTCGCGCTCCTCGGGAGCTTCGGGGCATCGACCGTGTACCACATGGGAACCGATGACCATTTGCCGAGTGCGGCCGCGGCGGCGGCACTCGCCACACTGGTCGAAGCCAATCGCCCGGACGTCATCATGTTCGGCCTCACACCGACCGATCGTGACGTTGCGGGACGTCTCAGTGCCCGTCTGGGTCTGCCCGTGATCTCCAACGCAGTCGACGTCGTCCTCGAAGGCGACCGTGTCCACGTCGTCAACGAGGTCTTCGGTGGCAGTGAAATCGTGCAGACTACGTTCGACGCCGACACGCCGCACCTCGTTGTCATCCGCCCCAAGTCGTTCCTGGCCGAACCGGGTGGCGAGGCGACCCCGACAGTCGAAGCGGTCGAGCTTGCCGACGTGGGGCACGCGGGCTCCGCGATCGTTACCGGAAGCCATGTGGAAGAGCGCGAGGGACCTCAGCTCGAGGACGCGGCGATCGTCGTAGCGGCCGGCCGTGGCATGGGTTCGGAGGACAATCTGTCGCTGACGAGACGCCTCGCCGAGCTCTTGGGTGCAGCCCAGGGTGCGACCCGGGCGGTCGTCGACGCCGGGTGGACACCGTACTCGTTGCAGGTTGGTCAAACCGGCAAGACGGTGAAGCCGGACGTGTACATCGCGTGCGGGATCTCCGGGGCGATGCAGCACGTCGTCGGCATGAAGGACTCCAAGTTCATCATCGCTATCAACAAGGACGAGGAAGCGCCGATCTTCGGTGTATCCGACCTTGGCGTCGTCGGTGACGTGAGCAAAGTGCTGCCAAAGCTGATCGAGGCGCTCGAAGCGAGGTAGGCCGAGCAGAGTTCGGCGGTCTTGGCTTGTGAGTTCTGGGTTGGGAGTAATGGGTTCTGAGGAGGAGCCGCGCCCTACGGTCTCACTGTCCCTCTGCCTGCGTTCTGGCTGGCTGCTGGTCGCTGTTGGCTGAATAGCTGAATGGCTGAACTGCTGACGCCTGTCAGCTCTCTTCGAACCTGAACCCGTGAGGAAGCAGATCGGCGAGCCGGTATTCACCCGCCGAGCCGTCCGGCTTGGCAACGATGACCGTCTTCACCCCGAACTCATGGAGACGCTGCCGGCACTGCCCACACGGAAACGACTCTTCGTCGTCTCCGGCGTCGATGCACGCGACGGCCACCGTTTCGAGCGCACTCCTGCCCGCCGTCACGGCCGCCGAGATAGCGCTCGCCTCGGCGCACGTTCCTGAGGGGTAGGCAGCGTTCTCCCAATTGACGCCCTCATAGGTGGTTCCGTCGTCGGCAACGATCACAGCTCCGACCCGGAACCCTGAGTAGGGAGCGTACGCGTTGACGGCCACCGCCTTTGCGGCTTCCAGCAGCTCCTGAGATCTCATGCATCCTCCAACAGCGCATCGACGAAGGTCACCGGATTGAAGGGAATGAGATCATTCATCGTCTCACCGGTCCCCACCAGTTTGACCGGAATGCCCATCTCGCGTTCAACCGCGATCACGACCCCGCCTCGAGCGGTGCCGTCCAGCTTCGTGAGCACAACGCCGGTAACGCCGACGTGGTCGGTGAACACGCGTGCCTGAGAGACCGCGTTCTGTCCGCTCGTCGCGTCGACGACGAGCAAGATCTCGCCGATCTCGCCGGCCGCCTTCCCCAGTACCCGGACAACCTTGCCGAGTTCCTGCATCAGGTTGTGTTTCGAGTGCAGGCGACCGGCGGTATCGATGATGACCACGTCGCGCCCGCGAGCCTTCGCTGCTTCATACGCATCGAATGCGACGGATGCCGGATCGGACCCTTCCTGGCCGGAGACGATGTCTGCGCCGGCACGCTCCGCCCATGTGCGAAGCTGGACGTCGGCTCCTGCCCTGAACGTGTCAGCGGCCCCTAGCAGGACGCTCCTCCCCTGCGATCTGAACCGTGCAGCCAGTTTGGCGATCGTCGTCGTCTTCCCTGTCCCATTCACTCCGACGACGACGAGTGCCGAGGGTGCCCCCATCAGGTTGATGCCTCGCGATCTGTCACCAAATTCGCTGAGCAGCTCCTCCCTGAGCACGTGGCGGGCTTCATCGGGTCCCTTCGGATGGCGAGCCTTCACTCGGCCGACGATCTCGCCGGTTGCCACGACGCCCACGTCTGCGGCGAGCAGCGCTTCCTCGAGACCTTCCCAGAACTCGCGGGTCGGCGAGCCCAGGCCCAAGAGACGGTGGAGCCGGCCGCCAAACGCGGTACTGGTCTTCTCCAGATACGCCGGGCCGTGGTGTGTTGGAGGCGGGGAGACTTCGGGGCGCGACCGGCTTCGCAGAACCAGTAGCGTCACGATGATCAGAGCGACCACCACACCGACGATGATGAGAAGTTGTGGCGTCGTCATGCCGGAAGCCGGTCCGACACCCGTTTGGAGAGTACCTGAGACGATCCGCCGGGTTCGAGTGTGACCCCGTAGAGGATGTCGGCAATCTCCATGGTTTGCTGTTGATGAGTGATGATCAGCAGCTGGGCTCGTTCCCGGAATCGTTCTGCGAGCCGAAGGAAGCGGCGAAGGTTCGCGTCGTCGAGAGCGGCCTCGACCTCGTCGAGGATGTAGAAGGGACTTGGCCGGGCTCGGAACACGGAGAACAGGAACGCAAGGGCGGCAAGAGAGCGCTCGCCACCCGACAGAAGGCTCAGCTTTCCGACCTTCTTGCCGAGAGGCATCGCTTCGACATCGACGCCCGTGGTGAGCGGTTCGCTCTCATCGACGAGGCTGAGACGTCCACGGCCACCTGGGAACAGGAGGGCGAAGTACTCCTCATAGTGGGAGGCGATCTCCTGAAATGCTGTCAAGAACTCCTGAGCGATTCGATCATCCAGTGCACTGATGACCTTGCGCAAGTCGGCCCGCGAAGAATCGAGATCTTCGAGCTGCACCGTGAGGAAGTCGTATCGTTTTTTGAGTTCCCTGTACTCCTCGGCTGCGAGTGGGTTGACCGGGCCGAGGCGCCTTAGCTCTGCCTCGCTGCTTCGTAGCTGCTCTGCGAGATCGCCTTCGACTCCGGGGGGCGATGCAGCGAGTGCCTCCTCTTCAGACGCGTCGGCGTCACGGCGGAGACCCTCGGCGATCGACTCGATTCGCACATTCAGTTCGGCCCGTTCGATTGCAACTCCTGAGGCCTGCGCTCGTGCGATTTCGACTCCGTTGCGGAGCTCCTCGAGCCGGGTGCGCGCCGCCGAAAGCTTCGCACCAGTCTCGCCCGCTTCTTCTCGCAGAGCACGCTGACGGTCCCGAAGGTCGGAGAGCTTCGACTTGACCAGACCGAGCGTCTCGCTGCTGGAGTCCTCTATCGCCCGCAGGCGTGTGATCGCATGGGGATCGACGGGGCGGTCGTCGAGTGACCCGAGTTCGCCACCGATCGTGTGGAGACGCTGCTCGAGCATCCGGCCCCGCTCCACAATGGCGGCGAGCGTCTCGGCGGCTTCCCGCTGTGCCTCTGCCGCGAGCTTCCGACGTGTCTCGACCTCCCGTCTCCGGTCGGCCATCTCCTGCCATGCTCGCTGTCGTTCGGCCTCCTCACCTTCGAGATCGCGAAGCCTCGCGCGGAGCCGTTCGATCCGTTCCTCCCTGTCGCCCGATGCTTCGATCAAGGAAGAGCGCCGATCCTCGAGCGTTTCGAGTTCCTCCTCGGCGGTACCCCTGCTTCGTTCCCGTAGGGCGAGTGCCTCGGTCATGCCACCAAGTCGAGCTTCCAGTGCTTCGAGTGCCTCGAGCGCGTCGCGTTCGACCTCACGGGCATCGCCGAACGCCCGTTTTGCCTGGGTGACGAGGCTATCGGTTCTGGCCGCGGCGACCTCTGCCTCTTCGAGAGCGACGAGGGAGGCCTCGAGCATTGCCGGCGTTGCACCGTCGGGTTGGGCAACGTGCATGCCGTTCGCATCGAAGAGGTCCCCCTCCGGTGTGACGGTTCTCAGTTCGGGATGGCGCGCGACGAAGTCAAATGCGGCGCCCCATCCTTCGACGACTACGACGTCGCCGAGCAGCTGCTCAGCGAGGCCCCGATCGGCCATTGTGCCCAGCAGAGCGGTCAGCCGCTCCACGCCGTCTGGGAGATCCCTCGGGGTCGCTGATCGGCCATGCCGGGAAACGAGGGAGATTCCGCCGAGGCCCTCACTCTTGAGACCCTCGATCGCACGGCGCGCATCGTCGCGTGATCGAGCTGCCAGTGCGCCGGCCCAAGGTCCTAGTGCGGCATCGACGGCCCGTGCCAGCTCGGTGGGCACGGCGAGTGCCGCGCTGAGTGTTCCGATCACGCCGTCGCGAGCCAGCAGTCTCTCTCGGGCCTCGGAGTCTGCCATCCCCGAAACGGCCTCTTCGATCGCCTGGGCGCGGGCTCGTGCCGCCGCGAGGGCGAGACGAGCCTCGGTCGCGCGTGCCTCCACCTGCTCCCACTGCTCCTGGGTATGTTCGCGATGGATTCGAGCCTGTTCGTAGGTGTTCTGTGCCCCACCCGTCTCGCCATCCGTAGTGCGGATGCCCTCTCGCAGTTGGTCGATCTCGGTTGATTCGTCGGCAATCTTCGATGCGAGTGTGCCGAGGCGCCGCTCCAGGTCTCGCAGCTCGCGTCCGTCACGATCCATCGCCGCCTCGAGTGAGCTGAGATCTCCACGGACAACCGCGACTGCGCCCTCGACGGGAAGCGAGTCTTGTTCGGCGAGCGATCGGGCCTCGTCCTCCAGAGAGTGCAAGGCAATCTCGGTGCGTTCCTTCTCGCGCCGTGCTTCCGTGACGAAAGTCTCACTGTCGGTGAGTTCTCGGCGCAGCTCATCGGCTTCCGATTCGAGATCCCTCCGTCGTTCCCCTGCCCCCTCGAGTCTGGCCTCGGCAGCGCGCCGACGTTCTCTGGCTACCTGCGCGACCCTGCGTAGACGTTCGCTCGTGGTTTCCAGACGGGCCGCTGCCGTGGAATCCCTGTCGAGGGCCCTGCCGGCGATTCCTGCTTCCTCGACGAGGAGGGGAAGCCGCTGTTCCAACTCGGTTCGCTCGGATGATGCTTCCGTCAGCCGATTCGACCACGCCTGCTCTTTCTCATCGAGTTCCGCGCTGCGTGTGTGTGCCGACCGAAGCGCTTCCCCACCAAGAAACAGCCTCAGTGCCCGGATCGACAGTCGCAGCTCCTCGTGGCGTTCGGCCGACTCGGCTTGTCGTTTGAGCGGACGGATCTGGCGCCGCAACTCGCGCAGGATGTCGTTCAGGCGAAGCACGTCGGCATCGGTGCGTTCGAGACGGCGAATAGACCGCTCCTTGCGAAGCCGGTGCTTGAGGACTCCGGCTGCTTCTTCGATGAGTACCCGGTGATCCTGAGGCTTCGCGTTGAGGAGTTCGTCGATTCTGCCCTGGCCGACGATCAGGTGCTGCTGACGCCCCACTCCTCCGTCCGATAGCAGCTCCTGGATGTCGAGCAGACGACAGTCGACCGAGTTGATCCGGTAGTCGCTCGTTCCGTCCCGGTAGAGGCGTCTCGTGAGCGAAATCTCGTCGAGGTCCAGCGGGAGTGCACGCGACGTGTTGTCGAGAATCAGGGTCACCTCGGCCCGCCCGAACGCCGGCCTCACCGACGTGCCGGCGAAGATGACATCCTCCATCTTCTCGGTTCGTAGCGAACGAGTCGACTGGGTTCCCATCACCCACGAGATCGCGTCCACAAGATTCGACTTGCCGGAACCGTTCGGCCCGACCACGACGGTAACCCCCGGCTCGAACTCGAGCCGCGTTCGATCTGCGAACGACTTGAACCCTACGAGCTTCAGTGACTTCAAGAACAACGAACTACACCTTTGTGATTCGCAGAGGCTATCACAGGTGGTTCAGCGAATCGCGAACCCGTGGAGGGTCGGATCGACCGGAACGGTGTGCCGTTCCACCCCCGCAACCGCCGCCGAAGGGGGACCGATCTCGACATATGCAAGGACTGTGTCAACGGCCTGGGGGTCTCCCTGGACGAGCAACTCGACCTCCCCGCCGGGAAGATTCTTCACCCACCCGGTGACGGAGCGCGCCTTGCGCGCAGCGAAGTAGCGGAACCCGACGCCCTGCACCCTCCCCCTGACGATCGCTCTCACGGCAACGGTCCTTTCCGAGAGGGACTGATCGAGCGCGACCCGTGCCGCCTCTTGCTGCGCTTCCTTCTTGGAGCGCCCGGTGCCCTCGCCTCTCACCACACCGTCGATCTCGACCGTCGCCGTGAACAACCGATCGTGATCAGGGCCCTCGCCTCGAACCGTGTAGGTCGGCTCGAGGTGGGCCCGTGCAAGGACTTCCTGAAGGCGTGTCTTGTAGTCCTTTCCTCCGGGCATCAACGATCGTGCGACAACCCGATCCTCCCAGTGGCGATGGATGACCCTTCGGGCCACTTCCAGCCCGGCATCCAGGAACACGGATGCGATCACCGCTTCGAGGGCATCGGCGAGAATGGAGTCTTTCTCCCTGCCATCGGAGGTTTCCTCACCCTTTCCGAGGTGAAGCGCCGACCCGATATCGATCGATCGTGCAATGGTCGACAGCATGTCCCTACTCACGAGCGATGCACGCAGCTTCGCCATCTCGCCTTCGCGCATCTCCGGGAACCGGCCGTAGATCAGCTCGGTCATGACCAGTTCCAGCACGGCGTCCCCGAGGAACTCCATGCGTTCGTTGTGGCGAGCCACCTCATGCTCGGCGCTGTAGGAACGGTGAGTGAGCGCGATGTCGAGAAGGGTGTGATCGTCGAAGTGATGGCCAAGTCGTGTCTCGAAACTCACAGGCGCCGGCCGATCTCCGAAACTACCCCTTCCGCCGTTGCGGCGAGGTGGATGGCGTTGCGAATGGCGACCCTGGAAGAAGAGCCGTGCGCGATGACCACGACCCCTTTGACCCCGACGAGGTGCGCACCTCCCGTGCTCTCGTAGTCGAGGGCTCGTGCGATCTCCTCTGGAAGCGGTCGCCCCGCCCGCTTGGCCAGCGCACCGATCCAATCGGTCGCGCCCTCGAGCACCTTCAGGGCGACGTTTCCGGTGAATCCGTCTGTGACGACGACATTGACGGTACTTGCCGCAAGGTCTCTGCCTTCCACGTTGCCGACGAACCTGAACGGAGCCTGTTCGAGCAATTCGGTCGCAAGACGTTCGAGCGCTCTGCCCTTGCCCGGCTCGGTTCCGATCGAGAGAAGACCCACCGTCGGGTCGGCAACTCCGAAAGCGATCTCGGACACGACGGTACCCATCAATGCGAACTGGAGGAGATGTTTGGGTCCGACGGCCGGGTTCGCTCCGGCGTCGATGAGGATCGACGGTGGGGTCGAGGGGATGACTGCGGCGACCGCCGGCCGCAATACGCCCTCCATTCGGCCGATTGTGATCGCCGACGCGGCAAGGGCGGCGCCGGTCGAACCTGCCGAGACGAGGGCGTCCGCATCGCCGTCGCGTACGAGGCGTGCAGCGACCGAGATCGAGGAGTCCGGCTTCTCTCGTATCGCTTTCGTCGGGTCCTCGTGCATGCCCACGACTTCGGCGGCGTGGATGATCGGAAGGGTCGACCCAAGATCTTCACAGATCGGGTCTATGCGGTCTCTGTCGCCGACGAGTATCACGTCGACGCCGGAGACGGATGCCTCGACGGCGCCGGCCACCGTCTCGAGGGGCGCATGATCGCCCCCCATCGCGTCGAGGGCTATGCGCACGCTACTCGGTTCCGGCAGTGACCTCGTGCCCCCGATACGTGCCACAGTTCGGGCATGCTCGGTGGGGAAGCTTGGGCGCGTGGCACTGCGGACATGTCGCCGTGCGTGGACGCGACAGCTTCCAGGTTGCCTTGCGACGCCTCGTGCGAGACCGCGACATTTTCTTCTTGGGCACAGCCATGGGGGCTCCTCTCAAGGTTCCAGCAGATGCCGAAGGGCGCCGAAGGGAGACGTGCTCACGTCGGCGTGCCCGGAACAGGGATCAGTATTCAAGTCGGTTCCGCACGTTGGGCAAAGTCCTCGACACTCTGGGCTACACAACGGAACCATCGGAACGGCCAGCGCAACCTCGTCTCGAAACGTCTGCTCCAGGTCGATCGACCCGTCCCTCCCTATCGGCGTCTCGTCGGTTCCGAAGACCTCCAACACGGAAGTCTTCATGGTTTCGACCCACTCGGTGAGGCACCGGTTGCATCGCAGGGTGACATCGAACTCGATCGTTCCTTTGGCGACGATCTCGTCAGACGCGGACTCCAGCATCATGTCGGCGTGGATGCCGTCGACGGACGCGAGATCGAGCTCGACGTCGATCGGACCGTCGAACGAGACGGAGCGTCGTGAACCTGGGTGTCCGAGCAGGTCGGACACGTGTGCGACATACGAAGACATGGCTACTCGGGAACGGGAGGTGGTGCGGGACGCGCCTCATGATACTGCGATCTCGCGCTTCGCACCTGCCCGACGAGGTTCCGGAACAGCACCTCGAGCTGCTGGAGCCGATCGTCGGCGAGATCCTCGGCCTCCAACCGAATCCGCCGGGCCTCACCTTCGGCGTTTCGGACGAGAACGTTGGCCTCTTCAACCGCCTCTGCAAGAACGCGCGACTCGCTGACCATTTCGGAAGCCTTCTGTTGGGCTCGGTCCAGGATCGTATGTGCTCGCTCGTTGGTTCGAGCGATGAACGCTTCACGTTCACGCACCATCCACCGTGCCGCACGCAGTTCCTCGGGGAGCGCCGCCCGGATCGATCCGATCAGTTCGAGCATCTCATCCTGTTCCACTCGCACACTGCTGGACAGCGGAATGGGCTTCGCGTCCCGTATCGCCGTTTCGAGCTGGTCGAGCATCTCGACGAGCTCGCCGATCTCAGGAATGCTCTCCTCACTCATGGTGAAACCTCTCTCTCAAGGCATCGTTGACGATAGGCGGCACGAGGTCGTGAATGTCCCCACCGAATCGGGCGACCTCCTTGACGAGGGAAGACGACAGGAACCCATAGATTGGTGCCGTGGGCAGGAAGAGCGTCGAAGTTCCGGAAAGGCTCTCGTTCATCTGCGCCATCTGGAGTTCATACTCGAAATCACTGACGGCCCTCAGTCCCTTGACGATCACATCGACGCTTCGCTCCTTGACGAAGTCGACGAGCAACCCACTGAAGCTGTCGACGTCGACGCGGTCGACCTGGTAGAGCGTCCGCATCATGTCGACCCGTTCCCTGGCCGAGAACAGCGGGGTCTTGGAAGGATTCGCGACGACGGCGATGACGACTTCGTCGAACACCCCCAAGCATCGCCGGATCACGTCCAGGTGGCCGTTGGTCGGCGGATCGAAGCTCCCTGGGATCAAGGCAACCGTCACGGGTTCTCCTTCCTGAAGCGCCACAGTGCCGTGTCGCCGTACCTGCGCTGGTCGATAACCTGAAGGCCATCGACGGTCGGGCGTTCACTCCCCGCCCGCCGGTGCAGCACCACCTCGGCTTCATCGGCCAGTCGTGGGACGAGCTTCCTCAGCACGCTCTCCACAGACGCTAGCTTCAGAGCGTACGGTGGGTCAACGAATACCAGATCAACGGACCCCCCTGGCACGTCCAGGTAGCGCGCGACGTCACTCACAACGATCTCGCCACCGAGCCCGACGAGATCGATATTGCGCCGCAGTGCACGGAGGGCCGGTGCTGCCCGCTCGACGAACACGACCGATGCCGCGCCGCGGCTGAGCGCTTCCAGCCCGATCGACCCGGAGCCGGCAAACAGATCCAACACTCGAGCCTCCATGACCCTGGAGCCGAGCGAGGAGAACAACGCCTCCCGCGCCCTGTCGGTCATGGGACGGGTTCCCGCCCCGGCCGGTCCGATCAGTCGACGCCCCTTCGCTCTGCCTGCGATGACCCTCATGACCGGAACAGCCATTCCACTTCGTCGCCAAGGAAGGCCATCACCTCATCCCTGATGTCGCGGTGGGCATCGAGCTGTGGGTCGGCACCGACAAGCGAGAACGCCTCCTTGCGGGCAGCGATGAGCTCGTCGGTATCTCGAAGGATGTCCGAGAGACGGAGGTCACTGAGGCCCGACTGGCGGGCCCCGAACACCGTTCCCTGGCCGCGGATCGCAAGGTCGATCTCTGCGAGTTCGAATCCGTCGTCGGTGGTCACCATGGCCTCGAGACGTGCCGAGCCCTCCTCGGTGGTCGGGTCCGCGACCAGATAACACCAGTTCGGACCGGCGTGCCGTGCGAGGCGACCTCGGAGTTGGTGAAGCTGGCTCAGTCCGAATCGATCGGCATCCTCGATCACCATGACCGTCGAACCCGGGACGTCGATGCCTACCTCGATCACCGTGGTGGAGACGAGCAGATCGATTTCGCCCCTCCGGAACGCCTCCATCGTTTCTCGTTTGTCGGCGGAACGCATCTGGCCGTGGAGCAGACCGACACGAAGATCGGGGAACACACTGGTGTACCGCTCGTATTCGGCGGTGGCCGACGCCGCTTGGATCTTCGGGCTGTCCTCGACCAGCGGACACACCACGAACGTCTGATGACCGGCTGATGCTTCGTCGCGGATCTTCTGGTGCACATCCCCGAGATCGGCCTGCTGCACCGCAACCGTGTGGACCGCCGGTCGTCCTGGCGGCATCTCGTCCAGCACCGAGACGTTGAGATCCCCATAGAGGGTCATGGACAGGGTTCTGGGAATCGGCGTCGCGGTCATTATCAGCAGATCGGGATCGACGGCGTCGGCCTTCTCCTTGAGACTGACCCGCTGGTGCACGCCGAACCGATGCTGCTCGTCGATGACTGCGATCCCAAGGGAGGCGAAATCGACCCCCTCCTGGATGAGCGCGTGGGTGCCGACCACGATGTCCACATCCCCCGACCTCACAAGTGAGAGGACGTCCTCCCTCGTGACCTGTGGTCTGAAGTTCAGCTCGGCGGACGAGGAGGTGAGGAGCGCAACCCTGACACCGTCCCCTTCCTGCTCGAACAGGTTGGGACGATCGTCGGGCGGGGGCGACAAGTTCGCTCGTTCGAGCAGATCGGTGACCGAGAGGTAGTGCTGGTTGGCCAACACTTCGGTGGGTGCCATCACGGCTGCTTGATAGCCGCCTTCGACACCGGCAAGGAGCGCTGCAACTGCGACGACGGTCTTGCCCGATCCAACCTCGCCGAGCAGCAGCCGGTGCATGGGGTGTGGTGAGCGTAGGTCGCGACCTATTTCGTCGATGATCCTCATCTGCGCTCCGGTCAGGTCGAAGGGCAATCCGGCCACGAAGGGCCCCTCGAGGCTCCCGTCAGGCGTATGAGCGATGCCCACCGCTTCGTCGATCATGGCCCGTTTCTTCAGGGCGAGGGCCACTTCGAGACGAAACAGCTCGTCGAAAACGAGCCTCCGTCTGGCCGGCAGCGTGTCGTCGGGTGCCTCAGGGAAGTGGATATCGGCGTACGCGCTGTCCCTGCCTGCCAGATCGAGCCGATTGATCATGTCTGGAGGCAGCGGATCGGTGATCGGCCTCGACCTGCGGAGGGCGTTGTACATTGCCCTGCGGATGTGACCCGAGGTGACGCCGCCAACCGTGGAGTAGACAGGAACCACCCTCCCGGTGACGAGGCTTTCGGAACTGGATCGGATGAGGTCGACGTCCGGGCTCTTCATCTGGAGCGAACCATGAAACGACTCGACCTTGCCGGAGAGGGCAACCTCGGATCCAACGGCGAGCTGCTGTTTCCGAAAGGCCTGGTTGAACCACACGGCCTTGATGCGCCCCGTCCCATCCGTCACGACGGCCTCAACGATGACGAGCTTGCGTCGCGGACGCCTGGATGACACCGAGGCCACTTCACCGAGGACCGTCACTTCATCTCCAATGGGTCGTTCCGAGAGTGATGTGACCCGAGAGCGATCGATATAGCGGCGGGGGACGTGCTGGAGGAAGTCGGCAACGCTGCCCATCCCGGCCTTTCGAAGCGCTGTTGCACGAGAACCGGTCAGATGTTTGACGCGCTCGACGGGGACCGTCGCCAAGTACGCGAGGCTGCTCACGTGACGACGTCCGAGAGAGAGTGCCCGTGTCGACCGAACCTGCTCATCACCGCAGACGAGTATACGATTCCTTCTCTCACGGCCATGGTGCTAGTGTTCCGCTCCGGCCTGAGGAGGTCGTATGTCCTATCGCTGTGAAGTATGTGGAAAAGAGCCCTGGTTCGGGAAGCAGGTCAGCTTCTCGCACAAGCGCTCCAGCCGCCGTTGGGTTCCGAACATCCAGCGCGTCCGCGTTCGCCATGGCTCGAATACCCGCCGCGCACGTGTGTGTACGTCCTGCTTGAAGGCCGGCAAGGTCGAAAAGGCGTAGGGCCTTCGGCCAGTCTTCAGTCCTGAGTCTTCAGTCTCCCGGCTCCGCAGCCGGACTCTGGACAACGCCCACTAGACTGCCCTGCCATGCAAGGCGTCGTCAAAGTCTTCGATCCATCCACCGGTTTCGGCATCGTGGTGTCTGACGCCGATCGTCGCGAGTTCCTGCTCGATGAGCGCTCGCTCGAAGGGAGCATCTTCCGTTCGCTTCGACAGGGCCAGCGCATCATCTTCGACATCGATGAGGACAACGAGTCTGTGGCCCGTCACCTCAGCGTCGGTTCCGAAGGAACCTGATTCGGCGGTGACGCGCCGACCTCGCGGGGGTATGATCGTTTCCTAAGCAGACAGGAGGGTCCCGGTGGTCCAAGCGTACGTATTGATCCAGACCGAAGTTGGTAAAGCCGCTCAGGTAGCCGAGGAAGCTCGCCGCATCACCGGAGTGGAACACGCCGACGATGTCACCGGACCGTACGACGTGATCGTGAAGGCGGCAGCTGAGACGGTCGATCAGCTGGGCAAGCTGGTCGTTGCCCGCATCCAGTCGATCGAGGGCATCACGCGAACGCTGACGTGCCCAATCGTCAACCTCTGATCAGCCAAGCTTCGCAGCAATAGCTCCTGCACTTCGAAGTGCAGTTCCATCCGATCCGGCGGTCGTGAACCGTCGGATCGGCTGTTTTTCGGCCTCTGCGACAACGTCGGCGATCAGCTCCCGGCGACCGACAGGCGGGTCGACCCACAGGTAGGCGGCCAGACTCCCCGGGATGGTGTTGATCTCGTTCACCCACACGTCGTCCCCTCGGACGAGGAAGTCCACTCGAGCGACCGACCGGACGCCTACGAGACCGGCAACGGTGCGAGCCGCGTCTCTGATCAGCTTCTCAGTGTGCTCCGGGAGCACCGCTGGAATCTCCCGCGCTGACCCCTCCAGTCCCCCGCCGCTCAGGTACTTCTGCTCGTAGCTGTAGATGGCATCGCCGCGTGCGGGTGCTTCGATTGCACTCAACTGCAGTTCCGGATAGGTGCGCACAGCGATGTTGTAGTCCCGGCTCCCCTCGAGGAACGGTTCGATCACCGCTCCGTCTTTCAGGTGCACCGACGACTCCGCGAGGGCATGGGCCGTGTCCAGCCCGTCGACGACTTCGATGCCTATCGAGGATCCCCCATATCTGGGCTTGACGATGAACGGCGCCGGAACGTCCCACTGCATGCCCGGCTCGAGCAGCCTTCTGGGTACTGAAGGCAGTCCCGCCTGAGCCACCACGGCGCCGAACGCGAGCTTGTCCATCCCGAGAGCGGAGCCGGCCGCGCCCGGTCCGGTGTACCTGATGCCCGCCAGATCGAGCACGCCCTGTATCGTCCCGTCTTCTCCGGGTGCGCCGTGACAGCACATCACAACCGGTGAGACATCCAGCGGTTTCTTCTTCAGCATGAATCCGGCGCCCGGCTCGGCGATGAGCCTCAACGGGTTTGCCCGGCGGGGCACACCATCCGCGAAATCGGCTGCCTCGAGCGCAGGATCGACAGAGAACCAGGCGCCGCTCTTCGCCCAGTAGATGGCGTGGACCTCCCTGCCCGTGTCGAGGAGCGTGCGGCACGCTTGAAGACCGGTGAGGATGCTGATGTCGTGCTCCGGCGATGGGCCGCCGAACACAACCGCCGCTGTGCTCATCGTTTCACTCCTCTACGGGTAGTGGTCTGGAAGGTCGTTCTCGTAGACGACCACATCCCCGGCCTGAAGCGTTCGACGTACCCACGCCACCGCCTCGTCCCGGGAGTCCACCACGATAATGGAGGCCGAGCCGCTCGATGCGCCTTCGCGCAGCGCTTTGCGGTTCGTGCGGCCGACGATCACGATATCGTTCGCGACACGGGATGCGCGCTCGGCGAAGCGTTCGTTCTCCTCGAACTGCCGGCGTCCCAGCTCGACCATCCCGGGCGTCACCACCACCCGTCGGCCCGTTCCATGACGGACCAATGCGTCGAGCGCCCCGTCCGCTCCCGAAGGATTGGCGTTGTAGGTGTCGTCGAGGACGATCACGCCGGCGTCGGTCGCGGCGGCCTGAAGTCGGTGCGGAGGTCGTGAGAGTGCATCGAAGTCCTCCGGTTCGGGTGTCACCCCGAGCGCCAGGGCGACCCCAACCGCACACGCGACGTTCCCCGAGAATACGTCCGGATCATTCACCGTTCCGACACGCGTCCCGTGCACGTAGACCGATCCTTCTTCGGCGGCATACACATCAGCCTGTGGGTCTCGCGAAGAACAACGTATCACCGTCCGCGTGCTCGCTTCCCGTGCCCCGAGGTCTTCGAGACTCGGGTAGTCGACGTTGAGTACGAGCGTGTGTGCGTCGTCCACGATTTCGGACTTGGCCGCCGCGATCGCTTCGAGGCTCCCGAATCGTTCGAGGTGAACGGGGCCGATGGCGGTGATGACCGAGACGGTCGGGGTGATCCAGCCACACAGCTCACGGATCTCGCCGGGACCGTAGGTACCCATCTCCGCGACGAACACGTGGGTGCCACTGGTCACATGCTCGTTGATGGACCGGGCCAAACCGAGACGGTTGTTGAAACTGGCCGGACTGACAACGACGTCTGCGGTGCGACGAAGCAGGTGCCCTACGTATCCCTTGGTCGTCGTCTTGCCGAACGATCCGGTGATAGCAACGATCGTCGGGTCGGTGGCCTTCAACCGGCGGGTCGCCTCCTCCACGAACCTCCGGCTCAGCGCCCGTTCGATGGGAGCGAGAATCCCCAGGGCGATGTCGACGATGACGGGCGTCACGACCGGCACCACAGCGATCACAATCACGGCACGGCTTCCGGCGGCCACACCCGCCCCGATCGCAACCGACACCACAGCGACCCGGCGAGCGCGATCGGTCCATACAAGTTGTGATGTTCGGCCACGAAGCCCCAAACCGACCGGACCTGCGATGCACACGGCCGCAGGAACGAGACCCCACAGGGGGGCCCAAAGCGTCAGAACGATTCCAACCACCGCAACGATGATCGCTGCAACGTTGATCGGCTTGACAGTCCACCATCGAAGTGCGAAACGGGACGTCGAACCGGGAAGGTAGTGCTCTCTCTGCGCGACCCGAACCCACCGGACCATCGACACTGCAAACGCCACCGCTGCGGCTACGGCAATGGTCGCGATACTCACAGTGCCTCCTCGATCTCGGCTCTGACGGCCGCCGGTGCGGCCGTGGGGACGAGATGCCCGACCTCTGGGAGGACGCGAAGCCTTCCGTGCGGCAGCAAGCCGAGTGCGGCCTCCGCCACCGCGACAGGGACCTCCGTATCGCGCTCTCCCCACAGGAGATGGACCGGACAGGCCAGCGATGGAAGCACCTCCCCATAGCTCTCGTTCACTGCTGCCACCAGAACGTCGCGCATGACTCCCGTCGACGCGCGGTAGTCGGCTGATCCGTACCGTCGTCTCGCTGCTTCGAGACGTTCCGCCCCGAGCAGAAACCCGAACCGCTTGGTCATCCGGTACCGCAGCGGGGGCTTTCTGACGGGGCCGACGCGAAGCAGCGGAGTACCGATGAGAACCAGTCCGGATACGAGCTGCCGAGCGGCGAGCTGCACGGCGACTCTGCCTCCGAATGAGTGGCCGACCACCAGCGGGGGCGTGTCGAAGATGCCGAGGACCGGTCCGACGATGTCCGCGTATCCCGCCGAACCGATAGGAGCAGGGGGGGCGGGCGTTGCACCGAACCCGGGAAGGTCGATCGAGATCGACGGGATGTCGCGCAACGACTCCGAGAAGTCCGTGTGGTCACGGCCCCATCCATGAAGCGCGAGCACCATCGG
>Ga0315542_1001139_pt1 | contig 16779 bp, 16 predicted proteins | sample SalMarSW160120MG_FD_202541 | JGI IMG/M metagenome (GOLD analysis project Ga0315542, IMG submission 202541) | Salt marsh sediment microbial communities from the Plum Island Ecosystem LTER, Massachusetts, United States - Salt Marsh Sediment SW1601-20 ...
TCCCTTCTGCAAAAAAGATCACGTAATCCGTGCCCATGCCGGGGACAAGGATAAGTCCCATGACGGAAAAAATGGTAAACGGCAGTCCCGCCAGATGAAGAAGACCGATTACCAGGCAGCTTGCCAGGCAGGGGATAATTATTATTTTTGCGGTCCGTTTTATCTTGTAACGAAACAGAAGTCCGAAAAAAATAACAAGATAAGAAGCACATAATATGAGAAGGGACAATACACTGAGGTTATGCAGGGTGGAGTTAATATCCGTAATTCTGTTTATCAGATACGCAGAGGAAGACTCTTTTACAATGGACACGACGCGCTTTATATCATGGATATTAAAAAGTAAAACTACCGCATAATATTTTTTTTGTATCCTGCCCAGCCAGAGTATATTGAAGAGGTCGCCGAGTGGAATATTTTTCAGCGCCGCCTGATTTATCCAATGGTCCTTTTTCTGCCGGTAATCCTCTTTCCAATTTTTTATTTCTTTTTCGCCGAACCCAAGCGATTCCAATTGAGCGGGAACGGCCTTTTTCAAATACCTTCCGATTAACCGGTAATTTTCCCTTTGACGCTTCCTGGAGGGAATAAAAATAGTGGAGCCGAGGAATGAATCAAGGGCACCGTCATCACGTGCCTGTGAAAGACCTGAGTTCAGCCGTTCTTCCTTGATTCGCAGATTTTCCGGATTGTTCCCTTCTACCAGAACATATACGCCGGCTGATCCATGCTGTAAAATTGAGGATGCCAATCGCTCGCTTCTTTCCAGCTCCCCACTCATATGGTAGAGTGCCCGGACATCACTGTTCAATCGTAGTTGTGAAAACTCTACGACGATTATACTCAACAGAATTACTGCTAAGGGTATTTTAACCGCAAGCGGAAGATTTCGGAGTTTTTCGAAAACGGTCAGGAAAACGGACCCCATCCTGCCGGCTCTGGCGGCGGTTTTCGCTCCGGCCGTTTTAAAACGCGGGAAAATGAAAATGACACTCAAATAACTGCTGGCCAAACCAATCATGGAGAACAGCGCCATCTGCTGCAGCAGCGGGAAGGCGGTGAAAACAAACGCCAAATAACTGGCAAGTGTGGTGAGTAATCCCAGACTGATTCCGGGCAGAATGGCATGGATAACCGCTGCCGGTGTTTTTTTAGTAGGCAGGACAGCCCATTGGGCAAAAAAATGAAGGGCGTAATCCAGGCTGATACCGATCAGGCTGGTGCCAAAGACGATGGTGAAAATATGGACCTCGGAAAAAATGAAAAGGGTTCCGGCCAGACCCGTTGCGATTCCTATGATTATCGCGCCGACGGTGGCAAGGAGCGGTTTGACGGAGCGAAAAACGAACAGTATCAGGAGAATAATAAAAATTATGGAGATGCTGCTGAGAATTGATATCTCGACTTGAGATTTGCGGGAACTTTCATATGAATGGAAGGGCGCCCCGGAAAAGACAAATTCCAGGCCGGGTTGTGAAGAAGCGATCGCATGTGTTGTGCTGTAAATCATCGCGATCGGACTGTTTTTGACCCGGACCGCAAACCCGGACCCGCTTGTTCGTGCCGAGATTAACACCCATGATTTTCCGTCGTATTCGGTACTGAGGACACCGTCCCGTATACCAAGAGAAACATTGGAGAGCACCCCGGAGTTGAGATAATACGCAATACTGGAGTTGACAAGTAGAAAGGGGTCCAAATCCAGATGATCAAGACCACCCAAACTTAAAGGGCTCGATAACTCCATGTAAGCTTTTTCCGACAGTTCCTGCAGCCTCTCCCGGGTAAGCAGTTCACGAATCTCCGGTGTCAGTAACTGATAGCGATGGAGAAAGAGAAAATTCCGTAACCGCCCCAGTGCGGCAGTATCAAGCTCTAATTGTATGCTCTTAAAACCCCCGTGAGCCCGCATATGTGATACCAATTTTTCGGCGGACGCCCGGGCCGTGGAAAAATCTTTGTGTCCAATAAGGATATAAATTCCGCTGTTAAACCGCTGATTAATTATTTTTTCAACGTGGGAAACGGACTTTACCGGGCTGGTATCGGGCAGAAGTGAAGCAAGATCACTGTTTACTGAAAAACTGCCGCGAATAAAAAAACAGGAGAAAACAAGCACGTGGAATGTTATCCATACCGCCAGGTGATATTTTCGGTTGTTCTTCCACCAGGAAAAAATCTGATTAAAAGAAGGCTTTCTCATCCGCGGGACTCAATTCAACAGGATAGGTTATATTTGAAAATCGGTAGGTTACGGTATCGCCGTTTGCTTCCGTCAGGATAAACTCGGAGAGGTCGATTTTTCCATGGATTTGTATGGAAGCGATAAGCGCTCGTAGTGTTTTATCACGAGGTTTCAATCCGATGATCCAATTTCCGGCAGCAGCTTTGAAAAAGTAAATTTCAAAATTCTTTTCTATTGATGGAAAATCTCCTTTGAATATTGCCTGGATGGTTGAAGAAAACCGCTTGAAGGTATCGTTGTCCCCGACCGAAAGCGAACTTATTTTACCGCTCGCGCTTTTTTGGATTATTTTTTCATCGGTTATAATCGTGGTACTGGGAAACGGCTTCGTTACCTCCCAAAGCAGACCCCGTTCCGCTGCGAAAATCATGTTCCCCTTGGAGGTAAATGTTCGTGAAAGTCGTGAAATCTCTTTCGTTTGCGTAAAGGAAGCTTTAATAATCTTGTGTGAAGCAAGTCTGGAGGTGATGGCCGTAACCTCCGCGCGCGATTGGTTGTTCAGCGGGTAGGCAAAGATATCCTGGGCCTCCGCTGAAAACGAATATAAAAGAAGTAAAAACAGCGAAAAAACCGCAGATTTCATTTATTGTCCATCCTTTTGCTTAAGTTTTTTGTCTACTGCGTCAACAAGGCAGTCAGGGGATAGCAACAGGCTGTTTCCGGTTTTTATATCAACCGCCATCTGAATGGTCTCGGCTTTGTTCATTATGTTTTGAGTGCGCGGATCACGGAAAATATAGGAGATCCTGATACGATGTTTGTACTCTACCAGTGTCGCCTGAATAACAAATTCCTGATTAAAGAATATCGGTTTGATATACTTCAACTTAATGATTACTATCGGCCAGGCATAACCGCTGGCTTCCATTTCTCTGTAATTAAAACCGATGGAATCCATCAGTGCGCTGCGGGCCTTTTCCATGTATTTGACGTAATTACCATGCCAGACTACTTTCATAGGGTCAACATCATAATATTCCGATTTTAAAATAAGTTCAGCGGATAGATGCTTAGTCGACATAGTTGATTCTCCAGTGACGTCTTCGAATAAGAGCTATTATCTCCCGCAGTTCGTTTTCTAACGGTCTGTCCTCCTCAATAAAGGGGACGACCTCTCCCAATTGGTTGACCGTATCCACAACCGGTTCCAGGACTTCGGATTTCAGTTCCCCGTTTTTTATTCTCAGTCTCAGCCCCTGTCCGGCGGCCAGGAGACAAGCGGCGGCTACCTGCTCCGTTAATTCTATCACGCGAATGCAGTCCCGCGCCGAGATTGTGCCCATACTGACCTTGTCCTGGTTATGGCACTCGGTGGACCGGGAGAAGACACTCGCAGGCATTGTATTTTTAAGTGCTTCCGCGGTCCAGGCGGAAACACCGATTTGTACGGCCTTAAGCCCGTGATTGTATGATTGATGTTTACTGCCGGAGAGATTGGGGGGGAGACCCCTGTTGTATTTTTCATCAACCAAAACCGCCAGCTGACGGTCAAGTAAATCGGAAATATTGGCAATAATATTCTTTAAAGAATCCATGACAAATGAAATATGTCCACCGTAGAAATGACCGCCGTGCATAATTGAACGGGTGGTCGGATCGATGATGGGATTATCATTTGAGCTGTTCATTTCATTTTCAATCATTTGTCTGAACAAATCCGCTGAATCGTAAAAGATCCCGATTATATGCGGAGCACACCGCAGTGAATACGGATCCTGGATCCGTTCCCCTTTGATCCCGGTCTCCGCGTAACGGCTTAAATCCTGTCTGATTCTTTGAGCCGCCAGATTTTGTCCAGGATGATTTTTAACCGCGAACAACTTTTCCTCAAAATGATGTGAGTTCCCTTTGAGTGCCAATACAACCATGGAGCTGATTCTGCAGGCCAAAGCCGCCAGGTATTCGGCTCTTTTATAGGCAAGACAAGCGACCGCCGTCATTACGGCAGTGCCGTTCATTATGGCCAGCCCTTCCTTGGGACGTAGTTTTACCAAGGGAAGGCCCAATTCATTTAAAACCTCATGTGCCGGACGTTTTTCCCCCTTATACAATACGTCCCGCTCCCCGATAAGCGCGGCCGCGATATAGGAGAGGGGGGTCAGATCTCCACTGGCCCCGACGGAGCCTTCCTGGGGAATAAGGGGGAGAATGTCATAAGAAAGCAGGTTTGCCAACCCTTGCAGAAGCTCATAGCTTATACCGGAATACCCCAGGCAGAGGGATTGGAGACGGACCGCTAAAACGGCCCTGGTTGTCTGCATATCAAAATGCGCGCCAAGACCGCAGCCGTGAAAACGGGTCAAATGAACAGGTAACCTGTCATATTGCTCGTGAGGTACGGTTTTACTGCAGGAATCTCCGTATCCTGTGGTAACGCCGTAAATATCGGCCTTCTCGGCAAGTTCTTCATCAAGGAACCGTGCGCCGCTGGTAATCCATTCCCGAAATGTTTCATCTTGTGACAGTACGGTTTTGAGCTCGCATTCGGATACTCCGAGGATATCTTCAATAGTGAGTCGCTCTCCGTTAAACTCCAGTCGATTCATTTATTTACTCCCGTGTTGTTATTTTGTTGAGTCTGAGATGATTTCCAAAAATCAAAAAAATTATACCATTGATAAGGATGTCTGCGGCAAAGATCTTCCAGGTAGTGGAGGAATTCTTCCATTAAAGCCCGGATCCTTTGCATGCGCTGTTTCCGTGGACCGGATAAAGTAATTTTGGATTGATAAATATGAAATTCATAAGGACTTTGCAGATCAAGATCTTTCTCGCGAACCGCAAACATATGATACAGGGGGGCGTCCAGCAGGCCGGCAAGGATAAAAGCCCCTATGGGGAGGTCGGCTTCTTTCCCAAGGAATTTGAGTCTTTGTGTTCGGGAGCGGTTTTTTGCGGCTGTCCTGTCGGCGGCGATGATTACGAGTTCACCTTGTGAAAGCCGGTGCGCAAGATCAATAATAGTATCCGCCCCGATCGCCGATGCACTGACCAGGTGTACCATCGACGCGGGATTTATTTCGGAAAGCAGCCTGTTGAATTTGCTTGTTCCTGAAAAATCAACAATAGAATTAATTCCAAAGGGGGGTAGGGACTTTCCCGCCTCCAGACTGGCAAGCGCCCGTAGCATTTCCGTATTTCCCAAATGAGAACAGAGAATAACAGCGCCCTTTTTATGTGAAAGCTGCTGCACGAGCAGAGTGATATCCGGGCTTTTTAAAACAAGATCTTTAACCATAATCTGCCCCGACCACGCACCGAGTTTTTCCAAAAGCGCATAGGCAAAACAAAAGAAGTGATGATAGACGTTTTTAAACGATACGGCCGGGAGATTTCCTCTTTGGGCTACCATTGTCAGGAATTTTCTGCTTGCCCGACGCGCTTTCGGTGAAAAAAGATAGAAAAACAGTACAATAACATGAAGAAACGTCTTAATCACCGGCAGGCTGAGGTGGCGATACAGCTTGAACACCAACCTCATTTGCCGGATTCCACCGGCAGCTTCTTTTTGTTCCGACCAATGAGTCATGGATTGTCCCCATTTTTAACCTGACGCTTAATTCTATTAAACAGCAATCGCGGGAGCCTTGGCAGCATGGTGAAAAAGAGAATAGTGTGTATCCTGCTTATTGCCAGGTTATCCTTTATCATACGGAAATGCGATTTTCCGCCCTCGGGATATATTATTTTAATGGGGATAAATACCATCTGAACTCCCGACCAGTAAAGGCGAACCAGGATTTCAATATCAAATTCCATGCGGAGCGAAAGCCGCTTTGAGGCCATTAAGCGATAGCAGGCGGCCAGGGGATAAACCCGGAACCCGCACATAGCGTCAGGGATATCCCGGGAAACCGTTTCCAGCATTACCCAAAAATTAGTGATTTCACGTCCGATTTTGCGGCCTCTTGGGGCCGATTCATCATATAACGGCCTGCCGCCGATAAGCTTGTGTGGTGTTTTTTTTGCCTGCCGTAGAAAAATATTGATCTGCTCCAGATCATGTTGACCGTCCGCATCTATCTGAAGCGCATGGGAATACCCCGCCTCATATGCCCTTTTAAGACCGTGAGACACGGCGCCGCCTTTGCCGAGATTGAAAGGTAAGGTAAAAAGAATGCAGCCGGTATCCTTTTGGATGATGTCCTGCAAGTATTTTTTTGTTTCCTCGTCACTCCCGTCATCTACGAGTATGACGGGCAGGCGGTGTACTAAACAGGCGGCAACCACGTTTTCCGCGGTTTTACCATGATTATATACAGGTATAACCGCACACGGTTTAAACTCAGAGGAAATACTCATTCTATTTCCTTTAGGATAATTCTCCCCTGAGATAAAGGTGTACCGTCTTTGGTATTGGAATAACTGAATTTAATCCGGGCATCTTTCAGATTCAACCTGATTTCGAGATTTACCGGAGTGTCGGGAAAAATAGGTTTTAACAGTTTGAATAACGATATTTTTTTCATAACAAATGTATGACTCAACTTTTTTTGCAGGAATTTCATAACCCAATCTACTTGTGTGACGGCAGGAAGAATTTTCATCTCAGGGAAATGTCCTTGAAAGTGAATGTAATCTTTCGGAAATTGTAATGTAAGCAGTATTTTATCAGTTTTTTGAATACTGTCAAGGATTTCGGGTTCCAGGCGATACGCCGGGGTTTTTTTCTGGAAGAGTTCTTTTAGTGTATTGTAATTAATCTTTCCCTGGGAATTTCTCGGTATCGATTCAAGGAAACGCCATTTTCTGGGAATTACGATAAGTCCAAAAAATGTACGCAGAAAATCTCGGAAAAAGCGGTTGAGATTTTTTTTTGGTTCATCCTTGAATTTTATTCTTCCTTTTTGATTAAGCACCAAAACCGCGGCCAGGTACTGTCTTCCTGTTTCCATTGCCAGAACAATCACGTCTTCAACCAGCCCGGTTTGCATTATTCTGTTTTCAACATCATTAAGTGCAACCCGCTTTTCTTCTATTTTAACGATGGAATCAGTCCTGCCGAAAAAACGGAAGGTTTTGTCATCTAGGATTTCTACCCTATCCTCGATTGTTGTGAAAGCGGATTCACGTAAATAGGGCGATGATAACGCCAGATGTATTCCATCCGCGGATTTTACTTTGATACCCGGAAAGGGAGTCCATGTGTGGTTACCGGGGGAGGTTCGCCACGCGATGCCCCCTGTTTCCGTACTCCCGTATACTTCATATATATCCGTCCCCAGAGAGCTTCTGCTTTGTACGGCGGAGTACTCAGGCAGAAAGCCTCCGGAAGAAAAAACCTTCAAGGGCGGCTGCGCAAGCGGGCGGGTGGAATCATCGTTGCCGAGGCGCTTTAAAAAGGCCGGGCTTGTTACAAGGATGATATTTTGTTTCCCGATATTATTAAGCGCTTCGGGATATTGGATTTTTAAAGGAGCGATCGGAGCTCCCAGGCAAAAGGGCAACAAAGCGGTAAAAAGAAAACCATAATAATGCTGCGGACTTACGGTAGAAAACACGGTGGCCCTGCGGTAATCGTTTCCCCAAAGCGCGGCCAGATTCTTCAGCTCGTTTTCTATCTGTACAAATAATTTTGGCACGGCTTTCGGTTTGCCCGTACTCCCGGATGTATGGAATATAATATTGATTTTTTTCTGATCGATCCGAGGGAAATCCCGCGATTCCGTGGCGGAAGCATGTTTTTTGGAATAGCACAATCGTACTGCGGCATTTTCGCCGCTGTCACTCAGAAGTGGCACAGTGGTATCGTCCGATCCCTGATCCCCATGCGGCGCGCTGTTCGGCAGGTGTACTGTTTTTCCGCATTGTAATAAAGCCAGCAGGCCGAGAACAAAGAGGCTGTGATCTTCCGTAAAAAGCTTCCAGTGGTCGTAAGGATAAGCCGCAATTTCTTCTCTTAGAGCTTCCAGTTCCCGGCAAAAACGGCTCCAGGTTACGGCTTTCTGTGTCTGCTGAGAAGTGGAAAACAGGTGATTCGGGGCTCTGGATGATCCTTGCAGTGATAAAAGAGAAATGAAATTATTCATCTTTTCAGCTTTATTTTTCGGTAAAGATATTCGCCTCCCATCAAGGTACCGATGAGAATATAGGAGATGAAACCGTTATATACTCCCCATACCAGTTCATTCGCCAATAAAACGGTAATCCCGGAAACAATGGCATTACCGATAAAGAAAAGACACCATATACGGGTTACGGTGCGGCAGTATGATGTAATTGCTTCCTTTTCCGGTGATTTGGGAATGTCCGGATCTTTAAGAATCGCAAAACGATAGATCATCGAAGGGCCGTGAATCAGGGTAAATCCAAAGCCGGCCAGCAGAAATAAATTTATGATAACCGGGTAAAGCTTAAGAATCCCCGCGTTCTCGGTAATAAACGTCAGTAGGGCAAGCACGAAAACAATACTCAACATGACCCAAAACTGGATACTGCGGAACCCCTTGTTTTTCGCGTCCCCTGAATAACCGATAAAATATGCGATGCCGATTGCTACCAGGGCCAGAACCATTACTCTCGGACTTGCTTTAAGCCAGATAAATCCTATAAGAATTGCAAAAGGATAAAGTATGGAAAGAATAAAAAGTACAACCCTTAAAGCCCGGTTCACGAAACAATTCCATTATGCTCTTTGATGAGATCGTAAACGGCGTCCACGATATCTCCGACGGTACGAACATTTTTAAACACTTCAGGTGAAATTTTACGATCGGTGTAGTTCTGAAGTTTTACGATTAAATCCACTGCGTCGATACTGTCAAGGTCCAGATCTTCGAAAAGTAAGGTATCTGATTGGATATTTTCTTTGGGAATCTCAAAGGTCTCATTAAGTATCAATGTGATTTCATTGAGTATTTTCTTTTTAGATATCATGTTGTATCTCCAATTACTCGTTTATCTTGTTCTTGGAAATAAAATCAGCGAGAGAACGGACGGAATAAAAATGTTTGCGATTATCTTTATCTTCAGCAGACAGATTTATATTGAATTTTTTCTTGATTGCAATACCGAGTTCTAATGCATCGATTGAATCCAGACCAAGCCCCTCACCGAATAAGGGGGCTTCCGGATCGATATCGTCACTGGTAATATCTTCCAGATCAAGTGAGTCTATAATTATCTCTTTTATTTGCTCTTCCAGACCAGTCATCGTTATATGATTATTGTTGGATAATAATAGCCCTTTTTAGATCTTGCGTCAAGAGTCTTGCCGCTTTTGCCGTCGGAAGTTCTTTATATATTTTAGGCTCAATAGGATTTTCCGCCGTGAGGCGATACCTGATAATCCCTGATTCAGGTGCGGTCAAGGGCGGATCGCCTTTGCGTAATCCAATTGGGGAATCGGCGTAGATTTTGACCGGAAGGATACTGAATCCCGTACGGAGGGATATTTGTGCCGCGCTTCTCTGAAGCTTGATATTTTTATGATCGACGGTCCGGGTGCCTTCGGGAAAGATGACAAGATTGTTCCCCTGCCGCAGGGAGCGGTTGCATTTGGCTATGGTATCCTCTACATTCAACGAATTGGAGATGTAGAGACGCCCAATCACTCTCTTTACGAATACATTGTGCCATAATCGCGCTTTGACAATACAATCGGCCCGGGGGATTACGCTGAGGAGAATAACAACGTCAATCAGCGACGGATGATTCGCGCAGATGATCATCTCACGGACATTTTTAAAAGTATTCATATTATCGATCTTCAGACTGATAAGACGCAGGTATCTCATGAGGTCAACAAATACTCTAAAGCTTACACGGATGATCCCTTGTTTGATCCGCCGGGCCCGAACCCTGTGCCCGATAAAAATATCGATTATCGGGAATGCCATGTATGCAATTACCAGACTGCCGATGCCGAAACAAAAAATGGCAAAAAATTTTGAAACTATATGGAAGGCTTTTCGAATTTTCCTATAAAGAAAAATCATCGGGATTATACCTCACAATCAATTCCATTCCCGGGGCGTGAAGTATAAAAGGAGATTCTTTTGGGGTAAGAAGCCAGCGAAGCAAAGCAAGCGGGTGTTGCGGGGCGGTCTGTTTAGTGGACATATTAATTTCCACTGAATACGGCTGGGATGCGCGGCTTGAATTTTTAGAAAACACCATGCCAAAGGCATAGGGTTCCGGAACCGACTCAAACAGGGAGTGGTATGTCGGGTGAATATACTCATCGGCGAAGATGAGCATACAGTCATGTTTATTCCCGGACGCGAGCATGCCCAACATTTCCAAAAGGCCGGTAGAGAGTGCCTGGTCACCGGAATAAACCGCCGAGCCGACCTCCTTGTTCCCCTGGGCGATGGAGAGCAGAAAAACGGGGGCGTTAAAAACAGAGAGGCTGAACGCGGCGGGGCTTACCTCAAACGAGTCGATCAGCTGTTTTGATATTTTATACTGCTTGTTGATTTCCCCGTAATGAGAAGCAAATACGCATGGTATCTGTGTTTGGGGGGGGGCAAGGTCATGTCCGATCTGCAAAACCATCCTGCTCAGCTGGCTGAGCCGGCGGCGGAAAAGAGCCGGTAAAAATTTCAGGGCCGGGGCTTCAGTTGTTTGTTTGATGTGCTTTTTTCCCTCTCCCCATGCTTTCAGCGCCTGGGAATCTTCGATACCGGGGGCCCAGGCTGCCCAAGCCTTCAGGGCGAGAAAGTATTTTTTCACTTCTTCTTCCTGAATCGCAGAATCGAATAGTCGTTGGGACCGATATCATGGATTTCCCCTTGCAGCATAAATCCCGCCTTTTCCACCGCATGAATGATCTCACAGGATTCATACATTTTACTGTTTCCGTTTGCCATGGTCGTAAAATAGAGGGAGGTCGCGTGCAAAGCATAGATCGCCGCCGGATAGTGCTGTTTGTCCCAAAGAGGTTCCATGACAAATATATCGCAATTATCTCCGACGGTTTGCGCGATCTTTTTTAGGATATCCGTTACCTGATCAAGGGAAAAACAATCCAGGAACTGGCTCATCCACACCGCATCCGTCTGCTCCGGGAGAACCGCGTTTGCATCCAGTATATTTGTTTCATGGACGAAAACACGGTCTGCGGCCTTGGCTTTATTGATATTCCCCCTGGCAAGGTCGGCCTGTCCCGAAAGGTCGACAATTGTTATTTTTACATCCGGGTTATAATGATAACAGGCCAAGGCCCACTTAGCGGTATTCCCGCCGATGTCCATGATATGCTTTTTGGGCTGAGCGAATACAAACTCGAGTGCATCGGGAAACGCTTTGTCGGAATAGAAATGATCAAAGGCAAACCAACTCTTTTGACTCTGAAGGGGAAGCGACGATAATCCTTCATAGATCGTTTTCCAGTCGCCGAACTCTTTCAATCCTTCCGGTTTCCCGGTGGTGAGCGATTCGCTCATATGGAACCCCCCCTTATAGCAGACATCATGGATAAAATCCATGTTTACACCGGTAAGCGGATCATGCAGAATAAAAAATCCCACTTTACCCAAAAGGAAATGCCAGGGTTTTTGGGGGGATCTGATCTTGAGGATGTCCATACTCAAGCCGATTTCCAGAAGCACTCCCACGGCATATGCCTTCAAACCAAGGGAATCGATTATTTGTTCTTTGGTTAATCCGTCGTCGCCGGCTTTGAAAAGCAGGTCCAGAAATCCGAGGTTTTTCAGACTGCGGGCGGCCTGAAAAGCCAGCGGGGCAAAAGCGATTTTCTGTGCTTCGAATTTGGCATCCACCGCTTTGATGTTATCCTGTGAGTACCATTTTTCTACCGCCGGATTGTATTCGTCATTCATATCGATTTTCCTATGTAGTTATTGATTTACTTTTTCTATAAAACTTGTGGAACAATGACTGTTATAGATAATTACAATTTCAGTTGTTTGTCAAGGTCTGCCTGTGGGCGATCATTGTCTTTTTTATTTTGCGGATTCCTATGGCTGCCTGCCGATCAGAATCGGGGTAAGCACAAAGGAGAAAAGTGTCCCCAAAACTATGGTGAGCCCAAATCCGCCAGGCAGGGAATGATAAGAAATCTTTTGTTAGTGGTCCGAACCGTGGACCCGGGAAGCCGGATGTATATCCAACGACAATCACCCACCCGGGAAGTGACGCGCTGCGTCCTCCCGGAAATGGGCGGCATTAATACGGATACTTCAGCCGAAGGCGAAAACCGAGGCGATTATAGCCCCCGCAATTAACAGCAGCAGCAGCGCCATCAGTACCCAGGTAAAGGGGCGGGCGAAATTGCTGGTATAACCGATGCCGAAGCGCTTTTCCACAAACAGGGCCGGGTCCTCCGGGTTGTAATAAAAGGACCCCAGTTTCCAGTAGCGGTCATCGTCCCGGTTTATTTCCTTACCCGCGGTTTTTCCTTTCAGCTTCAAGCGCGATCCGCTTTGTCCCAGGACCAGGGAAAGCACCACAGCGCCTACAACCGAAATGATAGTATAAGCAAGCGGTACGGCAATCATAATCATACTATCACCGGTCAACAGCGGGAGAAAAAGTATAGCACCGAAAAGTATGACCATACCCAGTCCCATGAACACGGTATACGCGGACCAGGCGTAGCGGAATATCCTGTTGCGGGTAACGGATGCTTCCGGATTACCCGCATCTATCTGTACCTTTGCCTTGCCGATAACGAGGTAAACGAATACCATCAGCAGGGTAATGAGCAGTTGCACGCTTAATGGAAAAAGAATGATGGCGGGTGATTTTGGTACGGCCGTTCCCGGGTTGCCCAGGGAATCATAGTTCAGCACGATTGTGCCGGGAAGGCTGTCATAGAGGGCAAAGAAGCTTATCAGGGTGCAGGCGATGACCAGGCCGTAGAGGATAAACCACAGGGGAGAGACCTTTATCTTCCCTTTCCGAAAAGCTGTTTCGGTAACCGCAAGCTCGGTTTTGCCCGCACTCCATTTTTCCTTTTGTTTCAGGGCCCTGGTTTTTTTATATGCCCGTACGTAATACAAAAAAATGGAGCCGATGGATATGAGGATGGCAGCCCCCAATGCGTAACTTCGGAGGTCCTGCGGCAGCAGTAACATACCCGCCGTTGCCAGACCGGTCACCGGTGCCCCGGTGACAAGCAGGGAGACCATATAGGTTTTTTTGATTGCTTTCAGTCTCGGATCGGCAAACTTGTCTTCGGGAATACTTACCCCCATGCAGATGTTCCGCCTGGTCAGGTAAGGGAAAAACGCAAAAATCAGGTAGAGTGGAACCATGGTACTCATAATAATGATGATGGTGATGATATTCTCCATTTGTTATTCCTCCGTATTTTTTTGCAGTGATTTGAAAACAGCATCAATAATGCTGTGTAATTCCTGCTTCTGCATGCCGCGGCAGTAGGCCTCTACCGCCAGGGGACGCAGCTGTTTTTTCAGGAGTGTCAGGTATGCTTTAGTGGATCCGGGTCCCGGTGCCGGAGAGACCATGACCCCTTTTTGCCGGTGCACCTGAATGAAACCCCCTGCCTTCAACAGCCCGTAGGCTTTGTTGACGGTGTGGAGATTTATGCCCAGGTCACCGGCAAGCTGGCGCACCGACGGCAGGTCATCCCCGCCTTTGAGGAGCCCGCGGGCAATCCCCTCGATTATCTGCAGGCGCAGCTGCTCGTATAATGGGGTGTCGGCCTTGAAATCGATTTTTATCAGCATGTCCCGCCCCCTGTTATAAGTAGTATAACTGTTATATACAATATATAACAGTTATACTAAATTGTCAATAAACTACGAATATTTTTTAGGCGGGATTTCATTGTGTAATCGTGAGTAGTCCTGATCCGTCTCATAGGTCCACGGTTCGGACCACTGGAGACGCTCTACACATGTTCGAACATATTTCTGATCTTTTCGCCCACAACTTCGATCGGGTGCCCGGCCAGCGCCCGGCGTCTGGCCAGCAGTTCCCGGCAGCCGTTTTTGCTTTCCTCTATCCACCGCTCGGCAAAACATCCGTCCTCAATGGCCTTTAAGGACTCTTTCATCCGCTGTTTCACACTTTGGTCGATGATCCGGGGGCCGTTCACATACTCTCCCCATTCGGCGGTATTCGATATGACCGCGTTCATACCGCTGATTCCCCGTTCATACACCAGGTCCACAATGAGTTTCAGTTCATGCAGCACCTCAAAGTAGGCCATCTCCGCCGGATACCCGGCCTCGGTCAGCACCTCGAATCCGTACTTCATCAGATCAACCATCCCGCCGCAGAGCACGTTCTGTTCGCCGAACAGGTCCTCATAGGTTTCCTGTTCAAAGGTGCATTCCAGCACCCCCGCTTTGGTAAATCCCATGGCCTTGGCCAGGGCCATGGCGGTGGATCGTGCCCCGCCGGTAAAATCCCGGCGTACGGCCACCAGCCCGGGAACGCCGAATCCCGCCAGGTAGGCCTTGCGCTCCTCGGTGGCCGGGCTCTTGGGGGCCACCATGATGACATCGATATTCTCCGGAGGGAGGATCTGTCCGTACACGATGTTAAAGCCGTGTGAGCAGCAGAGGGTTTTTCCTTCGCTCATATGCTGCTCGATCTTTTCCCTGTACACCCGTCCGTGATGTTCGTCCGGAAGCAGGATGTGGATGATATCCGCCGCGGCCGCGGCTTTGTCAATCTCATACACCGTAAACCCGTGCTCCGCGGCCAGGGCCCAGCTCGGATTGGGTTTGCCCCCCAACTCCGGAGTTTCACCGATAATGGTTTGCACACCGCTGTCGCGCAGGCAGAGGGCCTGGGCACTTCCCTGGCTGCCGTATCCGATTATCGCCACGGTCTTGCCGTCCAGGTGTTTCAGGTCCGCGTCCTTGTCATGCAGAATGTTCATAAGAACCTCCTTTAATTGTTTTTTTTAAATATATATGCCCAAAAGTATTGTGTAAATTGAAACATATTTAATATAATATTATAAAAAATGAAATAAAGAGGTGCCGATGGACCTTCATGCTTTAGAGCTTTTCTTACACCTCTCCGGAAGCCTGCATTTTTTTAAGACCAGCCAGGCCTGCAACATCAGTCCGCCCGGGCTAACCAGGGCCATCCAGCGCCTGGAAGACGAGGTGGGAGAAAAGCTGTTTGAGCGCGACAACCGATCGGTTTCGCTGACCGCGACCGGAGAGATGTTGCAGCGGTACGCGGCGGAAATACTGGGCACCTGGAAAACGTTTCAGGATATGCGCGCGTCCCGGCAGGGCGGCGTATATGGAGAGCTCCACCTGTACTGTTCGGTAACAGCCTCCTATGTATTGTTGAAGGAGTTGTTGTCAACCTACCGGCGCGCCTATACCAGGGTGCAGATTCACCTGCAGACCGGAGAGGCGGAGACCGCCGTAAAGCAGGTCACGGACGGAAATGCGGATATCGCCATCGCCGCGCGCCCGGACAACATTTCCCCAAGGCTTGAGTTCAAGACCGTTACCACCACCCCCCTTGTTTGTATTGCCGGGATTGACGTTGCTTTCGCATCCGTGGATGATTCACCGCTCATCCTTCCGGCTCACGGATTATCCAGGAAACGGGCAAATGCCTGGTTTGCACAGAACAAAACCGTTCCCCAAATTTACGCCGAAGTGTCGGGAAACGAGGCCATTATTGCCATGGCCAGCCTGGGCCTGGGTATCGGTATTGTCCCGCTGTTGGTGTTGGAACAGAGTCCCCTGAAAAATGATGTAAAGATCCTGCCGCTAGAACCGGAACTGAAAGGGTATGAGGTAGGGTACTGCCGCCTGCGCAAGAAACACCATAAAACCGCGGTGGATGCTTTCTGGCGGATGATCGGGCCGCAAGGCGAATACGGTTTGCCATAATGAATCGATAATCTTCTTGTCTTGGCGCGGTTTATCTTCTATAATCACTTATGGCGTTTAAAAAACGACGAGACGGCATCTACCTGAAAAAACTGCCCGCCTTCAGGCGTATCTTCCCCTACCTGATGAAAACGCGCACCGAATCCCTGATCTATTTCACCCAGAAAATCGATATGACCAATCTGCTCTCCTACCTGGAAAAGATCAATAAAGGGAAGAGCGGCGCGCAGCGCCTCACCATGTTCCAGGTGTTCCTGGCCGTAATCGCGCGCGTTCTTTACATGCGGCCGGAGCTGAACCGCTTTGTGGCCGGGCGGCGGATTTACCTGCACAAGGACATCAGCGTTACCTTTATCGTTAAAAAGGAGTTCACGGAGGAAGCGGAAGAGACCAACGCCCGCCTTGTATTTTCTGGTGATGAATCCCTTGCCGAGGTGAGAGACAAGGTGGCCGCACACCTCACGGTCGCCCGGGGTAGTACCAGGGGCGGAGACGACAAGCTGATTGATTTTGTGGCTGCCTTCCCGCGACCCATAATCGGGCTTATCGCCTGGTTCATACGTTTTATGGATTACCACAATAGTTTGCCCAAGTTTTTAATGGAGGCCATTCCGCTGTACACAAGTGTGTACCTGGCCAACCTGGGGAGTATTGGGCTTGACGCCCCGTACCACCACCTCTATGAGTACGGCAGTGCCAGCCTGTTTGTGGTTATCGGTAAAATGCACAAGGAGCCGC
>Ga0315542_1001140_pt1 | contig 16777 bp, 7 predicted proteins | sample SalMarSW160120MG_FD_202541 | JGI IMG/M metagenome (GOLD analysis project Ga0315542, IMG submission 202541) | Salt marsh sediment microbial communities from the Plum Island Ecosystem LTER, Massachusetts, United States - Salt Marsh Sediment SW1601-20 ...
GCTCCGCTCGGGTCCCAGCCGCGCCTCGACCCAGTCCAGGTCGCTGGTGCAGTGGACCGGCTGCATGGAGGCGATGACCCCGAGGGCGGCGAAGCGGGGCAGGTCGCCGGGGTTCAGGATCTGGGCATGCTCCACGCGCCAGCGGGCGTCGTGGAGATGCAGCTCGCCCAGCACCTGCTCGTAGATGTCGAGCACCAGCCGGTTGGCGCCATCGCCGATCGCATGGGTGCAGACCTGGAAGCCCGCCCGGCCGGCCCGCCGCGCCACCTCGAGCAGGTGGGCGCGCGGGGTGAGCTGCAGGCCGCTGTTCCCCGGATCGTCGCTGTAGTCGGCCAGCAGCAGGGCTCCCCGCGAGCCCAGGGCGCCGTCCGCATAGAGCTTCACCGAACGCACGCTCAGCAGGCCGTCCGCGCTGCGGAACGGTCCGCGGGCCAGCCAGGTGTCGAGGGTCGCAGGATCGTCCTCGAGCATGCAGTACAGGCGCAGGTCCAGCTCCCCGTCGGCCGCCATCTGCTCGTAGAGCGCCAGCCGATCCGCCGGGACGCCGGCCTCGTGCACCGCGGTCAGGCCGTGCCGCAGGCAGTGGTCGATGGCCAGCCGTACCCGCCGCCGCGTCTCCGCCGGCGTCTCGGGCGGGATGACAGCCCGGACCAGGTCCACGGCATTGTCGATCAGCACGCCCGTGGGCTCGCCGGCCCCGTCCCGGAGGATGCGTCCGCCCGCCGTGTCGGGGGTGGCGGCCGAGATGCCGGCTCGCCGCAGGGCTTCCGAGCTGACCCAGGCCGCGTGGCCGTCCACGCGCCGCAACAGCACGGCCCGGCCCGGCACCGCCGCGTCCAGCAGGCCGCGCTGCGGGAACTCCGCGACCGCCCAGTCGTTCTGATCCCAGCCTCGCCCCTGCAGCCAGGCAGCACCTGGCGAGGCGAGGGCAGCCTGGCGGACCCGTGCCACGCACTCCTCGGCGGAGCGGGTGCCGGTGAGATCGATCTCGGCGAGGGCCTTGCCCAGGCCGTAGAGGTGCGCGTGGGCGTCACAGAAGCCGGGCACCACCACGGCTCCCGCCAGGTCCACCGCGAGCGTACCCGCATCGCGGTGGGCCAGGACCTCGGGATCCGCACCGAGCCAGGCGATCCGCTCCCCCCGGATGCCCAGCGCGCTGGGCTGCTGGCTGGGCTCGGGCTCGCTCAGGGTGAGGATGCGGCCGCTGTAGAGGATGATGTCGGCCGCGCCCTCGGAGACGGCGCCGCCGGCGCCTCCCGCAGCGGCGGGAGCGGCCATTTGGAGCAGGGTGCAGACGGCGAGCAATGTGCGCATGAGGCGAAGAACCTCCGGTGGGCTCGGCTGGAGCAGACTTGCGGCCACGAAACCTGGTGGCCCGCGACAGGGAAGGCACGCCGGGCTATCTTGACGGCGGTCCAGCGGCGGCCGCCGGCCGGCGCCGCTTCGCAGCGAGGAGACGTTGACATGCTACACGGCGTGAGGTGCGAGCACAAGGCACCCTTCACCCGATCCCATCCGGCACGACCGGCACGACCGGCGCGATCGGCACAATCGGTACGATCGGCACATCCGGCCCGGCGATCGCTTCTGTCCCGCCCGTCCCACAGAAGCCGCGGCATCGTCCCGCTGGCCTGGCTGCTCCCGGCGCTTCTGGGATTCGCCCTGCTCGGGCCGCGGGACACCCTGGCCCAGGTGGAAAGCCCATCGAGCCAGACGAGCCGGCCGGCCCAGCCGAACGAGGCGAGCCAGTCGAGCCAGGCGAACAAGCCGGCCCAGCCGAACGAGCCGAGCGAGCGAGCCGCGCTGCTGGCGGATCTCGCCCATCAGCTGCAGGCGGGGGATCTGCCGGCGGCCCGCGGGACGGCCGAGAGCTACCTGGCACGCTACCCGCACCACGGTCTCGTGGAATACAACCTGGCCTGCATCACGGCCCAGCTCGGCGACACCGTCGCGGCCTGGCAGGCGCTCGACGAGGCCTTCGCCGACGGCTTCAACGAGGTGCGGACGGCCGCCGGCGATCCCGACCTGGCGCCCCTGCGGGCGGATCCCCGCTTCGCCGCCCTACTCGCCCGCTGCCGCGATCGCCTCGATCGCCGGGCCCGGGAGAGCGCTCTGCGCCTGACCGCGGGGAGCTGGAGCGAGAAGCAGTCGCTGAATCCGGCGGGCGGCCTGCCGCGGGACGAGAGCACGCCCGTGGTCGACGTGCAGATCCGCCAGACCGCAGCCGGCCTGGACGTCCTGGCCCACATCACCGCCCGGCGCTTCCTCGACCGCTTCGAGCCCTGGGTGCACGGCGATGGCATGCTGGTCCACGTGGTGGTCCCCCCCGACACCCTCGGCTACGAGGGCCGGCGTTACTTCAGCTTCGGATTCGGCCTGGAGGGACGGCTGCCCGTCGGTGCCGTGCTCTCGCGCCACGGCGAGCCGGTCCAGCGACGCGTCATGGAGCTGGCCCCGAAGATTCGCCTCATGCCCGACGGGAAGACGGCCACCTACCAGATCCACATCCCCTGGACCATCGTGGCGCCCTACGCACCGCCCCTGGACAGCCTGCTCGGTCTGAACGTGGTGTACCACAGCATCGGCGAGGACGGTCTGCAGCGGCTGCTGGCCCTGGTGGAGGATCCGCAGGCCGGCGATCCCACGGCCGCGCGCCATCGCTTCGTGCCGCTCACCCTGCAGCCCGGCCCCGATTCGCCCCCGGTGCTCCAGGGCCGGGTCTCCAACGCGGTGGTGGGGCGCGAGCCGTTGCAGGTGGAGCTGGTGGCCTGGTGCCCGCAGGCCGCGCACGGCACGCTCGAGCTGGAGGTGCGGGACGTCTTCGGACGCTCGGTGGTGAGCGGCGGTCCCGGGAGCTGGCCGGTGGATCTCTCCGGCGGCATCGACCGCTGGCAGCAGCCGATCGACCTGGCCGCGCTGCCGGTGGGCCCCTTCCGGCTCGAGGCCATGCTGCGGGTGCCGGGGGATTCCACCCTGACCTGGAGCACCGACCTGCTGCGTTACGAGGCGGACTGGCCGGACCAGGCGCGCGGCCGCCTGCAGGCCGTGCCGCCCCTGGAGCGGGCCTCCGTCAGCTACCGGCTGGACGCCATCACCGAGGCCCTGGCCGGGCGCGCACCACGCGACGATCCCTCGTCGATCAGCACGACGCTGGTCGAGGCGGGGCAGCTCCTGCAGCGGGCGGAAACGCAGGGCACCGTGCTGCCCGACAGCGGCAGCTTCACGGCCGCGGTGGAACGTCCGGGCGGCGGTGCACCCCTCCCCTGCAGCCTGTGGCTGCCGGAGAACTGGGCCGCGGGCCGACCGCTGCAGCTGGTGCTGGTGCTGGCGCCGCGGCCCGAGCGCGACATGTGGCTGGCCGCCTGGAGCGGCCGCCTGACCGGCCGGTCCGACCTGGCGGTCCTGGTGCCCCGTCTCGACCCGGCTGCGGACGGGGAGCAGGCGGCCTTGACCACCGCCGCCGCCGTGCTGGCGTGGGCTCGGGCTCGCTTCGGCGAATCGCCGGTCTGGCTGGCGGGACTCGACGAGGATGCCGCCACCGCCCTCGAGTTCAGCCTCCGGCATCCGGAGCTGTGCGCCGGGGTCCTGCTTCTGGCGGGATCCCACTTCGCACCCTGGTCGGGGGAACAGGCGACCGCGACCCTCACCGGGCGGCTGCGCCGCAGCCCCAACGAGCTTCCCTACACGCTGTACAGGTCTCAGCTCCAGGCGCAGATCGGCGCGGCCGCGGCCCTGGCCGAGGCCATGAAGGCGACCGGCTTCCACCTCGTGGCCGACGAGAAGCTGGAGGGCGGGCTGAGCGTGAGCGAGGTGCCGGGTCTGGTGGCGCGCTGGCTGTTGCCCGCTTCCGGGGACGGCACGGCACGCGGCGAGCCGCAGGGCTAGACCGGATTGCTCACGAATGACCCGGGCTAGACGCCGAAGAAGTTGATCTCGTCGTAGACCGCGGCGTGCTCGCCGTAGGGAATGACCTTCTCGCCGTTGAGGATGAACGTCGCATGTTCGCCGAAGACCCGGCTGAACTGGATGCGCCGCGGCCCGTTGGGCTGCAGGAGCAGCAGCTCGGCCAGGTTCCGGGAGGCGCGGGACGTCAGCACGGCGTTGCAGACCGGGCAGGAGAACTCGCTCAGCTCCCCGTCCTTGAGGTGCTCCCCGAAGGAATCGTCGCAGATGATCTTGTAGTTGCCGGGCCGCGGGCTGATCAGGATCAAGCCCTGCCGCTTGCCACGCCGCAGGCGCAGGATGATCTTGATGTTCGGGTTCAGAACGGCCTTGCAGTGCGGGCAAGCATACTTCCACTTCATGGATGCGTTCCTTTCGGGAGCGAATCGCCCACCGGGGACGGCTGAAAGCGGCCCTGTCGCGGGCAGCCGGCGGTTTCGGACGTGTAGTCTAGCGCGCGCCCGCGGCGGCCGTCAACGCCGCAGCCCCCGGCGGCCCCGGCCGGGGCCCGAGCTCGGAGGGACGATTGCTGGAGCCCCCGGTGTCTGCTAGGATACCCGGCGGATCCACACCGGAAATCGCCAGGAACCATAATTCGGAATGCTCGTAATAGATGCGGCTGCGCCTCGCCCCCTGAATAACACGAACTCCCGCTGGGTAAGCTGAGGCCGTGCCCCCGAACCTGCCGCCGCCCCTGCGGCAGCGGCGACCATCTTGCCAGCGAAGGAGCCGAAATCATGCCGAGAATCCCTGGAATCCTCAGCAAGGCCTTCCCCGCGCTCACCCTCCTCCTCATGCTGCCGGCTCTGGCCCTGGCCTCCGGCCAGGAGGCCACCGTCGACGGCGTCCTGCACGTGCGCAACGGCGCCCAGCCCAGCCAGGGGGTCCAGACCTACCACCTGCGCGAGGTCTGGCGGGCGGGCGGAGACGACGACGAGGGCGCCTTCTTCGGACTCATCACCCAGGTGGTGGTCGACGACGCCGGCGACATCTACCTGCTGGACACCCAGCTCTCGCAGGTCTACGTCTTCTCGCCCACGGGCGAGCTGCTCAAGACCCTCAGCCGGGAGGGCGAGGGGCCGGGCGAGACCAACCAGCCCTCGGACCTGCTGTTCATGCCCGACGGCAGCCTCGGCCTGGTGCAGACCTTCCCGGGCAAGGTGGTCGAGATCGACCGGGACGGGAATCCGGCCGGCGTCTTCCAGCCGGCCAGCATGGACCCCGCCGCGGGCGGCTTCTCGGTGGTGGTGGACGTGAACGCCGCCGGTGGCAATCTCGTGCTCGGCGGCATGGAGATCTCCCAGAGCCCCGAGGGTCAGGTGCGCAACAACTACCTGGCCAGCTTCGACGCCGAGGGCCAGCAGAAGGCGCGGTACTGCGAGAAGCCGGTCCGCTGGGAGTGGGCCAACCTGGTGATCAGCGAGAAGGACCAGGACTTCTGCCACTTCCGCCGCTGGGACGTGGGGCCGGACGGCCGGGTCTACGCGGCCACCCAGCGCAATCAATACGCCATTCAGGTCTACCTGCCCGACGGCACCCTGGACCGGGTCATCGAGCGCACCTACACCAGCCTCCCCCGCGATGAGGAGGACATGCGCCGCATCAACGCGCTGATGGATGCGACCAAGAACCGCTTCCCGCCCCAGCTGAACGTCAAGATGGAGGTCGAGGACACGGAGTCCGACGTGCGCAGCCTGCGCGTGGCCGCCGACGGCCGGCTCTGGGTGCTCTCCAGCCGCGGGTACCGTGATCAACCGGCGGGGATCATGGAGACCTACGACGTCTTCGATCCCGCGGGCCACTTCGTGCAGCAGGTGGCGATCGCCTGCGACGGCGACGGGCAGCAGGACGGCCTCTTCTTCGCCAGCGAAAAGCTGGCGGTGCGCGTGACCGGCTTCTGGGACGCCCTGCTCTCTCTGCAGGCGGGCGGCGCGCTCGACCTGGGGGAGGAGGGCGAGGCCACGCCCATGGAAGTGATCTGCTATGCTATCCAGTAGGCCAGCTGGCTTCCGAACGAAAGGAAACGGCATGATGGACCTACCGCGCGGTTTTCTGCCGGCCCCGGCGGCTGCTCGCGTCGAGCCGGCGGACCGCTGGAACGCCGGCCCGCTGCTCCTGCCCGTGTTCCTGGCGGCGGTTGCGGCGCTGGTCGTGACGTTGATCGCGCTGCCGGTCGCGGCGACGGCCGGCGAGAAGACGACCGTCGACGGCGTGGTGCACGTGCACAACGGCGCCGCGCCGGCCGAGGGAACCGTGACCCGGCACCTGGAGGAGCTGTGGCGCGCCGGCGGCGAGGACGACGAGATCTTCTTCGGTTCCATCCCCCAGGTGCTCGCCGACGAGCAGGGCGACCTGTATCTCCTGGACGGCCAGCTCTCCGAGGTCAAGGTCTACGGACCGGACGGCACCTTCTTGCGCACGCTCTCCCATGAGGGGGAAGGTCCCGGCGAGGTGCGGCGACCGGCCGACATGTTCTTCCTGCCCGACGGCACCCTGGCCCTCGTGCAGTCCTTTCCCGGCAAGGTCGTCGAGATCGACCGGGAGGGGAACCCCGCCGGCGGCATGATGGTGGGCAACGCGGACCCCAGCCAGGGGCGCTTCGGCGTGCTGGTCTTCGGGCGGTGCCGGGGCGGAAACATCGTCCTGTCGGGCATGCACATGTCCTTCGACCCGAGCGGCGGCATGGATCAGAAGTTCTTCGTCTCGCAGTGTGACGTGAACGGCGTCGAGCAGCACCGCTACCTGGAGAAGAGCTACGCGGTCAACTTCCAAGACTTCGTGCTGGACGAGGCCGGCATCGACTTCATCTGGTCGGGCCGCTTCGCCCTCGGGCCCGATGGCCGCGTCTACATGGCTCCCGAGCGGGACCGCTTCGCCATCCAGGTGCTGACGCCGGACGGCCGGCTGGAGCGGGTGATCGAGCGCGACGTGCTGCCCCACAAGCGCACCGCCGAGGAGAAGCACGAGGCCGAGCTGAACATGCGGGCCATCGGCGGCAGCTACCCGGTCCAGCCCCGCGAGGTGACGGTCCTGGACACGGATCCGGTCGTCAGCGGGATGTACGTCGATGACGCCGGCCAGCTCTGGGTGGCCACCAGCGGCGCCAATCGCGGCCTCCCCGCCGGGATCCTGGCGTCGTTCGACGTCTTCGATGCGGAGGGCGACTACGTGCGCAGGCTCCAGCTCGCCGGTCCCGGCGATCCCGAGCGGGACGGCCTGAACATCCCCTCCCCCGACCGCGTCGTGGTGACCCGGGGATCCCTGGACGCCTGGCGCAACATGCAGGGGGTCAGCCAAGGAGAAGGCGGCGCCGCGCAGGAAGCGACGCCGCTAGAGGTCATCGTCTATCGCGTCGCCGACTGAGACGGCGCATCGCCGCAGCCGGTCCCGCGGGCCGGCCCGCAGAAAGGTCTGGCATGAGCGATCTTCGCGCCGAAGGCCGTGCTGCCGCCCCCGTCACTCCGCGGCCGGCCGGTTCCCCTCAGCCGAGACGGCGCCGCCCGCCGGTCCGCATCCTGGTCCCCATCCCCGCCGTGAGCCTCTTGCTGGCCATGTTCCTGGCCCTGGTCCTGGTCCTGCCCCCGCTCCTGGCGGGCTGCGGCGGCAAGGAGGATGCCAAGACCGCTGCCAGCGACAGCACGGCCGCGGCGGCCGCCGACAGCGGCGAGGCTGGCAAGCCCGCGAAGAAGGAAAAGGCCATCAAGGTGGACGTGGCCGAGGTGCGGCGAGGGGACCTGGTGATGCCGATCCACGCCGACGGCGTCATCCGCACGCCGCGCTCGGTGGAGATCCGCACCAAGGCCGCAGGAGAGCTGATCGATGTGCTCGTCCGGGACGGTGACCGGGTGCGCGCGGGCCAGCTGCTGGCCCGCATCGATCAGCGGGAGTACGCCCTGGCCCTCGAGGAAGCGCGCTACCGTCATTTCCAGGCCCTCTCGCAGGTGGCGGCGGAGGCCGACACGCTGACGGTGAACCACGAAGCCATCCGCGACTTCGGCATCAAGCGCGGCGATCTGGACCGGCTGCTGCAGGAAGGGACCCTCACGCGCGAGGAATACGAGGCCCGGCTGCTGGAGCTGGAAATGCACGCCCTGGAGGGAGGCGCCTTCCGCCAGGAGGTGCTCATGCAGCGCACCGGCCTGGCCGACGCGCGCATGGCCGAGGAACGGGCCAAGCTGAACTTAGAGAACACCGAGCTGCGGGCCCCCTTCGCGGGGGTCGTGCAGGGGCTCGCGGTGGTGCCCGGCGAGATCGTGGCCGTGGGCACGACCATCTGCACCATCTACAACAACGACCGCCTGGAGGCGGTGGTGAACGTGCTGGAGGCCGACCTGGGCAACCTCGTGGCGGGGCGGCCCGTGCTGCTGGCCGTGCCGGCCACCGGCGACACGCTGCGCGTGGCGGTGGACGTGGTCAGCCCCAACCTGGATCAGGCCAGCCGGACCTGCGAGGTGCTGATCCGCTTCGACAATCCCGACGGTCGCTTCCGCCCCGGCATGTTCGTGCGGGCCGAGATCGCGGGCTGGATCTATCACGACAAGCTGCAGGTGCCCAAGCCCGCCATCCTGACGCGGGACGACCGCCCGCTCGTCTTCAAGGTGAACGGGGACCGCGCCCAGTGGCTCTACGTGACCACCGGTCTGGAGAACGACAGCTGGGTCGAGATCCTCCAGGTGCACAGCGGCGGCTCCCTGGAGCCGGGCGACCGGGTCGTGGTCAGCGATCACCTGACCCTGGCCCACGAGGCCAACATCGAGGTGCGCCGGACCCGTCCGCCGGCGGATCGCTGGGACTTCGCCGCCACGTCCGGCCCGGGCACGGTGGCGCAGGGAGCGGGGACGGCGCGATGATCATCCGGACCGCCGTCGACCGGCCCGTCGCCATCTTCATGCTCTTCACCGGGCTGGTGCTGATCGGCGTGCTGGCGCTGAAACGCCTGCCCGTGGATCTGCTCCCGGCCATCAACTACCCCAACCTGACCGTCATCACCAACTACGCCGACACGCCGGCGGACGACCTGACCCGCCTGGTGACGCAGCCGCTGGAGGAGGTCATCACCGGTCTGGCCGGCGTGCGCAAGGTGGTCTCGCGCACCCGCGAGGGCGTCTCCACCATCACCGTGCAGTACGAGTGGGGCACGGACATGGACTTTGCCAACCTGCACCTGCGGGAGGCCATCGACCGTGTCGCCTACCAGGAGGATTTCCCCGAGGACGCGGACCGACCGCTGATCCTGCGCTGGGATCCGGGCGCCCGTCCCATCGCCATCCTGGTGCTGGAGGGAGAGGATCCCCTGGTGCGGATGACCGACTTCGCCCGGGAGATCGTCAAGCCGGCCCTGGAGCAGATCCAGGGCATCAGCCAGGCCGAGGTCATCGGCGGGTCCGAGCGCGAGATCCTGGTGCGGCCCGACTTCGGCAAGCTGCGGCTCTACGGGCTGACCATCGAGGACCTGCGCCAGGCGCTCTTCATGTCGAACATCAGCTTCCCGGGCGGCCGCATCCGTCGGGGGCCATTGCACCTCCCCCTGCGCATCCTGGGCGAGTTCGAGAACCTGGACGAGATCCGCCGCACGGAGATCCCCGCCGCCGAGCCCGGCATCACCATCGGCGACCTGGCCGAGGTGCTGGACACCACCAAGGAGCCCGAGGGGGCCACCCTGCTGGACGGCGACGAATCGGTCTCGCTCCATCTCTACAAGGAGGTGGGCGCCAACACCATCCAGGCCACGAAGGAAGTGGACCGGATGCTCGGCATCCTCAAGGGAGAGTACCCGAAGTTCGCGGCCCGCTTCGTCTACCGCGACGCCGATTTCGTGGAGGAGTCGTTTCGCGGCCTGCGCAACTCGCTGATCTACGGCGCCCTGCTGGCCTTCCTGGTGCTCTTCTTCTTCCTGCAGGACGTGCGCAGCCCCCTGGTGGTCGGCCTCGCCATCCCGGTCTCGGTCTTCGCCACCTTCGCCTTCCTCTACTTCGCCAAGGTCAACCTGAACCTCATGTCGCTGGGCGGCCTGTCCCTCGCCGCCGGTATGCTGGTGGACAACTCGATCGTCGTGCTCGAGAACATCAACCGCCACCTGCGCGAGCGCACCGGCGGCGGCGGTTCAGCGGGCGAGAGCGTCGCGGCCATCGCGATCCGGGGCACCCAGGAGGTGGCCTCGCCGGTGGTGGCGGCCACGCTCACCACGGTGGCGGTCTTCTTTCCCGTGATCTACGTGCCGGGCATCGCCGGCGAGTTCTTCCGCGACCAGGCCCTGACGGTGACCTTCTCGCTGCTGGTCTCCATCTTCGCCGCCCTGCTGCTGCAGCCCATGCTCTCGGCGCGCATCCTGACCGCCGGCCCCCGCGAGCCGCGCGGCGCGTTCCGCCTCTCGCACGCCATGTTCGAGGGCCTGGCCGGCGTCTACCACCGGGCCCTGGAATGGACCCTCGCGCACAAGGCCCACTTCCTGCTGGGGCTGGCCGTGGCACTGGCCGTCGCGACCTGGGTCGGGCTGGACCTGCGCAAGTCCTTCATGCCCGATCCCAACCGCGGCGACTTCACCCTGGCCATGGAGATGCCGGCCGGCACGCCGCTGGAGCAGACCGACGCCACCGCCGCGGAGATCTCCGGCTTCCTGGCCCGCCAGCCGGAGGTGGCCACGGTCTACGCCCAGGTCGGCCAGACCGAGCGCACCCTGGCCGCCCTCAAGGAGTACACCGCCGCCAACACCGCGCGCATCCGCGTCCTCCTGCATCCGTCGCGCGACAGCCGCCGGCGCATGGAGCGGCTCAAGACCCGCCTGCAGGCCCGCCTGGACCAGCTCTCGGGCGCGGTCTGCGTCTTCCGGGACGAGGGGATCGGCCTGCGCGAGATCCTTGCCAGCGGCGAGGCCGCCTTCACCCTCGGCGTGGTGGCCGAGAAGCCCGAGAACGCCCTGGCGGTGGCCGAGGAGCTGCTGCCGCGGCTGCGCGAGATTCCCGGCCTGCAGGACGTGGAGATGGACCGCGTGCTGGGCAATCCCACCATCGAAGTGAGCATCGATCGCGAGAAGGCCCTGCGCTACGGCCTGGAGCCCGACACGATCGCCCAGGAGCTGCGGGGGCGCGTCCAGGGCGTGGTGGCCACCACCTACAACGAGATCGAGCAGCGGATCGACATCGCGGTGCGCCTGCCCCGGGCCGATCGCTACAACCTGGACGAGGTCCTGGCCTCGCCGCTGACGGTCGCGCCGGGCAAGACGGTGCCGCTGGGCACCTTCGTGACTCAGTCCACCGACCGGCCCGTGCGCGAGGTCGTCCGCAGCAACCAGCGGCGGCAGATCACCCTCAGCGGCGACGTGCGCGGCCGCCGGCTCTCGGCAATCTGGGAGGACGTCCAGGATCTGCTGGACGGGCTGGAGCTGCCGGCCGGCGTGGCCTTCCTGACCGGGGGGGAGCAGGAGGAGATCACGAGCTCCTTCCGCGACCTGGGCTGGGCGCTGCTGCTGTCGGGCCTGCTCGTCTACATGATCCTGGCCGCCCAGTTCGAGTCGTTCCTCGATCCGCTGATCATCTCGGCCGTGCTCCCGGTGGGCATCATGGGAGCCCTGCTCACGCTCTTTCTGACCGGCATGTCCCTGAACATCATCTCGCTGATCGGCCTGATCGCCCTGCTGGGTATCGCCGTCAACGACGCCATCGTCAAGGTGGCCACCATCCGCCGCCTGCGCAGCGATGGCCTGGGCGGCCGGGCCGCCATCCTGGAGGCCAGCCGGCTGCGCCTGCGGCCCATCCTGATGACCACCCTGACCACGGTGCTGGCCATGGTCCCCATGGCCATCGGCATCGGCACCGGGGAGCAGCTCCAGCAGCCGCTCGCGGTGACCATCATCGGCGGCCTGAGCCTGGCCACGCTGCTGACCCTCTTCCTGACCCCGACGGTGTACGAGATCCTGCACCGCCGGCTGGACCGTGATTACGAGGCGGGCTTCACGGAGCCCGTCGCGGTCGCGTCCGGAGCGGCGAATCCCCCGACAGGGGAGCAGCCATGATCCGGTTCTGCGTTCGCCATCCCGTGGCCACCTGGATGCTCTTCGCGGCGCTGATCCTCTGCGGCATGTACGCGCTGCCACGCCTGAGCATCGAGGCCATGCCCGAGACCGACCTGCCGTCCCTCTCCATCGAGACCTTCTGGAACGGGGCCTCCCCCAGCGCGGTCCAGCGCTCCATCACCATCCCCATCGAGGAGGCGGCCCGCCAGTGCCACGGCATCGAGGAGCTGACCTCGCGCTCCTCGCCCGGCCGCAGCTCGGTGACCATCTCCTTCCGTCGCGGCGCGAACCTGGACTTCGCGCGGCTGGAGCTGTCGGAGCACCTGGGGGCCGTGCGCCGCAACCTGCCGACGACGGCGCGGCAGCCGGTGATCGTGCCCATCATTCCCGAGGAGTTTCGCACCGACGACTTCTTCTCCTTCAGCCTGGTCTCGCCGCTCTCCACCAACGAGCTGCGCGAGCAGGGCGAGTCCTGGCTGCTGCCGCGCCTGCTGGCGGTCCCGGGCGTGGCGGACGCCGAGCTGCAGGGCGGCGCCCGCCCGCTGGTGAAGATCTACCTCGACCTGCAGCTGGTGGAGCGCTACGGCCTGACCGCGGACGGCATCGTGAACCGCCTGCGCGACCTGGACGACATCATTCCCGCCGGCTCCGTGCGCCGCACGGGCCGGGAGCTGACGGTCAGCGTGCAGGACTCGGTCACCCTCGACATGCTGCACGACACGGTCCTGCGCACCCTGGGCGGCCAGCCCATCCGCCTGGGCCAGGTGGCCCGGCTCGAGCGCAGCTTCGAGGATCCGTCGATGTTCGTGCGGATCAACGGCGAGAACGTGATCCAGGCCAACATTCTGAAGCGCAGCGGCGAGAACGCGGTCAGGGTGAGCCGTGCCCTGCGGCGCGAACTGCCGGCCATCCAGGCCTCCATGCCGTTTCCGGTGACCTTCGAGATCGACGACGACCAGGGCGAGCAGCTGGAGCAGAAGCTGGAGGAGCTGGTCTACCGCTCCTTCGTCATCCTCGCCCTGCTGTTCGCCCTGCTCGCCTTCGCCCTGCGCCAGGTCCGCCTGACGGCCATCGTCATCTCCTCGATCCTGCTGGCCATCGTCATCTGCCTGTCGGCGTTCTACTTCTTCGGGATCTCGGTCAACTTCATCACCATCAGCGGGTTGACGGTCTGCTTCGGGATGTTGCTGGACAACAGCATCCTGGTGCTGGACGCCATCCACCGCCGCCTGCACCTGCGCAACGGCCGCACCGCCACGGGGGCCTTGATCGACGGCGCACACGAGGTGGCCTTCCCCATCATCTCGACCACCCTGACCACGGTGGTGGCCTTCCTCTCCTTCATCTTCCTCTCGGGGCGGCTCTCGCTCTACTACGTCCCGCTGGCCGTGAGCGTCGGCATCGCCATGCTGGCCTCGATCTTCGTGGCCTTCTGCTGGATCCCGGTGGCCCTGCGCGGGCCCGCCGCCCGGACGCTGGAGAAGGCCCCCACCGAGCCGGTCGAGTCCGGGGGCGACAGCGCCCGCCTGCTGCGGCAGTGGAGCCTGATCTGCCTGGGGCTGGCGGCGCTGGGCCTGGCCGTCCTGGCCGCCTGGAAGGGCTTCGACGCGGTGGCGGATCACTGGGCCTGGGCCGCGGGCATTCTGGTCCTGATGCTGGTGGTGGGCGTCTTCGTCAGCTACGTCGAGCGGATCACCGCCTTCCACCTGCGGCACTGGTGGTATCCGGTGCTGCTCACCCTGGGGCTCTTCGGCGGGGGCTGGTACGTCTTCAAGAACGAGGTGCACCAGGGCGGCTTCTGGCGGCAGCAGAGCGACGAGCAGCTCCGCGTCTGGATCGCCCTGCCGGTGGGCACGGACGTGCTGCTGTCCAGCGAGACCATGAAGCTCTTCGAGGCCGAGGTGCTGCCGGTGCCCGATGGCGTGCACATGAAGTCCTGGAACGGCGAGAACTGGGCGTTCATGCGCATGGAGTTCGAGGACGACCTGCTGCGCTCCGCCTACCCGGAGCTGTTCCGCAACAAGCTGATCATGCTGGCCGAGGAGCTGGGCGGCATGATCATCTACATCGGCGGCTTCGGCGACCCGTACTACAAGGGGGCCGGCGGCGGCACCCTGAACAACTCGCTGATCAAGATCACCGGCTACAACAGCAAGCAGCTGGAGCACATCACCGACGGCGTCATGGCCCGCCTGGAGCGCAACCGGCGGGTGCGAAACGTGCGCCTGACCAGCGGCGATCGCTTCGAGCGGGAGGGGGCCGACGAGACCGTGGTGCGCATCCACCGCGACGTGCTCGAGGCTCACCACCTGTCGGTGATCGAGGTCCTGGCCTTCCTGCGTCGGCTGCTGGGCATCGAGGATCCCTTCCACATGATCCTGGAGGGCGAGGACCAGCGCCTGCAGCTCGCCTACGCCGACGCCGCGGACATCCAGTACGAGCAGGTCATGAGCAAGGTCATCACGACCAGCAGCGGCGAGAAGGTGCCGCTCTCCTCGCTGGTGAGCCTCGAGACCCGCCCGGTGATCGGCGTCATCCAGCGCGAGAACCAGCGCTACATGCGCCAGATCAACTGGGAGTACATCGGTACCGACCGCATGCGCCAGCAGTTCATCCAGGAGATCCTGGCCGGCATCCAGCTGCCCTACGGCTACACGGCCGAGGACGTCTCGGGCGAGATGATGTCCGAGGAAGAAGAGCAGGAGATGCAGCAGATCCTCTGGGTGACGGTGGTCTTCATCTTCATGGTGCTGGCCGCGCTCTTCGAGAGCCTGACCCTGCCGCTGCTGGTGCTGCTCGCCGTGCCCATGGCCCTGACCGGGGTGGTGGCCCTGTTCTGGATCACCGACACGGCCTTCGACTCCTCCGCCAAGATCGGGCTGGTGCTGCTCTTCGGCATCGTGGTCAACAACGCGATCCTGCTCATCAACCGCTTCCGCCTGCAGCTGCGGGAGCTGGTCGCCGAGAAGTACTTCCCGCCCCACCTGCTGCCGCCGACGCGCCGGATGGGGGGCGTGGACCTGTGGCGGCTGCCGGCCAGCACGCGCGACGACCTGCTGCAGCGGGCCATCTGCTCCGGCATCCGCATCCAGCTGCGCTCCATCCTGCTGACCAGCGGCACGACCATCGCCGGGCTCTTGCCGCTGCTGATCCGCCTCACCGACACGCAGGAGGGTCAGGACATCTGGGAAAACCTGGCGCTCTGCAGCATCGGCGGCCTCGTCAGCAGCACCGTGCTGATCATCAGCGCCATCCCCGCCATCTACTGGATCATGAGCCGCTTCGGCTGCGTCTTCCTGCGGGCCTGGCACCATCACCTGCCGCGCCTGGCCGGCCGCCTGCAGCGGCCGGCGCCGGCCTCGACCCCGTCCTGATCCGGTGATCCGGCCGGCGCCGTCCCGCGGCGTGCGGCGGCGGTCGGCCGCGTTCAGGGGGAGACGTCCCCGCACCGGTACGGCCCAACCTCGTCCTGCTCCTGCCGGTTGGTGAGGCCGTCGCCGTCGCTATCCTCGGCGCCGTCCAGGATCCCGTCCCCGTCGGTGTCGGTCGTGTCGGGCCGGGTGCCGAAGATGCTCACCTCGCACTCGTCCGGCAGCCCGTCCCCGTCGGTGTCGGGCAGCTGGGGAGGCGCCGGCTCGCAGATGCCCCCGCCATCGTTGCAGCCGTAGGCCCCGGCCACCCCGAGCGCCAGCAGCACGGCCGCGGCGTGACGGGCCAGGCTGCTTCGGCGGCGGCGGGAGGCCGGCCGCAGGCTCCCGGCGCGTTCCAGCCCCACCCGGTCCCGGACCAGGGCATCGAGGGTCGCCGCGAGCGCGGCCCCGCGCGCCAGCAGGCGGCGGCGCCCGGCGTCCTCGCGGCGGGCCAGATCGCGCACGCGCGCCTGCAGCTCCCGGTCGCGGGGATCGGGATGCTCGACCACCGCCTCCAGCAGCTCCCCGAGCAGGTCCGTCAGCTCGTCGTTGGCGTCCAGCCGCCAGCGCCGCAGCTCGCGCCGCAGGCGGTCGACCTTTGCTCCCGCGTAGAAGCGGCCGAGCACCGCGGCCAGCTGATCGTTGCCGATCACCTGTTGCATCAGGGCGCCGGGCTCCCAGCAGCGGGCGCGCAGGAGCCGCAGGGCCAGGCGGCAGGTCAGATCGGCCGCGGGATCGCGCAGCCGGTAGGAGCGCGCCAGGTAGTCGCCGCGGGCCAGGCCGGAGGCGATCACCCGGCGTTCCAGCGGCGTGCCGGCGTAGGCCTCGGCCCGGCAGACGTTCCAGGCGTGGTCGCGGTGCCGGCGCAGGAAGGCCAGGTCGGCCCGCAGCGTCGCCGGAGTGGCTTCCGGATGGAAGATCATCAGGGTGTACTGGGCCGAGATCCCGCGCGCGCGGCAGAGCTCGAGGGCGACCTCCGCCGCGGCCACCTCCTGCCTGCGGCCGAGCGAGGCCAGGCCCGCCGCCGAGCCGGACTCCACGCCCAGGAAGACCCGCAGCAGGCCCAGCTCCCGCAGGCGGTCCAGCACGCCGGCCTGCAGGTCCTGCGGCCGGGCCTTGATCACGAGGCCGATGCCGTCCAGTCCGCGCGCCGTCCAGGCGCGCGCGAGGGCGTCGAGCCGCGCGAGATTCCGCGGCGCGGACGGCAGCAGGAAGTTGTCGTCGTGGAAGACGAACTGCCGCACGCCGCGCTCGTGATACAGACCGGCCATCTCGTCGGCGATTCGTCCGGGATCCCGCTGGCGGAAGCGCGGTCCCGGCGCCAGGCGGTGCAGGCTGGCGATGCAGCAGTAGTCGCAGCTGCCGACGCAGCCGCGGCTGCCCAGCAGGTAGGCCGTGGGGACGCCGGCCAGCA
>Ga0315542_1001142_pt1 | contig 16764 bp, 14 predicted proteins | sample SalMarSW160120MG_FD_202541 | JGI IMG/M metagenome (GOLD analysis project Ga0315542, IMG submission 202541) | Salt marsh sediment microbial communities from the Plum Island Ecosystem LTER, Massachusetts, United States - Salt Marsh Sediment SW1601-20 ...
CCTTAACGCAGAGGAGACGGAAAATGGGAAAAAAGAAAGGTATGACGAGGCGGGAATTCCTTGTATCCACTGGTGCGGCCACCGGCGGCGCACTGGTGGCGGCTTCGATCGGTCCCTTTGTGCACACCACCATGGCCAAGGGAAAGACACTGAGGGTTTGTTCCTACGGAGGCTCATACCAGGAGTCCCAACGGAAGGCTTTTTTCCAGCCGTTTGCCGACAAATTCGGGGTGAAAATCGTCGAGGCTTCGGGTGCTGACATCGCCAAAATCAAGGCTCAGGTGGATAATAAACAGTATGAATGGGATGTGGTGGACCTCGAAACACGGCATGTCGCCCGAGGGGAGCTTGAGAACCTCCTGGAACCAATTGACACCAGTGTTGTGAACCTTTCAAGAATCGACAAAAAAGCCATTCGGAAATGTGCGGTGGGGAATATATTCTGGACCACCTCCCTGGCCTATAACAAGAAGGCCCTCGCCGGCAAGAAGGCGGCCGCGAGCTGGGCGGATTTCTGGAATGTGAAGGAATTCCCCGGCCCACGGGCCCTTCAGGACCAGGCCCCGTTTAACCTCGAGTTCGCCTTGATAGCAGACGGAGTTCCCATGGACAAGCTGTACCCGCTGGATGTGGACAGGGCGTTCAAGAAGCTTGATAAAATCAGGGACAGTATCACGGTCTGGTGGAAGAACGGCGCTCAGCAGATCCAGTTGCTCACCAGTGGGGAAGCGGTATATTCTTCTGCGTGGAACGGGCGGGTCAACGTCGCGCAGAAGAAGGGAGTTCCCCTGGAGATTGTATGGGAGGGCGGGTGTCTCGACCTTGACTGGTGGTGCATCCCCAAGGGCGATCCCAACAAGGACCTTGCTATGAAGTTTATTGAATTCGCCTTGTCAGCGAAGCGGCAGGGCGAACAGATGGAGAAGTGGATTGCGTACGGTCCCACAAACAAGGATGCATTCAAATACATTACGCCGGAAAGGGCCAAGGAGCTCCCGTCCTATCCGGAAAACCTGAAGAAACAGTTCCAGATGGATGCGGATTACTGGGGCCCGAAACTTGCTCCACTGACCGAGCGATGGAAAACGTGGATGATCTCCTGAGCCAGTAGGAAGCCCGGAAGGACGAGAACAGTTTCCCTCCCGGCCTTCCGGCGGAATGACGGAAACCTGTAGCGATATGAAAACCGGATCCTTTTCTTCAAACGGGGGAGGATTGTGGCAAAGGGCGGGCTTCAGACACTTCTTGCTGATGTCGCCCGCCCTCGTTGCCCTGCTCCTGCTCTTTGCCTACCCGATCTCCAGGATACTGGTAAAGAGCCTTTTTGACCCTCACTTTACCCTCAAACACTACGCCTATTTTTTTTCAAGCCCCCTGTATATACGGGTGATGTGGATAACCATTGAACTGAGTATTCTGACCACCTTCACGGCCCTGGTGATCGGCTATATTCTGGCCTACGTCTTGAGACGTGCACGTCCAGGGGTCCGCAACATCTTCCTTCTGGCCATTGTCCTCTCGTTCATGATCAGCCTCCTGGTTCGGAACTACTCCTGGATCCTGGTCCTTCAGCGAAACGGCGTGGTCAATATCATATTGAAGTATTTCGGAATCATCGATCATCCTTTAACATTGCTGCACAACAGGCTGGGCGTGATCGTCGGAATGACCCACATTTTCGTGCCGTATATCGCTTTTCCCATATACAGCGTTATGATGGGGATGGACCTGAATCTTGAGAAGGCGGCCCAGAACCTGGGCGCCAGCCGCTGGCAGACATTCTGGCGGGTCACTTTTCCCCTGTCCCTCCCCGGCATCGGGGCGGGGGCCCTGCTCGTCTTTATCATGGCCCTCGGCTTCTTCATCACACCCGCCCTCCTCGGCGGCCGCAAGGAACAGATGCTGTCAAACCTCATCCAGATTCAGGTGGTGGACCTCCTCAACTGGCCTTTTGCTTCGGCCATGTCCGCCATCCTGCTGGTGGTGACGCTGGTCATCTTTTTCATCTATAATCATTTCCTGGGAGCTGAGCGGCTCTGGGGCGGGGTAAAGACATGAGCGGGAAACGGGGGAAAGGGACACACTGGCATGATCCCCTGCACATCGGCTGGCCCCTGTGGGTCGTATCCGGGTCCGCCATATTTTTTCTCATCGTGCCGGTCCTGCTCCTGGTGCCCATGTCTTTTGGATCTGCAGAAATCATAGAATTTCCTCCTACCAGATTCTGCATCGACCAGTATCGCAAATTTTTCAGCCATCCTATGTGGCAGAGCGCAGTGCTGAATTCATTACAGATATCGGCTCTGACCTCGATCTGCTCCACCACACTGGGCCTTTTGGCCTCCGTCGGGCTTGTGTGGGGAAAGTTCAAGGGGAAGGGATTTATTACAGGATTCATCCTCTCGCCCATGATTGTCCCCCTGATTGTCTTGGGGCTGGCCTATTATGTCTTCCTGGCGAAACTGGGCCTGATCGGCACAAAGCTGGGCTTGGTGATTGCCTATACCCCCCTGACGTTGCCCTTCGCCGTCCTGCCCATCTCGGCGACCCTTAGGGGGTTCGATCGTTCACTGGAGCACGCCGCTCTGAACCTGGGCGCGAACCGGTTCCAAACGTTCATGAAGATCACCGTGCCCATCATCCGCCCCGGGGTAATAACCGGGGCGCTGTTCGCCTTTATGATTGCCTTTGACGAGGTGGTCATTGCCCTCTTCATTTGCGGGTCCACGGCGGTCACCCTGCCCAAGAAGATGTGGGATGTGATTCGCTACGAGGTAGAGCCTATGCTGCCCGCCATCTCCACACTGCTCTTGCTCCTTGCCGTGTTTTTCCTGGTCATGACCGGGTTGCTGCAGAGACGAGTGGCCCGTCGAATGGAGAGGAAATAGCCGAACCACAATCCACCATAGAATACCTTCTCCCTGCCACCACCGACAGACGGGCAGAAGGGAGAAAAACGGATAGAACGGTTTTGAGCCTATCTGAGATTTTGTTTTGAATCGACCAGCTTATAACATTCGGTTTTTTCGTAGTAAAGGAGCAGCCAAGTGGAGAAGAAATACATAATGGGCAACGCGGCTATCGCTCGGGGTGCTGCAGAATCAGGGGCAAGGTTGAAGATATCTTCTAAATTTTTGGGGCTTAGAAACTGGGAAAAATCGCCGATGCGGTAATGAAAGGAAGTCGCAGAAAAATATAAAATCCGTATCTTTCAAATACGATCTTGAGCCAAATCCATAATCTGGGAGAGTAGGCCTTGTCCGAAAGCTCTATACAGATTGCCCCTCAAGCAATCCAAAAAAGATGGTGTAGACTGACCCGCCCACAAACTCACAGGATCTGCACCTTTGATCAAGTCAAGGTTTGATGTGTCAACCGATTGGGTTCCGGTTACCCGGACCGCCTATTTATCCCGAGGTCCCTTTTTAAGGCTACGATAAAGCTCCCGGTAGTATTTATCATGAACGGCGCATCCGACGGCTTGCTGGGCAAACATAAGCTCCAGACAGCGGTCGCAGATGGTGCAGTAGTTGACCGTCTTGGGTTCTCCAGACAGCATTTTTTTGACGAATAGCGGATCCGCCAGAGACTGTCGGCCGACCCCGACCATATCGACATTCCCGTCTCTGATATTTTTTTCAGCCCAGTACAAAAAGTTTTTTTTATCTTGATTGGGTTCCGGCAATTTGTTTTTTCCGTCCCTTAAGTAGCTGTAACCCGACCCGATGACCGGTATGCTGACGGCTTTTTTGACGGCCCGGGCCCATCCAAACAGCCGATAGACACCCTCCGGATATTTTTTGGACGGTTGCGTGAGTTCAGAACCGGCTATGCCGGCTGAGACATTGATGTAATGCATCCCCACGTCTTCCATCATTTTGACAAAGGCCAGCGGTTCGGTGGAGTCTTCGACAACTTCATCCGGACCCGCCGTACCGAAGCCGCCGGTGACGCCGTCGTAAAAATTGAACCTGACACCCAGCAGAAAGGAATCGTCGTTCAATGCCGCCTTCATCTTCTGGACGGTTTCCCTGAAAAACCGGGTGCGATTTTCAAAAGAACCTCCGTAGCGATCCTTGCGGATATTGGCCGGTTGGATCATTTCCGTGCAGACATACCCATGGCAATGTTTGAAGTCGACGCCGTCGGCCCCGACCTGCTTGGCTATAACCGCCGCTTTAACAAAGTTGGAGCCGATTTTCTCGATCTCTTCCTCGGTCAACACATGGATGTCCGGGTCCCCGGTCGGATAAGCGGAGATGACTTTCGAAAAGGCCGCTTCGCTGAGTCTGCCCGACTGATTGAGCTGGAATAAGATCAAGGAATCCCGGTTGACTGCACGCATTTCTCTTATCAAACGTGCCAGCCCTTCTGCGTTTTTTTCCGTGATCGCCAACTGGCTTTTTCGGGCCCGGCTCTCGGCTGTCAAGGTCAGGGATTCGGAGAAAATGATTCCCGCACCACCTTCCGCAAAACGTCGATAGCGTTTAATGGTCAGATCGGATGGGTCTCCGCTCGGATCGGCGTCGTTGCATTCCATGGGCTGAAACACGATCCGATTGGGGGCCGATTTCTTCCCAACTGTGATGGGAGAAGCAATCATCAGAGTTTTCATTCCGCAATCCTCCTCGATCTGCATTTAAGTTATCAAAAATATATGGATTGTTAAGTTGCCAAGTCCAAAAGAGCATGTGCGGAACTGATAGGCTCGAAAACGTGCAAACCGGCTGCCTTGCCCCTCACCTTTCTTAGCGTTTCGTGGATTTAAGGCAATCTAATCAATTTCTTATTGACTTATACGGACAACCTAATATAAGTACATTTAAGGGGTCACCTAATTATAAAAATGAGTCATTGTCAATAAAAATCTTTCACTTGCAAATAAAGTCTGCCCAATTAACCGTTTAGAGAAAGGAGGATGGAATGGAATCAAAAAAAGCGATCGGCGTCGGAATGCTGGGATACGCATTTATGGGCAAGGCCCACACAAACGCTTTTAAGAAATTGCCGTACATCTTTTATCCTCCGCCGGCTGCACCGGTGTTGGAAGGAATCTGCGGGCGAAACGAACGGGCCGTCCAGGAAGCCGCCCGGCGTTTCGGCTATAAATACGGAACTACCGATTGGAAAAAACTCATAGACGATCCGGCCATTGAACTTTTTGACAACAACGGGCCCAACAACGTTCATAAGGATCCCTGCATCGCCGCCCTTCAGGCGGGCAAGCATACCATCGTCGAAAAACCACTGGCGCTGGACGTGACCGAAGCAAGAGCTATGGTAGAAGCTGCCGAAAAGGCTGGAAAGATGGGCGTTAAGAGCATGGTTTCCTTCAGTAATCGGTTCTGCCCGGCGGTGCTTTTAGCGAGACGCCTCATCCAGGAAGGTAAAATCGGCCATATATACCATTTCCGCGCCGCTTTTCTGCAAGACTGGCTATTGGATCCGAATTTTCCGCTGGCTTGGCGTCTGAAAAAAGAAGTAGCGGGCTCCGGCGTGCTAGGCGATCTCAATGCCCATAGTATCGATATGGCGCGGTTTTTAACCGGCCTTGAAATCACCGAAGCCTGCGGGATCAGCGAGACCTTTATTAAAGAAAGACCGCTGCCCCTCGAAGCATCGGGCCTGTCCGGCAAAGCCGGCGAGGAAAAAGGTGCCGTTACGGTTGATGATGCTTCTCTGGGCATGTTTCGCTTCGACAACGGCGCACTGGGTAGTATTGAGGCCAGCCGCTTCGCCACCGGTCGGAAATCACTTTGGCAGATCGAAGTTTACGGCAGCCGCGGAGCAATCCAATTTGAACTCACACAAAACAATCTGCTCCAGTATTTTTCCCTCGATGACCCCCTGGAAGTTCAAGGATTTCGGACCATTTTAGTGACCGAAGCCGAAGTCCACGACTTCATTAAACACTGGTGGCCGCCCGGACACGTGCTGGGCTGGGAACACCATCACTGCCACACCATCTTCCATTTTTTCAACTGCGTTGCCAAGAATCTGGCGGTCGCACCCTGGGGCGCCACCTTCGAAGACGGCTTGAGGGTTCAGTTGGTGCTTGAAGCCTTGCAGCGCTCCGAAAAGGAACGCTCGTGGGTTAAAGTGGAACAATAAACGGGAAGGAGATAGGTGAGATGAAAATAGGAATGTTTACCGCCAATTTTATGGATCGGGATCTGGAATCCGTCTTCAAAATGATGGCTGAATTAGGATACGAAGCCGCCGAACTTCCGGCATTTTCCGGCAACGGTCATCTGGACATAGATGAAGTGCTTACCGGCAACGGGGCCAAAAAAATAAAGGATCTGGCCAGAAATTACGGTCTCACGATATCCGCTCTGAGCAACCATACCGAAGGGCAGCTGGTGCTGGGTCCCCATACCAAAGACACCGATGCTTTTTGCAAGGGCACACCGGCCGAAAAAATCAAATTCGGGATGGAACGGATGAAAAGAACCGCTCAGGCAGCCGCCGCGCTGGACGTTCCGGTGGTTTGCGGGTTTATCGGCTGTGAGAATTTTGCCCGCTGGTTCCCTTGGCCCTATCCTGAAGGATGGGATGAGATGGGCACGGATTTCGTGGAACGTTGGGGCGAAATTTTGGACACCTTTGAAAAAGAAGGCGTCAAATTCGCCCATGAACCCCATCCGAACGAATACGTTTACAACGTTGAAACCGCCCTCAAGAGTGTTGCGCTGATGGGCGGCCGCAAGGAATGGGGCTTCAACTTCGATCCAGCCAATATTGTCATTATGGGAATCGATCCCGTTATTTTTGTCCAGGAACTCGGCGATAGGATTTATCATGCGCATGCCAAGGACGGCGAGGTTGTCGAGCACAACGTACGCCGCTCCGGACTCCAAGCCCAAGGCAAATGGGGCCGCATCGACCGTGGATTCCGCTTTCGTATCCCGGGTTGGGGCTCGGTTCCCTGGAATCGGGTGCTGACCGAAATGCGGTTGGTCAATTACGATTATGTCCTGAGCTACGAACATGAAGATGTGGTCATGAGCCGCGAAGACGGCATGGAAAAAACCATCGCGTATTTAAAACCGTTGATAATCAAAGGCCGATACGAAGGGCGCGGTGATAAACTTTTTGAATAGCGTAACCTGGACCGAGGAGATTTAATATGTACATCTCTTTGGCTGATTTTAAGAAACGCATTGAATTCAGCCTGTGCCAGCAGTACGCAAGTGATGATGACGTGCGGGCTTTCTGCCGGGATGCTGCAGAAGCGGGGGTCGGTGTCGCGTGTGTCAACCCCACAAATATCCCTTTGACCGTCGAACTGCTTGGCGGCCTGGAAGTCGACGTCAGCGCCAACGTTGGGTTTCCCTTCGGATCGCATCTACCGGAAGTAAAGGCACTGGAAGCCAGGCGGGCGATTGAGTCCGGCGCCACTCAAATCGACATGGTCATCAATGTGGGCGCCCTTCGGTCGCGCAACGACGATCTGGTTTTGGAAGATATACAACAGGTCGTAGCAGCCGCCCAGGGGAGCCAAGTCAAGACCATCATCGAAACTTGGGTGCTGAAGGATGAAGAAAAACTGCGCGCCTGTCGAATCGCTGAAAAAGCTGGCGCTGCGCTGGTCAAAACGACAACCGGCGTTCGAACCCAGTATCTGATGCAAATAAATGCCGACCCGTTGGGAGCGACGGTAGCGGATATAAGGCTCATGCGCAAAATTTTAAGCCCTGAGGTCAGAATCAAAGCCTCAGGAGGAATCTATACACTCGATTTCGCGCTTGAACTGATCCGTGAAGGCGCCGACCAACTCGGCACGAGCCGGGGTGAGCAAATAATCCGCGAGTTCCGTCAGATCTATGGTGACGGCCTGGAACTGGGTACTTAATATAGTTGCCCGAGCGTTTTCTAATTTACGGATTAAAGCGAGACCGGCCACAAGCAGGAGAAAAGGGAAGTTGGCTTCAATGAACCCAGCTAAAGCCTATGTAATCGGTGTGGACAGTGGAACCTCGTCAACCCGAGCGATTCTCTTTGACGAAAAGGGCGAAGCCCTGGCCCAGGGCCGACAGGCATATGATGTCCTGAGACCGCAACCGGGGTGGGTGGAACAAAAGGCACAGTGGTGGTGGGATGCCTTCGTCGGATCCATCCGCAACCTACTAGCGAGTTGCCTCGTAAAGCCATCCGAAATTCAGGGTCTGGCAATCACTCATCAGCGTATCACCGCAGTTCCGGTCGATAAATCGATGAAACCTTTGCGCAATGCAATTCTATGGAATGATATCCGGTGCAGCGAACAAAATGAATGGGCGCTCGATAAGGTGGGACGCGAGCGAATTTATCAGCGCACCGGTTATAACCCGGGCATCTGGACAGTCTACAAAGCCATGTGGCTGCGGGACAAGGAAACTAATGTTTATCATCGCATGAACAAGTTCCTCCTGGTTCAGGATTATTTGACCTATAAACTGACAGGGGAGCTGGTCACCACCTCAAGCGCGGCCGTGATGACGGGGTGCCTCGATGTGGCGCACCGGCATCAATGGGCGGAAGACATCCTTAGTCAATTCGGGATCTCTTCCGATATCTGGATCAAGACGATTCTGCCGGGCGGACGGATTGCCGGTAAAATTAGTTCTCAAGCGGCGCAGATCACCGGTCTGCCCGAGGGGCTGCCCGTCGTCACGGCTGCGGGAGATCAGCCCTGCGGGGTGGTGGGGGTCGGTGTCACCCGACCATCGATGCTGGGTGTCAACGGCGGAACCTCCTGTTCCATGGAAACCTGCACCGAGCATCTGCCGTTGGACCCGGATATGAATTACTTCATCGAAATAAGCCCCATGGATACTTATTTTCCTGAAAATTCCATATACAGCGGCGGCTCCTCCCTGATGAACTGGCTGAAGGCCACCTTTTCGTACGGCGACAAAACCGAGCCTGCCGGCGACTGGGAAGTTTTCTACAACATGGCTGCTGATGCACCGCCGGGAAACTGGGGCCTGATGCTCATCCCTTATTTCTCGGGGGCAACGGCACCTTACTGGGACCTCGAGGCCCGAGGTGTTATGTTCGGCTTTTTGATGGATCACTCCAAGGCGCACATGGTTCGCGCGGTCATGGAAGGTCTGGCATATGAAACCCGCCGTCAGATGGGGTTCATGGAGAAGGGAACAGGCATTCCGATTTCCGAAGTACGCATGTACGGCGGCTCAGCCAGAAGCGATTTATGGAATCAGATATTTTCGGATATTCTAGGCGTTAAATTGTGCACTACCGAAACGGTCGAGACAACTGCCCTGGGCGCCGCCATCTGTGCCGCAGCCGGCGTTGGTATCTATGCCGGCATCGAAGATGCCGCCCGCCATATGGTGCGGGTCAAGAAAGAGTATGTGCCGAATCCTGATCGCCGCCGTCTGTATGACCGGCTTTATCACGAGGTTTACCGCAACTTTTATGACCGGGTGCATGACGTGGTTCATACTGCATCGGGAATCATAAAAGATCTATCGGCATCATAACTGCAGGAGGTATTTTCTGCCTGCCTGGAAATGAAGAGGAAAGCATGTCGGGGAGATACGAAAGTCTTGACCACGATAGTTTTAAACCGCTCTATTTTCAGCTAAAGGAAATCTTTCATAACAAGATTGAAAGCGAGGAGCTAAAGGAAGGGGATATGATCCCCTCGGAGAATGAACTGCAGCAGATTTACGGTGTCAGCCGTGCCACCGTCAGAAAGGCAGTCGAACTCCTTGTTTACGACGGTTTAATAGACAAAAAGAAGGGCAAGGGGACCTTTGTCAAGCGCCGCAAGATCGAAGAACAGCTACCGGTTTTGAAAAGCTTCACGGAAGAAATGGTCGGCAGAGATGCCTACAAGAAAGTCATTGCGATGGCGTATATTAAGGCACCATCCGGAATCGACACACTCCTGAAGCTGGCCCCGGATGAAAGCGTCTTTTCGCTGAAGCGTTTGATGGTGGTCGACGGTATACCACTGGGAATCCTGCATTCCTACATCCCGGCGAAATTTGGACTCAGCCTTGACGAGGATTACACGCAGTCTCTATACAGAATTCTGGAGAAAAAAGGCATTCGATTGAAAGAGGCGGAACAAACCATCGAAGTCACGATGGCCACCCGCGAGGAAACCCGCCTGTTGGAACTGAAAGTTCCCTGCCCGACCTTGGTAATCCGGCGCCTTGCGTTTTCAATCAATCACGAGGCGGTCGAATATGTTAGAGGAGTCTATCGCGGTGATCGCTATCGTTACAGCTGTAAATTGACCCGGTACTGAGACCGGTCGGGCCAAAAACCCAAACATTGCCTGCCTGATTCCGCACCACTACGGAATGTTTGAGTTCAATACCGTAAACCCCGCAGGTTTGCAGAGAAAAATAGGGGCGTCATCTCTCTGCCGGTACAGGTTCTCCTCCCGCAGCTCAACCGGGCCTATTGCTTCTCAAGAGCTTAGCTTTGATTAAACCTTCCACCTTTGGTGGAGGACCCGGATAGGTTCTCGCAATCCGGGGTCTGGAAGGGCGTGCCGCTCAGGGAGGAAGCCTTTTCCGGAGTGACTGGTGAGAGGGTGCCACAAAAAGAACCAGCCCGGAGCCTCGGAATGGAAGAAATGGCTTTCTCCCTGAGCCTCCCTCAGGAGGGCCTCATGATGCCTCCCGCTCTGTGGGAGGAGATTCGCTTCGCCGGGCTCCGGTTACTTCCAGCGCGGATTGTCAAGGATGGCAGGTTTTCCGTTTTCTTCCACCACTATTTTGCGAAATCCCTTGGTTTCGATGGTCTTATAGTCATGACCGGCGTCGGCGCGAAAACAAAAGAAAGTAATAAAAGGGGCTTTTCCGATATTAATACTGCGATGAGCAAATCGCTTGGGGACATACACCGCCTTGCCTGGCGTGAGCTCCTGACAATCCCATTGCCCTTCCGGGTTCTCCATCATCATCATGCCATAGCCCTGAAAGCAGTAGTACACTTCGGCTGTTTCCAGAATCTGGTGAAAATGCCCTTTGGTCATGTAAAATTCGCCGGCCACTTGGCCGGGATAAGTAATACTGGTACCAAAAGCGAGATCCCCTGGGTCGCTGGGTATCCCAAGCTCATGGAATTCATACACCAAGGGATTTTCTTTTGCGAGAATTCGCTCCGCTGCCGCTGGATCGACAAACATCTTTTTGACATCGGCCAAGTATCGCTTGGTGCTGGGCTGGGAGGGACTCTTCCCGTCTGCCAAGTTAAATAAGATCGTAAAGGTGCGATCAATATCGCGGCCGGATAAGGTTGATTTTTTACACATGCTTCCGTCCTTTCTGAGTACGGCTGGATCTTGCTGAGCAAAAGACTTTTCAACCCATTTTCTGAGCTAGTTACGTCACTACCGTTTCAAGTCCGGAGGATCTGAAAATAATTGAATATTGAAAACCTAAGGACTTCTGTCTTTATGATTATCGATCTGCTATTATTTATGGGGAAGTTCCTAACAAGAGGCTGTGAGAACCTCCACGCCTCTTTCTTGAAACTCAAATTTTTCGCTCTCTTCAATCTGCTCGATGACCAGGGTGTCGATTTGATCAAGGGATGCAAAATGCGCGAAAGAATCCTTCCCGAGCCTGCGGCTACTGCACAATAGAATGACCTTTTTGGCGCTGGAAATCATCGCTTTTTTGGTTTCGGCCTGCTGGATGTTCGGCGTCGAAGCGCCATTAGAAATCGAAAGACTGTTGGTGTCCATAAACGCCTTGTCAACCGACAATTGCGCCAGCATTTTGATGCCGGCCGCACCGACGGTACAGTGAAATTTCTTGCGTACCTCACCGCCTAGCATTAGAACGCTGATGGAATCCATTTCTCCCAAGCACCTGGCAATCTCAAGATCATTGGTCACAGCCGTAACTCGACGGCGTTTACTTAATAGCTTGGCTAGCTCCACGGTCGTGGTACCGGTATCGAAAATGACCGTGTCGCCATCATTAATAAGTTCAATCGCAATCCGTGCGATTTGCTGCTCGGCGGCGAGATTCAAATCGCGTTTTTGTTCTGTTTCCTGTTCAAAACCCGGCCCGCTTTCGATAATGGCTCCGCCGTGGGTGCGGATAATCTGCCCTTTATTATTCAAATCTCGCAAATCACTGCGAATGGTCGCACTCGATACATTGAATAAATGAACCAGCTCGGCGACTGTCACTTTTTTGTTTTGACTAAGGAGGTCTATGATTTTGAGTTTGCGCTCTTCGGCAAACATGGTGTCATTGGCATCGCTGGCCATTTTCATTCCTGCACTACGCCACCCGCAGAGTGGGCTTGTTTATCCATGAGAAATCGTTGTACGGATTTTGATAGTTTTCAAGTCTTATGCGATGTCTATTTTTGTTTGTCAATATATTTTTTCGAATTTGCATATTTTTGTTTCATTTTCTATCATTTGCATATTTTTATTGATTTTTCCAAATTGAAAGCCTATAGAAGTTATAGCTTATTGAAAGGAGTTCCTCCGTTCGTTTGCCCAGTGTATCCTATGCCCGGGTAGATCATCGGGAATCCGAAATGAGGAGGGTGAAATAACGGAAAAGGATCTCATCGGGGTGGACATCGGTACCCAAGCAACGAACGTCATGGCATCGAAATGCGGGCTATCCCCCGGAACGCTGGTCGCCGCCGGATGCGGAGACACGGTGGCCAGTTTTCTGGCCTGCGGTGCTACCCGGCTCGGAATCTGCATCGACGTCGCCGGAACTGCCTAGGTTTTTTCAGCCGCAACTGAAAGGCTTGAGCCGGATCTCACGGACAAAATCTTGGAGTATGGTATTTACCCGCAAATCCTTAATACTTTATGCCGGGACCTGGGTATTTCGGAAATTCGCATCACCGGCAGCGGAGAAAAAAGTCGCGTCTGGAATCAGATCAAAGCCGATGTGCCGGGGGTAACAGTCTTTCAGATCAAAGCGTCGGAAGGCGCCCCTAGAGGTCTGGCCTTGCTGGCGGGTTATGCTGCCGGAATTCTTGGAGACCTTGACAAGGCCGCCGAACAATGGACAAAAACCGGTCGCAAAACGACGCCTGCCCGAAAATAATGAACTGTACCGGAGACAGCTGAAGCGCTGTCGGGCGCATATTCAGGCCATCGATGCGGTTCGGGAAATTTAGATCGGAGGAAATCGTGGATGGGAGCTAGAGAATATGTGAAAGCGACTCGACCAACATTGTATTTTATCGGGGTGACGACCGGCAATTCATCGATAATGAAAGTGTTTCCCGAATGGGCCAAAGCCCTTGATCTCACGGATGTTGTCATCAAGGGGATCGATTTTAAGCCCCACGACGAGCCCCAGGCCTATCGCAAGGCCGTAGAATTCATCAAGAACGACCCGTTGTCGCGCGGGGCCCTGGTAACCACACATAAAATCGATTTATTGAAAGCCTGTCGGGAGTTCTTTGAAGAGCTGGATCCCTATGCCCGGATCATGGGCGAAATCAGCTGTATATCCAAACGAAACAACAAACTGATCGGCCATGCCAAAGATCCGATCACCAGCGGTCTTGCCATTGAGGCATTTCTGCCGCCCCGATACTGGTTCGAAACAGGAGCCAGCGCTCTTTTACTCGGTGCCGGCGGTTCAACCATAGCGATCGCGTCCTATTTAATGGAAGCGTCTCATGGGAATGACCGGCCATCAAAGATTATCGTTACGAATCGCAGTCAACCCCGTTTGGACGAAATCCAGCATATTCACCAAAGACTTGAATCCCCAACGCCGGTGGAGTATTTTCTCACCCCCAACCCGATAGACAATGATGCGGTCGTCAGGGACCTGTCTCCGGGGTCCCTGGTGGTCAATGCCACGGGTCTGGGTAAAGACGCGCCGGGATCTCCACTCACTGATGGCGCGATATTTCCTGCCGAAGGTGTCATATGGGAACTTAACTACCGCGGAAATCTGATTTTTCTGGAACAAGCCGAAGCGCAACAGAAAAGCAGACATCTGCAAATAGAAGACGGTTGGGCATACTTCATTCACGGCTGGACGCGGGTGATTGCCGAGGTGTTTGACATCGAGATTCCCGTGAAAGGACCGCAATTCAACCAGCTGTCGGAAATTGCCAGCCGATTGCGCTGATAAGAGGGAAATAATGAAAAAAATACTGGTTACGCCCAGATCCTTGACCAAAGATGGCGATCCGGCCCTGGATTTGCTGACCCGAAAAGGATTTGAGCTTGTATTTTCGGCACCCGGAAAAATGCCCGGAGAAGATGAGTTGAACCACCTGCTGCCGGGTTGCGCCGGTTACCTGGCCGGAGTGGAACCTATCTCCGCTACCGTGTTGGAGACTGCCGTTGATCTGAAAGTCATCAGCCGCAACGGCACCGGCATTAATAACATTGATATTGAGGCGGCGCAACGACTGAGAATCAAAATCATGTGTGCCGAGGGGGCCAATGCACGAGGGGTCGCCGAACTCACCCTGGGGATGATTTTGGCGCTCACCCGTTCGATTCCTTTCAGTGACGCACAGATGAAAGCTGGATTGTGGCAAAGACGCAAAGGATTTGAGTTGCATGAACGCACGCTCGGATTGATCGGGTGCGGCAGAATTGGACAACTGGTATCCCAAATGGCACTGGCTTTTGGAATGAATGTGATGGCTTATGATACCTTTCCGGATCAAGACTTCGTTCCTTCGCCGAGATTTCAGTTTACGACGCTGGAGAACGTCTTCATCAGCAGCGATATCATAAGTCTCCACTGCCCTGAGCAGGAGAAAGGTCGTGCGATTCTGGATCGTGATTCAATTCGACGGTTAAAGCCCGGAGTCTTTCTCGTCAACACGGCCCGCTCCTCTCTCATTGACGTAGCGGGCGTCCTGGAAGGTCTCATTGAAGGCCGTATAGCCGGGCTGGCGCTGGATGTATACGACCGTGAACCCCCCGATACGGGTCCGCTCCTTATTCATGATCGGGTGATTGCCACACCGCATATCGGCGGCTATACCATTGAAAGTGTGTCACGAGCCACTTCTGTTGCAGTTGAAAATCTGTTAAAATATTTCGAAGGAAAATGATGTATGGAGGCGGATCTCAAAAAGCTGGGTGAAATAAGCCTGATTCCAGTTGTGAAAATCGAAGACAGCCAAAATGCTGCTCCTCTCTGATGCCGTTGACCATACGGTTGCCCCGGTACCCCCGGTCACAGATCGCCACCTTTGCCTGAATGAGAGATAACAGCAGGTCAGAAAAGTTGTGGCCTAGGTGGCCAAATGAATGCTCATGCTGCGGGATTGCTCATAAGTTCTATCTCGGAAGAGCACTATGAAATTGATCAGAAGCTTTTAGGAGGGAATAAGATATGAACAATGAAATAAATATTGAAGGTGTACGGATTCTGGCAGTAGATGATGAGCCGGATGTCCTGGAGACTCTAACGGAGATCCTCACCACATATCAGATGGATACTGCACTAAGTTATGAAAGCGCCAAGGAACTTCTTGAAAAAAACGATTACGATGCTGCCGTGTTGGACATCATGGGAGTCCGTGGCTATGACCTTTTGAAGCTTTGCAGGGAGAAAGGGATTCCTTGCTTAATGCTCACGGCTCATGCAATGAGTCCAGATCACTTCGTGAAATCCATAGAAGAGGGGGCCCTAGCTTTTGTTCCGAAAGAAAAAATGATGGATCTTCCGAAGTACATCTCGGAAATCATCATCGCGCGCCGGAAAGGAATCAGAAAAAGTGGTTCGTGGTTCGCAAGATTGAGACCTTTTTTCTATGAAAAATTTGGCCCTGACTGGCGCAATCAGCGGGAGTCATTCGTGTTGGATTTCGAAACGGTGAACTTGATTTTGGTCCCGACAGATTTTTCAGCTTACTCCTGTGAAGCCTTCTCTTGGGCTGCCTTTTTCGCCAGGAAATTTAACGCGTCAATATTGATCCTCCACGTTATTTCAGAAAGAAGGGCAGAAGAGCTAACCAAGATTCCGGGGAATCCTTGGGAGAAAACACTTGAGAAAGAGGATAAACGAATGATCCAAGATTTTTCTGCATGCCTCATTGGAGACTTCAGCAAAGGGATTCGAAAGGAGACACGTGTTGAAGTTGGAGATGTGGCAGACCGGATTACAGCAGTTGTACAAAACGATGGTGCCAGCATGATCGTGATGAGCACGCATGGCAGATCTGGGCGTATCAGCGCCCTTATGGGTGGGGTAGCCGAGAAGGTTTTTCGGCGTGCGCCATGTCCTTTATTTTTCGTAAAACCAAAAGAATTTCAAGCAGATACCATGTAGTACAATTCAAACCTACTTTTGAGACACGAATTCAGAAACGGGGGCCTACCCCTTGGACTCCTGAATGAAGCCATCGGGATCGAACTTGAAATCTTATCCAATGATTTGCAGGTAACACTGGGAACGGGTAAGAGTACTCCCTATTCTTCGCGCAGTCGTTTGGGAATATCAGGAATATCTTCTCTGTTCTTCTAGTTGTTCAAAATTAGGCTCAAGATTGTGGTATTTTGATTGGTTTAAATTAAAATTAAATAGATAAAGAGAACCAAGATGAGTGGTCTGTGAGACAGAGCCGCTATCAATAAATAACGCCGCACAAAGATGCCATGGGCAGGCATGGCTTTTCTTATTCCTCACCCAAGCTTAATCAATACGATCCCCAGAACTATAAAGATTGTTGAAATGAGTCTGATCCGACCATAAGGTTCCTTCAAAATGTAGATTCCCAAAAATACGCCGAACAGAGAGGAAATCTGTCGGACACAAGCCGCATAACTCACTT
>Ga0315542_1001145_pt1 | contig 16740 bp, 14 predicted proteins | sample SalMarSW160120MG_FD_202541 | JGI IMG/M metagenome (GOLD analysis project Ga0315542, IMG submission 202541) | Salt marsh sediment microbial communities from the Plum Island Ecosystem LTER, Massachusetts, United States - Salt Marsh Sediment SW1601-20 ...
TGCGAATTTGTTAGATGATAAGACCATTGACATGATACTACAATGGTTACCTGATTTTAAAGATAATTTGATGCCCTTACTCGCCCAGTATGATATGAACTTACCTATGGATGCAATAAGTCTAGGAAATACAGTACAACTTGGAATGATCATAGGTGGTGCGATTATGATGGGTATTAGTTCTACTACGTTGACTCGTAGTATGGTTGTCAGTAGAAAAAAGAAAAAATTGGGAACAGTCACATCTAAAAAACCAATGGACAAAATAAGCAAGTATAAACAAGAATATTTATCGAAAGAGAATGTTAAAGTAACCGAAAATATACAAAGTGAACAAGAATCCCCTCTCAAGGTGAATCTAGAAAATACTGAGCTCAAGCGAGAAAATTTTAAAGAATCTGATATTGAAAAAACTGAGGTCGACGATAAGAGTGAAATAAATTAAAATTAACGTAGCACTACATAACAAGATCATTAATATATTAATTTCTTTTATTTATTCTTTTTTCATATTTTTTTATTGCGATTTCGCGCCATTGGGTATTCCATTTTTTAAATCCCGATTTGACATATTTTTCTCTTTTATAAAAGTCTCTACTTACCCAATTTAAAAGGACAAAATAACGTTTAGCTCCACTTTCGGTTGTAAGATTTCTTGACTGTACACCTAAATCATTTCTCAGATGTTGAACTAGTCGTTGTTCTACACCGTTTTGTAATTTACCTTCAATGACAGTTGGTTCATACTCGATTCCCTCCTCATCTAAATATTCTCTTACTTTATCGAAGATATTTCCTCGACAAATAAGTATTTTATCGTGTTTTTTATCAAAATTTAGCTCTTTTAGGCCTTCTTTTACGAGTTGAAGGGTTTCTTTATAAGGGAGTCTTCTTTTCCAATTATCCCCCTTAAATAAATCAACAGAAAGCGATTTAAATAACATTTCTCCCGTTTCTTGTCTGAGAAAACCTATGAATGCATCTCCGACTAAATCTCCAGTTCCACTATCATCAATTTCGATAGTCATTTTATGTGTCTAAAAATACAAATTATAATTTCAAATTTTTCAAAATTAATCTTTCAAATTATTGATTTACATTTTTTTCCAATTCTGATCTTCTCAACAACTTAAATTTATTGCATTTTGCAACTTCTATTGAATAATGTTTCAAAGGGGCTAACCAAAAGAGAGATCCTAATATCCAGATTATCAAAACTAAAAATAATGCTAAAGATAAAAATCCAGGGTCTTGTTCGATAAAAGTCGATAGTATTAGATTGCCGACAATTGCACCAATATTAATCATTATGCCATTAAATGCATTAATCGTGCTTCTTATTTCTGGGACACATACTTCTGAATAAATTGCAAATACGTTCCCCGCATTCAAGCTAGCAAAAAAATTTCCAATTAATCCAAGTGAAAGAAATAAAATCCAAGAGAACAGGATTTCTAAGGGATTTTTGTCTAAAATTGGAAGCATATAAAATAGGATTAAAAAAATGATTCCGATAACCAAACCTATAAAAGAAACAAAAATTCTCCCGTTCTTTTTTCCATTTTTTAAGAATTTATCCCCTAACTTGCCTCCATAGATAGAACCGGGAAGAATTCCTATACCTGCAACTAGATAAAGAGTCGTTGCAATCAATCCGGGGTCCTCAGCATTGATTTTTTGAGTTAGATAAAAAATTGCCCAATTTCCTAAAGTCGCTGTGGCTATTCCATTACATAAAATAAAAAGTAGAATATATCTAACAGTTTTAATTTGAAACAAATTGAGTATTGATTTATAGGTGATCTTATAGTTATAGTTTATTGTACCAATATAACTTTCAAATTCTGGCTCTGATCTTCCTCTTTCTGGATCTATTCCTCTTAAAGTATATAGGATTAGTGCTAAAAAACTGATACATGAACCAATAAGATATGCCCAACGCCAACCTTCGGGGCCAGTATAGCTCCCTAGTAATCCTCCAAATAATAATCCCATCCCTGACCCTAAATTTAGCCCAAAAGCCATCATTCCATATTTATTGCCTCTTTGTTTAGGGGAATACATATCACCAATAATTGAAAATCCAATTGGCAAGAAAGCACCACTCCCTATTGAAGCAATGATCATGAATAAAAAGTAAAAATAGTAGTTAAAAGCAAAAAAGTTTAAACCGTAAGCAAGAATCCAAATTAAATTAGTTGAAATAAAAATGCGTTTTCTTGAAAATGCTCCTGAAATTTTATCATCATAATACCCAAAGAGAAAGATGCTAATTGTCCCTATACTTAATTGAGAAACAATTATCATCCCTATGCCAAATTCTGTCGTTCCTAAAAGGTCATTAATTAAGTTATCGATGTTTACTGGTAAAATTCCAATACAGAAATATAGCATGAAATATAACACCCATAAAGACTTAAACGTTTGATTTATTTCTCCTTGTTTATTAGATTCCATGATTATTACCCAGCCATTATGATATAAGATTATTAGATGAATTTCTATAAAAAAATTATACAAGATTCTTTAAAAAGAAATCATTTCTAATAATACTACCTAAAGTGAGATCAGCTTTGGATATTGAAATTTTAGTAATAGGGAATGAAATACTTATTGGAAAGACAAAAGATACTAATTCGAACTGGATGGCTAAAAGAATAACTAAATACGGTCATAGATTAAGAAGAATAACTACAATTGGAGATAGTCTTGAAGAAATTTCAACTACATTGAGAAACATTTTAGAGCGAAAACCAGATATCATAATAACTTCTGGAGGTTTAGGACCAACATTTGATGATATGACTTTAAAAGGAATTGCCATTGGTCTTGATCGAAAAATAGAATTGAATGATCACGCTCTTAAGTCAATTAAGAAAGCTTATGAAAACGCAAATAAAGCAGGTATTTTAAAACTTAAGGGCTTAACTAAGGAAAGAAAGAAAATGGCATATCTCCCTGAAGGTTCAACGCCTTTGCCAAACATTAGAGGGACTGCCCCGGGAGTCAAATTAAAAGAAAATAATGTAGTTATCTTCATCTTACCAGGAGTGCCCGCTGAAATGAAAGCAATGTTCCTGAACGTGATTTCTCCAATTTTAAAGGAAAAAAGGGGCAAATTCGTGGAAAAAGGTTTCATTTTTAAAGGAATTGGGGAATCTCAAATTGCCCCATATGTAACAAAACTTGAAGAAAAATATCCCCAGTTATGGATCAAGACTCATCCCAGAGTTGGTTTGTCAGTCGAAGTTGAGTTATCTATCACTGCTTTTAATGTTGAAAATGGGGGAGAAATGGCAGAAAAAGCTCTGGAGGAATTACGAAGAATTATCATTAATCTTGAGGGTAAAATCAAAAAATAGCCTTTTCTATTTATTCTCATGTAAAATTGTTTTATGATGCCTCCTCGCGGGGGGACTTTTCCATGAGTAGTCACGTAACCGTGTTTAACTCATATCATCAACATCATTAAAGAGTTAGGACCTCAAAGTTTTTTACATGTTTAGAAACTCGAACGTTTCCGGGTTCTTTAGCATCTATTTCTCCTACAATCCAATGAGTAATCCCTTTTTCTAATAGTATCTTTGAAAAGTTGTCGGATTTTGATGGATCAACGGCGAGAATCATTCCTCCAGCAGTTTCATGGCAAGTACAATCGTCAAACGCATACCCCAATTCTTCAGATAATTCTTTCGAAAGCTTTATTGAAGGTGTTTTGCGAATTACAGCCGATAATTTAGAATGTTGAAGCATTTCTTTTATATGTCCAGCCAGGCCAAAACCTGTACAATCACTCATCGCGTGAATAAAAGAAAAGTCATTCAAAGAATGAATCGCTTTTATAATTGCCTGATTGGGTGTCGTCATTAACTCAATAGCGAAGTCTATTGACTTTTGAAGTTCGCTTTTTGAATATTGTTCCAGTATTTCAGGGAAATCTTTCAACACCCTATAAGCTGCCATTATGGCTTGTAATCCAATGGGTTTTGTAAGAAAAAGTTTGTCTCCTTTTCTTACTCCTGCCTTGGGTATAATGGCATCTCGATGTATAAACCCAGATGCCTCTCCACCAATAAGAGGCCACTCCGAATAAATAGTGTGACCTCCTACGACTCGAGAGGATATTTTCTTTTCTATAAAGTATCTAATACCTTCCAAGATACCTTCAGCAATTTTTTGTGGTGTTTTTGTCTGAATAGCTAAAAATACCAGCATTCCAGAGATTTCTGGAACGTTCATAGCAAAGATGTCGTTGGTAACATTACATGCCGCAATTTGGCCCATGATATGGGGCTCATCAACTATGGGAGTAAACACATCTAAATTTTTTACTAAAACAAGTTCACTTCCCGGAATTGGTACCACTGCGGCATCTTCAATATCACCAAATAAGCCTGCACGCGTCAAAAGATCAGTTAAGTCGTTAGAACCTAGTTTACACGATCATCCATGTATCTTAACTTCCGAGGTCAATCTGTATTCACTCTTTTTTTCCATTTTCCACCTCAATCTTTAATTGAAATAGGTATTCTTAAAAAATAGGGAATTGATCAAAATAATTGAACCATATCATTACTAATTATTAATTCTTTCTTCAATTCTGTTAGTATTTCATTACATTCCTCAATTGTCATATTATTCTCCACGATCTCTTGATCTCCAAGCGAGACCCCTCCCATGATGTGTGTTCCTAATTGACATTCTAGGCAATCTACCGATGGATCTTTCAATAACCCTGGTATTTCCCCTAAAAAATCATGTCCAAAGAGTAAACCCTTTATAGGTCGCTTTCGATGAATAAAATAGAGAAAGATTCTGTCATCATTTTTCAGTGAGAATACGATGTATTTTCTCAGTTTGAGAGTAACGATTGAGTGAATCTCTTTTACAAGAAAGGAAATTTTTGACATGGCTAATTAAAACTACTATTTCTTAATTTTGCAATGATATTTATAATAATTAACTTTAACGGCTTTACATAATAATGATTTTTTGCAAAAGGTTTTTTTTGTATTATCAACTTGTTCTCCATTAGTCAAATTAATCATTTTTAGTAACTTTTAACCCATTAAATTAAAAAAAATATATTTTTTTTTGTTTTTATATTAATAGTATGTCATTAATAATAAGATTTGAAATACATTACTTATCAAATTTATAAGAGGTTTTAGACATTTTAGTATTTTTCAACTGATTTTAAAAAAAAGAGGTTTAATTATGTTTCAATTACTTTCAATGCCGTCTTGCAAACGGGATTCTCCATAAGCTCTCACTTTTCGTGTTTTCGCTTACTTCATAGACATTGTTACATTCTCAAGATCTCAAGATGCTCCACTTCTTTAGAAACACGAACATTTTGAGGTTTGTTTGTATTATCGATTGATCCTATAATCCAATTCTTCACTCCATTCTTAATTAATCGATCTGAAAATTCCTCGGCTAAATTATGATCGACAGAGATAAGCATTCCACCAGCGGTTTCAGCCATCTTACATTCGTCATACTTATATCCGAATTCATAAGCTAAATCTTTAGCTAGATTCATGTAGGGAATCCTTGTAATAATAGCAGAAAGATTTGATTTTTGAAGCATCTCTTTTAGATGTCCTGCTAATCCAAAACCAGATACATCTGTCATTGAATGGATGAATGAAACATCCTCATACTCATAAATAGTGTCAACAACGTCTGAAAGTGGAGTTATCATTAGATCAATAGCGATTTTTATTGCGGAGTTAATGCGAGTTTTGGAATAATTTTCAAGTAAATCAGGACGATTTTTTCGTAGTCTATAAGCTGCCATACTTGCTTGGTTTCCGATCGGTTTGGTCAAAATTAGTTTGTCTCCTTCCAGTACTTTGTTTTTTAGAATTAGTTTGTCTTTTTTTACGAATCCAGAAGCTTCACCACCAATAAGAGGCCATCCTGAATATATCGTATGACCTCCAAGTACTCTTGAATCCAGTTTTTTTTCCATAAATCTTTTAATTCCCTTTAATATCCCTTCTGCTACATATTGGGGCATATTTTTCTTAATTCCGAGGAATATTAGTATACCAGAGATTTTAGAAACATTTAGCGCAAAAACATCATTTGTTACATTTGCTGCAGCTATTTCCCCCATTATATCGGGTTCATCTATTATTGGAGTGAATATATCTATGTTCTTGACCAATAGTAAATCAGAATTAGGGACGGGAATTACTGCAGAATCTTCGATTTCATTCCTTAAACCCACGTTAGTCAGAATTGAATCTAATTTCTTTGCATCGACTTTACAGTTTCAACCGAACAGTTTAGTTTGCATTGTCAATCGATAGTCTTCTAACTCTTGCATCATTCACCTCATTTGAATTATAATATTAATAATTAGGATATACCATTAACGCTTAAGTAAACTTATTAATATTGCTCATATATTTTATTAAATTTCTGGATAAAAAAGAGAAAATATTAACAATAATACCAAATTTCTTATTAATTTATTAAGGTAAGAGGAGATCGATTTTTTTAGTTATTTTTCGAGTAATATTAAATGGATCTCGATAAAAAATATTTAGAGTGATTTGATCGGACCTCGAATTCGAGATTTTTCTTTCATCAATTCGATTTCTTTTTAATACATATTTGAATTTGAAAGCACTACCGGATTTTAATTCATTTACGAAGAGGAACCGAGGGAAACTTTCTTTTTTGACAAAAGAAATATAGAGGGGCGTTTTAAGCGTGATTTGTAAATCTCTAAATGAAAGACTGGTGGGATTGCTTAGTTTGAAATCAAGAGTTATTAAATTTCCAATAGTTTTAGTTGTTCGAAAGAGAAGAAGATCTTTAGATTCATAAAGATCCTCCATTTTAGGGGAATGAAGGCTATCCTCAATTACTTTTGCATTTAATTTATTTTTATTTATGAAGTTTACCAACAATTCATTTAGGTCGTCAACTTCCAAATCCATATAAGAGGCAAGATTGTTAATCTTAATAGGATTCATAACCTCAAGAAAATAATTAATTTGATTTAGATAAAACTTAGCTAAGTTTCTTTGCTTAAATGATTTGGATTTGATGATGAGCATTTCTTTAGATTCAATGAATTTTGTTAGAAGAGGTCTAATATACAGATCAAAAATATTGTTATCATCAGTTATTTTACCTATGATTGTATCAATTTGGTTTTCGTAATCTTCTATAAAATTTTGTATTTGTTTTTGATTCATTTCTATAATTTTTTTAGCATCATTAAATTCAGTTTTTTTAATAAGTTGGTCAATCTTTTTATTCAGATTTTCAAAATTTTCATTAAAATTCTTAAATCCTTCGATACCTTGACTTATTATTGAATGAATATGTCCTTGGAAAAGTTGAAATCCTAATTCATTAGTGATATTACTTAATTTAGCATCAACATTCTGCTTTCGATTTTGGATGTCGATAAAATAATCGACCATCTTATCCTTAATGATCTTAATTTTCTTATCCAAGTTGCTCAGATATTCTTGAATCTCGATTTTAACTCCAACCCAAGTTCTAAGTAAATTTTTAAAAATATCAAATTCTACGTTATTTAATATTAATTCTCGAATTTCATCATCAAGTTTGAATAGATAATTTCTTAATTGAGTGATTTGATTAAATTTTTCCTCTAATTCCTTATCTTCAGATTCTGTAAATATTGATTCGTCCAAATTGTCTGGAAAATCATACTCTTTCAAGACGTCATATTGCACGCGTAAAATGCTAATTCGATCGTAAAAAACTCTAATTTTATCCTTTAAGCTTTTAGTAAATTCCTCCTTTTTCTCATCACACAATTCTGAGATGAATCCCTTAATAAGGCTTAATTCATCTATGATTTGAAGTTTTGTTTCTTCCCAATCTTCAATTAAATTAAATGCTAAACGCTTATACTCAAACTTATTGAGTCTTTTATTGAAAGCTTTGATTTGTTTTAATATATTTCTATATTCATTATTCAGTTCAATTTCAGTCTCATTAAATCTAAATTCTTCAATAAATTCATTTAAATCCTCTCTAAATTTAGCGGGAGCCTTTTGAAACTCCTTAATCTTATTTGAAAAAAGTTCTAGTTCAAAATTTACTTTCCTAATAATCTCTTCAATTCTTTCAAAATTAGCTTTAACATTCTTTAAGGTATGAATGATTTCATTTCTAACATCAGGATCTTTCTCATCGTCAAGAACCTTATCTAATTCTATATAAATCCATACGGCAATTTTTTTCACGTTTAGAATAAAACATATAGTCCTCAGGAGGACAATACTCTTCTTTCTTTCTCTCCAGTATTTCGAATCAAGGTTAAACAATATTTTAGTGATTTCATTTTCAATTTCTACTTGATATTCTTCATATAATCTTTGTAACGTTTTAGCAACACTTTCCCGTACATTTTCAGAAGGATTCTCCAATTCTTCAAATATGTAATTAAAAATGTCTGAAATATTGTTTTGGCATAGATGATACAGAGCATTTAATACAGAATTTTTTACCTCACCCTCTTCTGAATCTAGTGCATGGATTAAATTTGACCAAATCTGATCCAAGTTATTTTTTGAGATATTCACTAAAGCTTCAATTACACGTAATTGTATCCTGTAATCATCTTCTCTAAGAAAGTTGATTAATTTAGGTATAATTGGGATGATTTCTGAGGATTTTTCCTTCCCAATCTCGCCAAATAGCCAAATTATGAGTTCTTTAACTCTAGATTTCTCATTTTGAAGCAAGTTTAGCAATATATACATTATTTTCTCCTTCGAGAGAAAATAAGTCCCTAATATCTTCAATAATTCAGCTGAAGAACGAGCAACATCTTCATCTTCATCTCTTAAATTTACAATTACGATTGATAATAATGGTTCTAAATCAGGAATTTTTGTAAAATCTTGGTTCAGAAGCTTTTTTAAGGTTTTGATCACTTCTAATTTAACTTTCCAATCTTCATCAATTAATTTTTCAATGAATTCCCCAATATATTCTTGTAATTCTTCCTCATCAACATGGAGCGATAATAATAATTTCCCCATTATCTTTACCGCCAATCTTCGAATTTGAGACTCATGATCGAATAATCTAGCCCTAATTTTATTTATTAATTCAATAAGTAGATTAGGACGATACATTGAAATCTGATATAAAATTTCTAAAGAAACTAAACGAATCCAAGAATTTGGTTCATTTAAGTTAGAAGAAACTACTTTAACTGAATTTAATGAAATCGGCGGAGTTTTATCACATATATAATTGAGTAAACTAAGTGATTTATAAACTGTCTCAGTTTCTAATTTCTGTTGCTCCTTAAGTACCTTGAAAATGATTTCTGCGGCATCCTCGTAATTGCCATTTAAAATGAGTTTTTCGATTCCCTTTTCATCCAATGTTAAGCTCGTCAATCTGTTCATTTATTAGTTGTTAATTATTAATTCTTTTCCTTGCAATTATCTGTTTTGTCTTAAAAGTATAAAAAACTTTTTTAAAATAATATCATAACTATCATGAAAAAAGAATATTATAAAATTTTTTAAGTCAAAAAAAAAGAGAAAAAAGGTTTTTGTTGAGAATAAATTATTACTCAAATAATTCAATAATCGCAGTTCCAGGTGTCGCAAGTCTTTCTCTATAAGTTAGAATTCCTTCTGGAACTTCCTTAGTTTTAACTAGTCCTTGTTCGATATCTTTCTCAGAAACCCAACCACGTTCCCCCGCTTCATATTGTTTCACGGTATTACCACTTTTATCTTTGATATCCACATTAGTTATAGTTGTTTGTTCTACATCAAAAATGACTTTTTTTCCTTGTATTTCTTTAACAGTAGCTTTCGTGATTAATAGATCTCCAGGTCTTACCATTGCCCGCATATCAACGTCAGTTTCAATTAAATTCCCATATTTTCCATATTCTAAGAAATCCTCAAATAATTTCGTTATGAATCCAAAACTAAAAAGACCATGTGCTATTATCCCTTTAAGTCCGGCTTTTTCAGCGATTTCATCATTGGTATGTATGGGGTTAGTATCACCTGAAGCTTTAGCATATTCTCTTAACAATTCTCTCGTTATACCATCAAACTCGTTACTAATTTTTTGTCCAATTTTTATATCTGTAATTTTAACCATTTTTCTTTACCTCTAAATGTTTTAATAACCCCCTGGTCTTACTGCTGCTCTAACAATGGGTTTACATACAAATTCACCATCTTGGTTCTTTACATCGACATGTAATTCGGCAAAAAGGATCATGTTTTTCTCAATCATCCATACTTTCCCCCATTTAGCATTTATTGTTAATTTATCTCCTGGTTTTAAATCAACACATCCTTCCCAGTTATAAACTTGACCAGCATGAAGTAATTTGCCCGGATTTAAAATGAAAGGTCTTTCTTTTCCATCTTGTTCCAATTTCATTCCTAAGAGTAACTTATATAGTGCTTTGATTGTAAAATGGTTCGCAAAGGCATGACAAGCTACCACTCCTTCCTCTTCTGAACCTACGTATTTTGGATTCGTAATTCCATAAACTTTTGCAAAGTCAACTAAAGTTTTGTATCGGATTGATACTCTTGCTTTTCCTGGAACCTCCATCCCAGTCAGATTATTAATTAAAAACTCAGCATTTTTTTTTATTTCACTTTCATCCATAAAATTTCACATTGAATCTGAATATCTAATTTATTTATGAATAATTTCGTATTTGATCTAATTAAAAGTTTAATTTGCAAGTTATTTTGGATTTAACTTGGTAAAGTGTGTATTCGTATCTTGGCTGTTTTGATCATTAAAAAAATTAACGATATTTTTCATATTTCCATTCAAAATTATGCAGGGAATCTTAAATTTGTCAATAATTCTTGGTAAATACTGATCTATTGGTTGCGATTCTTTTAGCTGGTTTTTTTTGGGTTGTAATTTTTTTGCTTTTTTAAATTGTTCATATTCTTTAGTCGTAAGGTTTTTTATTAGTTGACCATCCTGAAGAAGAATTCCATCAACCTCTTTTATTAAATAGCATTCATTAAATTCCATTTCTCTACATAAATAGAGAGCTATTGAATCAGACGTGACTTGCCAGTCATGGGGTAACTCATCTTCCCTTTTTAAAAATGAAAATGGAAGAAATACTGAGATGATTCTATCTGTTTGTATAATCTTCTTGATATCAGAGGTAACATTTAATTTAAAAAGGTGAGAAATTAATTCTCCGTTGATATCCATAGCGAGGATAGCCATCCAATGAGAAAGATCAGGTCCAATCTCAAGAATTTTATCTGATAATCGAATAAAATTAGCAAGATTTCCTCCTCCAGATAATATTACTATTTTATTGAATATTTTAGTCTCGTAAAGTTCAAAGAGTTGACTAATGATATTTTTCATTGACATTTTATTTTCGAGGAATTTTCCCCCAATCTTAAAAATACCATTCTTTGGCATTATTTCTGATTCAAGATCCTTTATTTAATTGAAAATGGAGGGCTCCTGCAAGAGCAAAAGCTGAAGAACTTATATTATCAGGAATTTTAGTCATCTCTTCATAAATATAAGTTTTTTTGTATCCTAATTTCTCTAAAGCTGGTTTAATTAAAAATTTAGCAGATAAACCCGTAATATAAAATTTAGGGGAACTAGTAATCTCAGGAAATAGTTTTTCAGTTTCTTCTAAAAATAATTTTATTTCAGAAGAGATTAGTTTAAGTTGTTTTTGATAGATATAATTCGCAATATTGACTAGCTGATTAGTGTTAATTGATTCTAGGTCAGCACAGATAATTCTGGATAGTCTTGCATAGCAATCTTTCATTGATTTTGAACGATTATCTGCAGTATCGTTAATATATTCTCGTTCTGAAATGTTATTTAATATCAGGTGAACATCTGAAATTAAAGCGAACTTTTCAAAGGAGATTCTAACAAAATCATTATCAATTGGTACAGAATGAGTTATCGAGGGAATAGTTGCCCTCAGTCCTCCAGTATAGATCAATTCATGATGAATTAACCTTTCTAGATCAGATTTACCTTGAGTTGAAGGCTTACCATTAATGAGAGGAATTAAATCTATGGTGGTGGAACCCGCATCCACTAGAATGCCATCATTAATATGTTCTCCAAGAAATAAAGCTGTAGAAACCCAATTAGCAGCACAAATTTGAGAAAAATCCCGGAATACTTCATCCATTTTTATAAAATGTCCTTTCGTGCTTATGAAAAATAATTTGTCCTTATCAAAGACTTGACTTAATGCACTTGTAATGACATTTATTCCTTCTCTTTTAGTTTGAAAGGCATCAGAGAGTTCAGCAGTTATTGCTATTGCAAAATAATTAACTTCTGAATATTCTATCCCAGCTTGTTGCAGTAATTTATCTCCAATTTTAAAAAGCATTTCTGGAATTTGCTTTATAGTTTTCTCCCAAAAAGGAAAGTACTCAATAATGGAAAAGGTTTGTGAGATTGAGCCATTCTTAAAACCTAGAAAAGCCGCTTTAGTGTTTGCTCCACCAATATCTAATCCAATAATATTTAGGGCTCTTGAAGGCGCCATATAATTCCACTATTCTTTAATTTTATAATGCATTTCTAAAAATTCTATAACTTTATCGAGATTTTCTCCAGTTATTGCATTAGTTAAAAAATAATCAGTTTCATGGAGGGTTAACCTTTTTTTTATATATTCAATTTCAGGCTGACTTGCAAGATCTTTTTTGTTTAATATTATTGTTATTGGAATTTCTCCTTGTTTTGTGAATTGATCATGTATCTCATGATATAATTCAAGCTGAGAATCGACTCTATATCCACAAGAAGGGGTTGGATCAAAAACGAATATAATCTGATCAGCAATTAGGCGCAAAGCAAGAATAGCTTGTAGTTCAATATTATTTCTTTTAGACATAGGTCTATCTAAAATTCCTGGGGTATCCACGCATTGAACTTTAATCTTATCAAATCTTCTAATTATCTCTAAATGTCCTAAAATTAATCTCTTCGTGGTAAAGGGATATTCTTGAACCTCTATTTTTTTATTAGTCGATATATTCTTGACTAAACTACTTTTACCTACGTTAGGATATCCAGCAAAAACGATACAAGGCATCTCATAGTCTAGTGAGGGGATTTCTCTAAGCTTACCTCTAATCTGATTTAGATATTCGAGATTTTGATTTTGCTTTTCTACTATTGATGAAATACGTCCAAATGCCGATCTACGAATTTGATCTCCCTCTTTAGGATTTTCAATTTTGCTTAATCTTTTAAAATGCTCTCTTTCAATTTTACTTAATACAGGTAATATTCCGTTTAGTTTTCCTAATGTAAGCTTTAATTTTTCAGTATCGATTAGTATTGATGCTAATTCTTTATAAAAAGCTGGCAATTCATCAATCATTGGTACGCTTTTGATGATTTTAAGGATTCTTTGGATGATCTCTTCAATAGCAACCTGGATTCTTTTCCGTTCCTTCTTTTTTGCTTTTATTAAAATTGGAGCGTTTTTTGATACTTGAGCTGAACTTTTCATTGCTTTTTTAAAGGCAATATCTAGTAATTCTTTAGAATTTGGAACGTGATAAAATTCCGAGAAAGGGTTCTTCATCGTACATTTTTAATTGAATAGTTAAATAAATCAAAGTTGGATAGGTTTTTACTCTTTGCCTTTTAATTCAGTTAATTTGGTTTCTATTTTTAAAATTTCCTCAGATAAATCTATAATATCTTTCGGGAGAGTTTTTAAAATATTTAGAATATATTGATATCTTGAAGCAACGCGATCGTACTTGTGAAGTCCTTCTTCTTTTTCTGCCTTGGTCTTAATTAATTCAACCTTTTTGAGTTTTTGTTGTATTTCGATCGGAAGTTTTTCTGATTCTTTTATAGATTTTTTAATATAATGTTGTTGTTCTAAATTTGCCTTTTCTATTCTTTCTTCAAACTCTTTTTGATATTTCTGCTGAGTTATAGCTTTCTGAACAATACTATCTTCTTCCTCTTTTTTGTAGATCTCGATATTCTTTAATTCTTTTTGAAGGGTTCTTACTTGATTAAACCATCCAAGTTGGGATAGAATTTTGATAGCATTTTCATAAGAAATCTTAGCAACATCATAATTTTTATCTTTAATAGCCTTTTTAGCGGAATCAAGTAAGTGTTCCAGATCAGATTGAAGTTTCTCTTCTTGCTTTCTTTTTACTTCCAATTCTCTAATTCTTTCTCTTCTTTCTTGAATTTGAATTTTACGCAAATCCTGCTGTTTTTTTATCAGATTATTTTGTAAATCCTTCTCTCGTTCTTCTTTCTTATTTTGTTGTTGCATCTGCTGAAATAGTTTTGGCGTTTCGGAAGGGTGTTTTAGATCATTCTTTGGAATTGAAATCCCGGTAGATTGAAGGGTATGTGAATTAACTTCCCCTTCCAAACCACTCTTTATTCTTTTTCTTCGTTTTTCGGCAGCAGCAAGGGTCACAATATCCTTAATAGCAAGGTTATTTTTGATACCTTTACCTGTAGATTTCCATTTTAGATGTTCCTTAATTTCATTGATTTGCCAAAGTATCTGTTTAGTTTCGAAATTGTGATCTATGTTGTTAAAGATATCAAAAGCTTCATTATATAATTTTAATGATTCATTATAATTTTCATTAAGAGCAGATATTCGAGCTTTTTCTAATAATTTTTTGCCTTTCTCTTCAAGAGCTTTAATATCTCCGCTTTGATTTATGTTTGAATTTGTCATAATTCACTCTAAATAATTACCTATGTTAAAACTATAATAAAATTAATGAATCATTAAACTTAATAGAAATTATCATACAAATATTTGATGCTTATGGTTAAAGAAAAGCTAAAAGTAGGCATATTAGGTGCAACTGGCATCGTTGGACAAACCTATGTAAAATTATTGGAAAATCACCCTTTCTTTGACGTAACTGATGTTGCGGCATCTCCCAGATCTGCCGGTAAAACATTTATCGAAGCAGTAGCTAACAGATGGCACATGAAAACGAAAATACCTACGAAGATTTCTTCATTAAAGGTGAGAGACACCAATGATATAGAAAGTATCGATCCAAACGTGAAATTGGTTTTCTCTGCTGTGAATTTACCTAATAAAGAAGAAATTAAAAAGCTTGAATTCGATTATGCCAGAAATGGGATCCCCGTTATAAGTAATAATTCTGCCCATAGATGGACTGAAGATGTTCCAATGGTTATTCCTGAAATTAATTATGAACATTTAAATGTGATCCCTATTCAGCAAAAAAACAGGGGTTTTAAAAAAGGGTTTGTTGTGGTAAAGCCCAACTGTTCAATTCAAAGTTATATGACTCCATTGTTCGCATTAGAACAAAAAGGATTTATAGTAAAAAATGTAATCGTGACAACTTTACAAGCAGTTTCTGGAGCTGGTTATCCGGGTGTTGCATCATTAGATATTATAGATAATGTTGTACCATTTATAGGTGGAGAAGAAGAAAAATCAGAAAAAGAACCGCTAAAAGTTCTTGGAACAATTAACGAAAAAGGGATCTCAAATAGAGAAAATTTATTAATAAGTGCAACTTGTACTCGTGTTCCTGTTACTGATGGCCATACTGCAGTAGTATACTTGAAATTTGAAGGGAAAGTCCCCACAAAAGAGGAGATTTTGGAAATATGGAAATCTTTTCATGGACCTCCTCAAGATTTCGATTTACCATTAGCACCTAAACAACCAATAACTTATTTAAGCGAAAACAATCGCCCCCAACCCATTAAAGATCGGGATTCAGATAAAGGAATGGCAGTTACGGTTGGGAGATTAAGGGAAGATACAATCTTTGATTATAAGTTCGTTGCACTAAGCCATAACACGATTCGAGGTGCTGCAGGAGGAGCGATTCTAATAGGAGAATTATTATATCAAAATGAGTATTTTGATTAAAATTCATGCCTATCAATTAAAACAGATATTAGATCTTTCAAAAACGAGGTAAATCTTTTCTTTTTTAGCAGCAAAAAAGCAGGAAATTCAGGAAACACATCAAAATATGTAGATTTCTTAAATTTTTTTGCTAACTTATAAAGTGAAAGAGGAGATAAATCTTGAAAATTGACCAGAATCCTATTAAGTAATTCACGCAATAAGGATCGATCAATTTTTATTATTAAATCAGTGTGAATTCCTAATTCGCTCAATAATCTTAATCTAAAACTTTCTAAATTTTGAATTGGATCGGAAATACTCACTTGTTTAGAAAGGGATGAAATGTGATTAAGCTCACCGTTGATAAGATCTAATTTTATCATGTATCTAAATGAATTACGAAAATCACTAGGATTATCATTATCTGAAAGTATCAATAATATTGATGAGTTTAAACCAATTCTTGATAAGATTAAGTTTCCAAAGAATTCTGGAATATTCCAATGAGATAATTTCCTCAGATTTAAATTAAACCCCATTATTCGTAATATCCATCGCTGAAGAACGTTATATAGCTTAGGTTTAGGAGAAATATTCCACTCCAATTCTATGCTTCGCATTCCATACAATAGTTTTTGAACGATTAATTTGAGTTCTTCTTTAGCAATTGGTATATCATATTCAAAGAGATCGAGGAAAAAAGTAACCAAGCTTGAAAGATTCAGGTAAACTACATTTTTATAATTAAAATTCTTACTTAATTCATTATTATCTCTGTAATTCAATTCTTTACTAACATCACGCAATTCTAAATTAATTGTTCC
>Ga0315542_1001146_pt1 | contig 16732 bp, 12 predicted proteins | sample SalMarSW160120MG_FD_202541 | JGI IMG/M metagenome (GOLD analysis project Ga0315542, IMG submission 202541) | Salt marsh sediment microbial communities from the Plum Island Ecosystem LTER, Massachusetts, United States - Salt Marsh Sediment SW1601-20 ...
TCATCCTTTTTGGTGGCGCCATTATGGCCATGTGTAGCGGGCGGACAAAAAGGGTGAGGTTGTCTTTTCCGGTCTCCTTTTCTTTGGTTCATTTCTTTTGGAGAAGCAAAAGAAATGAACATAATCCAAAAAATAATAAAAGGTGCCCTTTTAAGACACCCTTACTTCGTGATCCCGAAGGGACTCAAACCCCCAACCTTCTGATCCGTAGTCAGATGCTCTATTCAGTTAAGCTACGGGACCATTATTTTTGTGAACGCAAATATAGCAAAATTTTAAAAACAGTTTTCAACAGGTAACTAAAGTAGATAAGAAGCTGGAAGTGCCTAAAGTTGATAATACAAATAGCACTTTGCACTTTATATACTTTAAAAGCTTTATAAACTACGAAAAATCCATAACTCCAGGCACTCCCAACTCTAAACACTCTAGTCACTTTAAACACTCCCCACTTTTTCATCTCATTAATATTTGTTACTTTTATTTGTCGGATTCTGAAATTAATATAGTCCGATATATTGTTGATATTCAAATATATATATATTTCATATGAAAAAAGCTACAGGTATAATATTAAAAGGATTAGCCGGACTTATATTGCTGATCCTTATATTACTTTTTACCGTTCCTGTTTTATTCAAAGAGAAGATCAGGACAAAAGTTGAGCAGGTCATTAACGAATCTGTAAATGCAACTGTAAGATTTGACAGTTATAAACTCTCCTTTTTCAGGAATTTTCCCAACCTCTCATTTGGATTAAACGGAGTATCCGTAGTGGGCATTAATAAATTTGAAGGTGACACTCTGGCTGGCTTCAAATCATTCGACCTTGTTTTTAACCTTGCAAGCCTTTTTAAGAAATCAGGATATGAGGTAAAATCTATAGTGATGGACCGGGCAATAGTTAATGCTATCGTGCTGAAGGATGGATCAGTGAACTGGGATATTATGAAAGATACAACGGAAACTGTTACTGCTGCAGAGGAACCTCCGTCTTCCACTATGAAGATACTATTAAAGAAAGTCTCCATTATAAACAGTTCCATATCCTATATCGACGATGAGTCTTCAATGAAAGCTTATCTTAATAACCTCAGTTTCAACTTGAAAGGGGATATGACAATGAGCGAAACAGACATGCAGATGTCCTTTACTATCGGAGATGTGACATTTATTATGGATGGTGTGAAATATCTCAATAAGGCAGTTGTCGATTCAAAGATCGATCTTCTCGCCGATCTTGATAAAATGAAATTTACCTTCCGTGATAATTATTTTTCATTGAATGATCTCAGACTGAATTTTTCAGGAATGGTGGCAATGCCAAAAGATGATATTGAAACGGACCTGCAGTTAAGAACTGAAAATACATCTTTTAAAACGCTGCTTTCGCTCGTTCCTGCTATCTATATGGCCGACTATAAGGATCTTAAGGCAGGTGGAAATTTCATATTGAAGGGTTCAGCTATAGGGATATATAGCGATGCTGACAGTACTTTGCCCGATATTTCCCTTAATCTGTCAGTTACTGATGGGCTGATAAATTATCCTGATTTACCTGAAAAGATAAATAACATTAACATAGGTTCAGAAATATTTGTTGATGGCAAAGATCTTGATAAAACAACGGCAAATGTAGGTCGTTTTCATTTTGAACTAGCCGGGAACCCTTTTGATATGACCTTTGAACTTAAGACCCCGATGAGCGATCCTGATTTTAAAGGGTCGATGACCGGGAAAATTGACCTGAAAGCGTTGTCGAATGCTGTGCCTTTAGATAGTATTAATCTGTCAGGTATCATTAATATGTCTGTTAAGATGGCCGGAAGATTGTCAATGATTGAAAAGGAACAATATGATAAATTCCAGGCGTCAGGAAACATGACAATAAAAGACATGATGGTTGAAATGACCGGTTATCCTGAAGTAAAAATAAATGAGGCAGCTTTTGAATTCTCTCCGGCTTATGCAGCTCTGACAAAAAGCAGCATTAATGTGGGAGGGAAAAGCGATTTTGCCCTTTCCGGCAGGATAGAGAACTATATCCCGTATGTCTTTAAGAATGAAACAATAAGAGGTAAGATGTCTCTTAATTCGAACATGGTCGATGCATCAGAAATTCTATCAAAAATGGCTGTTGATACAACTGAAGTTGCGGATACAACTTCACTGTCAGTGATCAGGGTACCGGAAAATATCGATTTCGATTTCAATGCTCTGATTAACAATTTCCAATACGATAACATTAAGGCACAGAACATTAAAGGACACATCATTATAAAAAATGGTATCCTGAGTCTCCGGGAGACCGGGATGAATATCCTTGGGGGCAAGATTATGATGAATGCTGATTATGATACACGTGATTCTCTAAAACCCGTAATGAAAACAGATTTCAATATGACCGATATAGGTATAAAAGACGCTTTCATTACATTTAATACAATTCAGAAATTTGCTCCTGCAGCAAAAGGTATAGATGGAAAAGTGAACATCCAGATGGTTTATGAAAGCCTTCTCGGAAGTGACATGATGCCTGTAATACAGTCTATCAACGGTAGCGGTAAATTGCATTCTGATAACGTTACACTTGTTGAGTCTGTCACCTACGACAAGATGAAGCAATTACTTAAGCTTGGAGATAATTATACCAATACCTTTAAAGACCTGAATGTAAGCTTTAAAATTTCAAACGGGAGGATCTTTGTCAACCCCTTTGATACTAAAGTGGGCAATATTAAGATGAATATAAGCGGTGACCAGGGCCTTGATCAAACCCTTAATTATCTGATCAAAACTGAAATACCCAGATCTGACCTTGGCAGTTCAGTCAATTCTCTCATCGATAACCTTTCTTCCACGGCTTCTTCATTCGGCATTGCCTTTAAGCCGGCTGATATCTTAAAGGTCAATGTAAAGGTTACCGGTGTTTTTGGCAAACCCGTTGTCATGCCTGTCTTTGGAAGCGGGTCGGGTGAAAGCTCCGGCACTGCTAAAGCTACTGTAAAACAGACAATTACCGAAACTGTTGATAAAGGCAAAGAGCAATTGCGGAAGGAAGCTGAAGCTCAGGGCGATAAGCTTATTCAGGAAGCTGAAACCAGAGGGCAGCAAATGCGCGATGAAGCTGCCAAAGCTTCGGAAAACCTCAAAAAAGAGGCAGATAAACAGGCTCAGAAACTTCTTGATGAAGCTTCAACAAAAGGCGCGATTGCAAAAATGGCTGCACAAAAGGGAGCAGATGCTTTAAGAAAAGAGGCAGATAAGAAAGGAACACAACTAGTCCAGGAAGCAGATATCCAGTCTAAGAGGCTGGTCGAAGAGGCTAAAACTAAAAAAGAGGATATGGTTAACAAAATATAAATACCGATACTTAAAAAAAAGAGACTGAACATGATGACCAGCCTCTTTTAATCTAATTGATTGATATTTAGAATTTCTTCTCTTTTATCCTTGCTTTTTTACCGGTGAGGTCGCGTATGTAGAATATACGTGCCCGGCGGACCTTGCCATGCTTATTCACTTCTATTTTATCAATAAAGGGAGATGCAAACGGAAAGATCCTTTCAACACCTATATTACCCGATATTTTTCTTACGGTAAAAGTTTCAGTCTGCGAAATGCCTGATCTCTGGATAACAACTCCGCGGAACTGCTGAATTCTTTCCTTATTTCCTTCTCTGATTTTATAATGTACAGTAACTGTGTCACCTGCAGTAAATTTCGGATATTCATTCTCTACCCCGAATTCTTTCTCAACAACTTTCATTAAGTTCATCTCTAGAAATATTTTGTATCTAATTATTGGATTCTGAAAATCGGACGCAAATATACAATTATATTTCAGAATCAACAAACGGCTTTAATAATATTTGTCAGGTTGATTTACAACACTATATCTGTAATTATTCTTCTGATATTTACCACTGGTTTTAATGATCACTTCCTGCAGGTACAAGCAATTTATCCCCTGTGTCCCTGATCACCGATTCCTTCCAGCTGTCAGAATATCCTGGCTGAAGCGGCATTACTGGATTGCCCCATTTATTTCTTTCAAATTTGCCGTCCTTCTCTTTTTTAATATTCCCGTCAATATATTTTACAAGCAGATATTCACTTAGTGATTTCCATTGATCGAATGTGTTCTGTGCAGCTTTAAGTGAGTAATTTGTAAGATATTCGCGTGCCTCTTTTTCATCTTTATTAAATAAGGCAAGCGCGGTATTGTCTGTTGTCTCTGTTTCAGATATATAACCATTCTCCAGTTTTCTCTGGACTTTTAGTGCATCGCTGCTCATGGCATCATACCTTGTATAACAGAAATTGGCGACCAGGTTAAAAAGCCAGAAGGCAGACGTAGGAGAGTAGGTAAGCATATCGCCGTTACCAACTTTAAAACATTCAGGTACACTGGTTATTCCGCAGTACATGGGAGAAAAAACCGTAGTTGCTGCATCATCAACACCAAACCAGAAGATTCCTCCTATCGGGTCAGGAAGCCAGTTGCGGGATTCAGCTACAAACACAAAACCTGTTTGCTGTGTTGAGGTAGCCCTTTCATTAATATATTCCGGACCAGTTTTATCTGTCGACACCTTCCACTCAAGAGGACGCCAGCGATATGGAGCCCCGAATGAACCGGCTCCTATATCTTTTCTCATATCGAGTGGTGTTCCTTCAAGATGGTCGCGCATAAAGTTCATCATATCGTAGTTTGATATTTTTCTGTCGGGTTTGATCCAGAGAGGCATCCTTTTGCTCAGATCATGGCCTGATGCATAATCAAAATACTGATACATGTCGTTATTTACAGATTTAAAAAATGACCAAACACGGATTTCACAAAAACGCGCCCCGGAGAATGTTATCGGATTATATGTATCGGAAAAGCTGAAATCTTCATCTTTACCACTAAAAAGGTTTTTACTTCTGGCAAAATCGATAACATCATATGCATATACACATTCAATGACAGAATCATTTATCCTCCTGAGATCTTTTGACGTAATTGCAATTGAATTTTTCTTACCCGTGGCAATTGGAAAGGTCTGGATCCTTGCCTGATTTGCGTGTCCGGAAATATAACCATCAGGAATACGGCGTGCAACCCATACAGCTCCTTTATTTCCAACGCCCTTGCCAATGATCTCGAAGATCCAGGCTTCATTCGGGTCACCTATTGAAAAGGACTCTCCTTCACTGGCATAACCATATTCTGAAACAAGGTAAGACATTACTTTTATTGCTTCCCTCGCATTTTTTGCTCTTTGAAGCGTAATGTAGATAAGACTTCCGTAATCAACGATTGCAGTAGTGTCGACAAGACCTTCGATACCGCCATAGGTGGTTTCCCCAATGGCCAGCTGATGTTCATTCATATTCCCTATAACAGAATAAGTATGTGGAACCTGTTTAATCATTCCCATATATTTACCTGTATCCCATTCATAAACATCAAACATGGCGTCTGCCGGGTAATCTTTGGCAGGCCGTAAATACAACTCTCCGTATAACTGATGCGAATCTGCCGAATATGTTATCATGGTTGATCCGTTAACAGAAGCTCCCCTTGTTACGAGAAAATTTGTGCATGCATTTGAATTTTGCTCATGAATGACGCCTGCCAGTATAATTATCAGGATTGTTAAATATAACTTTTTCATAAACCGAATATTTAAAAAGTTAAGTTAGAAATTAAATACAAAGAGTTGCAAAGGTAGCAAGTCGGAGATAATTACAAAAAGTATGTCAGATCATTTTAAGCTGGTCGATGATATTTATTATTCTCTGAGTATTCGCAATTTTTTGTGAAAATTCTGTAATGTTGGGAAAGCCTCCCATTTCAATAGACTGCTGGCACCAGCAATTTGTGCATTAACAGCAGATTCCAGACTATCAACACAAATCTCAAGCTTAAATTACATGATCAAAATCTGAAAAGTATTAATGAAAATAATATTTTTTTCCGTATAATTGTGTAATACGAAACCCACATGATTTTCAAACGCAAACAATAATGAAAATATTTTTCATATATGGGTTTGCCTTCGGCGAGCCCTTCGGGGTTCATGTGGCCATTAAAATCAAAATTATTTACACATGAAATACTGAATTCTATGAAACCAACACTTTTAGTACTGGCAGCTGGAATGGGGAGTCGATACGGGGGTAATAAACAACTTGATGAAGTTGGTCCGGCAGGGGAAACAATCATAGACTATTCGATCTTTGATGCGATCCGTTCAGGCTTTGGAAAGATCGTTTTTGTTATCCGTCGCGATATCGAAGACCAGGTTAAGGAACGATTTGTTGAAAAGCTTAGGGATAAGATCGAAGTCGATTATGTATTCCAGGAGATCACAAATCTGCCGCAAGGTGTTAAGGTGTCACCAGATCGTCAAAAACCATGGGGTACAAGCCATGCTATTCTTGTTACACAGCAGAAGATAAAGGAACCTTTTGGAGTTATTAATGCAGATGATTATTACGGAGTTGAATCTTTCAGAATACTACATGATTTTCTGGTGAATGATGATGATCAGAATCGTTACTGCATAGTAGGGTATAAGCTGGGAAACACATTGTCTGATCACGGACATGTCAACAGGGGCGTATGTAAAGTCGGAACTAACGGATTATTGAAGAATATTGTCGAGACACGCCAGATTGAAAAGACTTATGACGGAGCAAAAGCACCAGGTCATAACGGGGAATTCCTGAAATTTACCGGTAATGAGATTGTCTCCATGAATCTCTGGGGATTCAAACCATCATGTTATGATTTCCTGGGAAAAGAATTCAGGAAATTTATCGACAAACATGGTATGGACCTGAAATCAGAGCTTGATATTCCTACATCGGTCGATAAATTTGTTAAGAATGGCGACATCAGGATAAAGATACTGATGAGCAACGAAAGATGGTTTGGCGTTACTTACCGTGAAGACAAACCATTTGTTGTCGAAAACATCAAGAAAATGATCAGAAAAGGAATCTACCCTGCAAGAATCTATTAGAAAAGCTGAGGGTCGGAGCTGTCATTACCAGGTAAAATCACAATTGTACTGATTCACATTATCCTTGTTATCACTGACTTTCAATTCAAGGTTGTGCAATGTTCCTTTTGTAATTCTAGCGGGATCAAATTTATATATGATCATATTATTTTTCTGGTCATATTCGAAAAGAGCCCATTTCCCGTCGATATAAGGATCATAGGCTTTTATTCCTGAGAGGTCGTCAGTGATTTTGATCCGTAATTCACTTTTACCTGTAAGGTTTGCTCCGGATATGAGCCCGTTTGCCGAAATGAAAGGGGGAATAGTATCGATACCTGCATAAAACATTCCAAACGAAAGACAATCTCCGGTAATATAACCATCATGATATGAACTGTTTACAGGGCTCTTTATGAATTCATCACTTAACTGAACAATAAGTAATTTCGATTCCTTGCCTGAAGGGATAATAGATGGTTTGATCGATAGGCTGTAAGCTTTATGTAAAGGAGTATACCTGTTATGAACATAATGAACGTCGGAAAGCATTTCCGGTGTTCCCTTTTCTTTCCTGTAGGTGAAAGCAAGTGTATCGTAAAGTGCACCCGACGGAATAGTGACCATAATGTTTTCGGCCCTGAATTTACTGGTTCTGCTGTAAGGCATTAAAATTACATTTTTGTCCGGGACAGAAGGTGTATGAGGAACAGGTGACTCTCCTGATACCTTGAATCCAAGGGTTGATTTGTTGTTATGTACGTCACTCAGGATGATCTCGACAAAATGAATTTTGTTGTCATTAAAATCAAAAATCCCCCTGTCGATAACATCGTGGTAAACTGTCAGTTTGTCGTTGGGAAGAATAAATGTTCTTTCTATATATGTATTTTCCCTTATATAGGTCTCGTAATCGATATGGCTGTTGATATATCTTGAATCGTTGAATGAAAATTCATCCATCACATACCTGAACCGGGTTATGCTGTCGATCTTAAGTTCAATTGAGTATACGGCACATTTATTATAACTGTCGTTCAGAAGGTCATATGATTTTACTCCGAAGCCAGCCGGTCCGCTGATCTTAATATTATTTTCACCGGGGATATAATAATTACCGTGACCACCCGCAACATTGATTTTCTTGGCATTGTTCTGGTTATTGATTGATGTATTCCTGCCAAGAGGATATATTACAAGTCTTTCAATAACAGGCGAAATGTTGTCTCCGGTTCCGAAATCAAATAAAAGTGGATTAACAGGTGCCTCCGTATCTGATTTTCTTACCTCAAAGTGAAGGTGAGGACCACCGGAAGCTCCAGTATTACCTGAGTATCCTATAAGATCACCCTGTTCAAACTGAAATTTCTCCCTGGGAGGGAAAATAGTAACCGTGAAATTCTTTTTATCATACTGCTGACTTTTAACATATTCTTCGATTTCCGGTATAAATCTGTCGAGATGGCCATAAACCGTTGAATAACCTGACGTGTGCCTTAAATAAAGTGCATTGCCAAATCCGCCCGGCGTTACACTAATCCTGTATACATAGCCGCTAGCAGCAGCAACAACCTCTTTTCCTGTTACTCCCTGGGTTTTTATATCGAGACCGGAATGATAATGGTCGATCCTGAGCTCTCCGAAATTGGCTGATAATGCCAGCGGGATCTTAACAGGAGAAATAAAAATGGTTTTGTCTTTGGGATTCTCATTTGATGAGCTGAAAAACAAAATGCATAAAATAACAATGCGGCTTATAAGCATCAACGTAAGTATTAATTTTCAGAAGTGCAAAACTATACTTATGGTTGGGTTCAGCAAACTATTTCGGGTATTTTTTTGAAAATCTCATTAACAATATTAACTTTGTACTAAAGATTTTATTATGTCCGGTCAGGGTTATGAAGAGTTAAAAATTCTGAACAGAAAGCTTGATGAATTGTTAATGAAGTATAATAGCCTTAAGACCGAATGTTCAAATCTTAAAACCGGGAATGAAGCATTAAAATATCAGCTTCAGGAACGGGATGCTGGTATTAAGGAATTGGAAATAAAATACGAGAGGATTAAATTATCAGGAGCACTGTTGGGAGAAGGCGAAAGTGCCTCGGAAGCAAAAAAGAAGATAAACGAATTAGTGCGGGAAATTGACAGATGTGTTGCTCTTTTAAACAGATAAAATATAATAATGGATGATAAGCTTTCGATCAGGGTTAATGTAGCGGACAGGTATTATCCATTAAAGGTAGAACGGGAAAATGAAGAGAAGATCAGGAAAGCTGCCAGGATGATTAATGAAAAAGTGCTGCAGTATAAACAGCGCTATACAGATAAAGATGTACAGGATTTTCTGGCTATGGCATCCCTGCAATATGTGATAAAACTCACAGAGGAAGAGGAAAAACTTGAGAATGATTATCTCCCGGATGCCATTAAAGAACTGATACAGAAAATCGACTCGGTTCTTGAAAAAAAAGAGTAACAGCGTTCTTTAAAATAGCAAATAAATTGCCCGCATTGTTTCTTCATTCATTTTTGAAACTCAACAGTTAAAACTTTGGAGCAATCCTTGGTTCAGGTAGAGCAGGCCTCATCCCGATTCGTCGGGATCCCGCTAAGCACGGGACAGTGGACGTTCAAACTGAATTAGTAGCTCCAACCATACAGATATGGGGTTTTATAAAAGCTGAAGGAACTTTGCGGGTTTTTTTATATATTAAAACAATACAAAATGACAATATTATTATTAGGAACCATGACTGCAGGACTTACCGTTGCTATTTGTGCAGCCTCACTGGTCTTAGGTTTCGGTGCTGCCTACATCGTATGGCAGTTAGCTCTGAAAAATAAAAGCCGTAAGATCATCAACGAGGCGGAATCGGAAGCAGAGGTCATAAGGAAAGAAAAAATTCTTCAGGCAAAAGAGAGATTTCTGCAACTGAAGACAGAACATGAAAAGGTTATCAATGAAAAGAATAACAGGATAGGACAGGCTGAAAACCGTATAAAACAAAAAGAGCTGGCCCTGTCTCAAAAACTTGAAGAGACACAACGAAAAAAGAACGAAGCCGATTCAATTCGCGAAAACCTCGACACCCAGCTAGAGCTTGTCGAAAGGAAGAATGAAGAGCTGGAGAAACTTCACCGGCAGCAGGTTGAACAGCTCGAATCAATTTCCGGATTCTCGGCAGAAGATGCTAAAAACCATCTTATAGAATCACTCAAGGAAGAGGCAAAAACCGGGGCTATGTCATATATCAACGAAATACTCGATGAAGCAAAAATGACAGCTAATAAGGAAGCAAAACGGATCGTCATCCAGACAATCCAGAGGGTCGCCGCTGAAAATGCAATCGAGAATGCTGTGACAGTATTTCAAATCGAATCCGACGAAATGAAAGGACGTATTATAGGCAGGGAGGGACGTAATATAAGAGCTCTCGAGGCTGCTACTGGAGTTGAAATTATTGTAGACGATACCCCTGAAGCAATCGTTCTGTCGGCTTTCGACCCGGTAAGGAGAGAAATAGCACGCCTTGCTCTGCACCAGCTTGTCACTGATGGAAGGATACATCCTGCACGAATAGAGGAGATAGTCGAAAAAACAAGGAAACAGGTTGAAGAAGAGATACTTGAGATTGGAAAAAGAACAGCCATCGACCTTGGTATCCATGGCTTGCACCCTGAGCTTATAAGACTGGTTGGAAAGATGAAATACAGATCTTCATACGGCCAGAACCTTCTAATGCACTCCAGAGAGGTGGCAAATCTCTGTTCAATAATGGCAGCCGAGCTGGGACTCAATCCAAAGTTGGCCAAAAGGGCCGGATTGCTTCACGATATCGGGAAAGTACCGGATGACGAACCGGAACTGCCACATGCCATCCTTGGTATGAAAGTCGCGGAAAAGTACAAGGAAAAACCCGAGATATGCAATGCTATCGGCTCTCATCACGATGAGACTGAAATGACAACACTTATTGCACCCATTGTGCAGGTATGTGATGCTATATCAGGAGCCCGGCCCGGTGCACGCCGCGAAGTTGTTGAGTCTTATATCAAAAGACTTAAAGAGCTTGAATCGCTTGCACTTCAGTATCCTGGTGTAATGAAAACCTATGCTATACAGGCCGGAAGAGAATTGCGCGTGATAGTCGGAGCTGAGAAAGTGACCGACAAAGAGGCTGAAGGACTCTCTTTTGAGATCGCAAAAAAAATTCAGAATGAAATGACCTATCCGGGTCAGATAAAGATCACGGTGATACGCGAAACCAGGGCAGTCAATTACGCAAAATAACAGGTATAGTATTCGTTGATTTAAATACAGGTAGGGACGTTGCGTGCAACGTCCCTACTTTTTTTTAAATGTGTTTTCTTTTAGATATTTTGCTACCTTTGAATTCCCTGATTATAACTAACCAATGCAGCATATAAAATTAGTCAATATAGTCGGAGCAAGGCCTCAAATAATAAAAGCTTCGGCTATCAGCAGAGCAATAAGATTGCACTTTTTAGATAAAATCACAGAGATCACTATTCATACCGGGCAGCATTATGATAAGGAACTGTCGGAGATTTTTTTTGATGAACTTGAAATCCATAAACCTGATTACAACCTGGGAGTCGGTTCAGCACATCATGGAAGGCAAACTTCGATGATGATTACAGGAATAGAGGAAGTTCTGCTTAAGGAGAAGCCGGACTGTGTATTATTATACGGCGATACAAACTCCACACTTGCCGGTGCCATTGCCGCATCAAAATTACACTTTACGGTAATTCATATTGAGGCGGGTCTCCGTTCATTCAACAAAAGCATGCCAGAAGAGCTGAACCGCATAATGAGCGACCATTCTTCGACACTTTTATTTGCCCCGACAAATGCCGCTTTTAAAAACCTCATGAGCGAGGGATTTAGACCGGAGAACTCCCCTCCCTACACAATAGATAATCCCAAAATATATTTCACCGGCGATATCATGTATGATAATACTCTCTTTTTTGCTGAACTTGCAGAAAAGAAGAAAGCATCATTCCTTGCGACATTGTCAGTTGAAAAGGATAACTATATACTTGTCACAATTCATCGTGATATAAATACAGATGATACAAATCGTCTCAAGACTATTCTTACCACACTTAAAACCCTCGCGGAGAAACATTCTGTCCCATTGGTGATGCCTTTGCATCCGAGAACAACTACTTCACTTAAAACCCGGCTCCCGAGTTTCTATAAGAACCTTCAGGAAAGCAGGTTATTGAAAATAATACTCCCTGTTTCATTCCTCGAAATGACCCTTCTTGAAAAAAACTCACGGATGATCATTACAGATTCCGGAGGGGTACAGAAAGAGTCGCATTTTTTCAGGAAGCCTTGCCTGGTTCTTAGAAAAGAAACCGAATGGGTCGAACTTGTTAAAAACGGAACAGCTGTACTTGTCGATGCTGATTCTGAAAAGATAACCAGTGAATTAGACAGGTTTATGAAACAATCATCGGATCTCGATTATCCCGGCTTTTATGGCAATGGAAAAACAGCAGAATTTATCCTGAAAGAGATCATGATGCTGTTCGAAAAAGTGTGATTTCAATAAACTAAAGTTTCCTTAAATATTAGTAATATTATTATTCATGCAACGTATGGAAAGACTTTTAAAAGATAGTAGAGTACTTGTTACCGGTGGAGCAGGTTTTATTGGTTCTAACCTTATTGAATCATTACTGGAATCAGGAAATTATGTAGTATGTCTCGATAATTTCTCTACAGGAAAAAAAGCTAACCTGAAAAGCTTTGCTTCGAACAGTAATTTTAAACTTATAGAAGGAGACATTCGTAATTTCGATGATTGCCTCAGAGCAGTTGACGGAATGAGGTTCGTATTCCACCAGGCTGCCCTGGGGTCAGTGCCACGATCAATAAAGGATCCCGTAACTACCACAGATGTCAATATCGGAGGTTTTGTTAAGATGCTTTATGCTTCTAAAGAAGCCGGAGTAAACAGGTTCATTTATGCTGCAAGCTCCTCAACTTATGGCAATCATCCAGGTCTGCCAAAAGTTGAAGATAAGATAGGAACACCACTATCTCCTTATGGCATAACTAAATATGTGGATGAACTCTATGCTGCTAATTTTGCGCTGATATATGGAATAGATGTTATCGGGTTACGTTATTTCAATGTTTTCGGCAGGAGGCAGGACCCTGATGGAGCCTATGCAGCGGTGATCCCTAAATTTGTAAAGATGCTGATGAATCATGAAGCACCACAAATAAATGGTGATGGTAATTTTTCACGCGACTTTACGTATATAGATAATGTTACCCAGGCAAATCATCTTGCTGCTGTTGTTGAGGACAAAAAGGCGGTTAACCAGGTTTATAATGTTGCACATGGAGAACGTACAACCTTAAATCAGCTATTTGAAAGGATCAGGGAGATTGCCGGGAGGCTTGATAAGGAAATTTTAAGCATTGATCCTGTTTATGGTCCGGAGAGGGCAGGGGATATACCTCATTCCCATGCTTCTATCGAAAAGGCAAAGGCCTTGCTTGGATATTCTCCGGTTAAGAATGTAGTTGAGGGGCTGGAAGAAGCCGTAGAATGGTTCAGAATAAATTTGTAACAATTGTTATAAATGAATGATATATAGCTCATATTCAGTCATATAAAATCTTGTAATATGTGACTGACGGGGCGGGAGTGTACTTGAAGTTCTTCTTGTTCTAAATATTTCATTATGTTTAATAATCTGGATATAGACTAATGTTATTTCTGGAAGGTACCTTCTTTCTATTAAAATGTAATTCAAATGATTACTAAAATTCGACAAACACTTGATTCTGGAGATAACAGGATACTGTTTTCGAATTTTTTCTCTTTAACATTACTTCAGGCTGTAAATTATATTTTACCGTTAATAACATTACCATATCTGGTCCGTGTAATAGGAGTTGAGAATTTTGGCTTATTGGCATTTTCGGTAGCAGTCATAGGTTATTTTCAAATCGTTACAGATTATGGATTTAACCTTTCTGCAACAAAAGAGATTTCGATACACAGGGAAAACAAGGATAAGATCAATGAAATTTTTAGTTCAGTAATGACAATTAAAATTATATTAGGATTACTGGGATTTGTAATGATGTCAATATTAGTTTTTAGTTTTAAAAAATTTTCCACTAACTGGGGAATATATCTTCTTACATATGGAACTGTACTGGGCCAGGTTTTATTCCCGGTATGGTTCTTTCAGGGCATGGAAAAGATGAAACATGTTACAATATTAAATATACTAGCGAAATCAATTTTCACCATAACAATATTTCTATTTATCAAGAAGGCCAATGATTTCTATTTTGTACCAATTCTAACTTCATCAGGCTTTCTGATTGTGGGAATCATATCTCTTATTATCATTAAAAAAAGGTTTCATGTGAACTTTATATTTCAACCAACTGAAAAAGTTATATTCTATTTGAAAGACGGTTGGCACATTTTTGTATCAATTTTTGCGACAAGTTTGTACACAATGTCGACAGTTATGTTAATCGGACTTTTTACAAATAATATCATTGTCGGGTATTATTCCGCGGCTGAAAAACTAATCAATGCTATCAAAGGATTAATATCTCCTGTTTCGCAGACTCTATTTCCATATATTAGCAGGAAAGCACATATTTCGAAACAAATAGCATTAAGAACTATTCGTAAGATAACAACAATTACCGGAACATTAATGTTTGTAATTTCAGTTCTTCTGCTACTATTTTCAAAATCTATAATTTCAATTGTTCTGGGACCGGAATATATGAATTCACTCATCGTTTTCAGGATATTCTCAATAGTACCTTTTCTTGTTAGTTTAGATACGATGTTCGGAACCCTGACTATGTTAGTATTTAACAGGAATAGGCAATATAGTAGAATTATTATTTCCGCAGGGATTATTAATATAATTTTATCCTGTATATTAATTCCACTTTTTCAACATATCGGTGCAGCTATTTCAGTATTGGTTGTCGAATTGTTCATAACATTAAATGTTTTTGGGTATGTACAATATAATGATTTGAAAATTTTTGAAAAATCGCCAAATGGATAGGATATTACTTTTAGGAGGTAATGGTTTTATTGGAAGGAATATTATTGAAAATTATTTAAGTGAAGATTGTAAACTGGTTTTATTACATCCTAAGGATGACTTTATTAATCTTGACCTAAAAACAAATAGGAAAGTTATTATTGTTGAAGGTGAAATAAAAGAACTTCAACTAATTCAGGATATACTTATCAGGCATGACATTAATATTGTTATACATTTGGTTTCAACATTAATCCCATCAAGTTGTCTCGAAGAATATTACTATGAACTGGAACATGTAATTATTCCAACATATAAACTCCTGGATTATATCAGTAAAACAAAAGTAAAGTTTGTGTTTTTTTCTTCGGGTGGGACAGTATACGGAAGATCTAATTTTAAAATTAAGGAAGAACACCGGTTAGCGCCCATTAATTATTATGGTTTTAGTAAATTAATAGTTGAAGATTATATAAGGCTACTAAGTCGGGTAAATAAGCTCAAGTATTTGATAATTAGACCATCTAACGTCTATGGAAAATATCAACGATTAGAAGCAAAACAGGGTTTCATAGCAGTGGTAATAGGAAAAGTATTGGCCAATAAACCGGTTGAAATATGGGGTGATGGTAAAGCAATCAGGGATTATATTTATGTTCAGGATGTTGCTGAAATTGTAAAGAAGATTTTAAAATCAAATTTGACAAACGAAACTCTAAATATAGGGACCGGAATTGGTATTAATCTTTTAGAAATTATTGAAATCATTCAAAAATATTTTGATAAAGAAATACTTATCGAATATAAAGAGAAGCGTCCTGTTGACCTTGATAAAATGATACTGAATAATGATAAATTAATGTCTGTTATTCAATTTAAACCGGTTGATATTGAATTTGGTATTCAGAGATTTATGGAATATTTAAAATTAGGAAGAAATTGAAAAACAACAAACTTGCTATAGCTATACCTACATTTAATAGACCTGATATCCTGAATGAGAATATTCGTTTAATGTTGCCTGAAATCATTGAATTTTCTATTCCGGTTTATATTTCCGATGATAGTACAGATGACGAAACAAAAACTATGTCAGAGATACTTCAGAAGGATTATGAAAATATTTTCTATTACAAGAATTCTCCTGGATTAGGGCATGACCGAAATTGTATAAAAACTTTGAGTTTGCCAACCGAAGAATATATTTGGTATTTGGGTGATTCATTCGCGATTAATTCAGGTGGATTAAATAGGGTTCTGAACATAATAAATTCTCAAGTTGTTGATTTTATTTCTGTTAATGCGAGAGGTAGAGCAAATATTAATGATAGAATTTTTCTGGATGGAAATGAACTTTTAATTAGCCTGGGATGGCATTTAACGCTTAGCGGGACAACTATTTATTCAAAAAATGTTTTAAATAGAATAAAAAAATTAGATTTGGGGAGATGTAGGAATTTTCCTCATACAGCAATTATTTTTGAGGAATTTGATACTGGGAACCGAAAGTTTTATTGGTTAAATGACTATATCATTTCATGCAATAGCCGTAAACAGAGCTATTGGAAAAAAAATGTCTTTGAAGTATTTTTAACTGATTGGAATGTTCTTATATCGAATTTACCATCATCCTATACTAATGAAAATAAACTGGT
>Ga0315542_1001147_pt1 | contig 16728 bp, 10 predicted proteins | sample SalMarSW160120MG_FD_202541 | JGI IMG/M metagenome (GOLD analysis project Ga0315542, IMG submission 202541) | Salt marsh sediment microbial communities from the Plum Island Ecosystem LTER, Massachusetts, United States - Salt Marsh Sediment SW1601-20 ...
CGATAACCTCAACGGGAAGATCACCTGCTTTTTTTATCTCAAAACTCAGCTCTTTTGCTTTTGACCTGTATGCATAAGATCTCATTATCTCATCGAGGAAATCGCTGAGATTGAACTGGGCTTGTTCAAAAACAATTTTGCCCGATTCCATTTTATTGAAATCAAGAACATCATTTACAAGTATAAGCAGATGGTTACCTGAAAATTTGAGAGTCCTGATATAATCCATCTGATCTTCCCGTGGATTCCCCTGCAATAATAGATTGGTTATTCCTATTACCTCATTAAGGGGAGTCCTGATCTCATGACTCATAGTTGACATGAACAGCTGTTTCGATTGTGCGGCATCTTCAGCTTTCTGACGTGCAATTATAAGGTTGTCGAGCATCATTCTTCGCTGAAGAGCAATAGCAATCTGATTAGCTATAAAATCAAGAATATGCAGATCTTCGGGAAAAAACTTATTTTCATCATTATAATCCTGTAAACACATTACACCTATAATATTTCCTTCAACTTTCAGAGGAACACCCATCCATACTTTACAGGGCGTACCCACCATTTCAATATCTCCTGATTCATCAAGTATTCTGAGGTCATTTTCTTTCAGCAGAACAGATTTATTGTTTTTTATTACCCATCCGGTTATAGTCTTTTTAATGGGGATCTCATAAAAATTATCTTTCTCATCTGCAAAAAAAGGAAGCGAAAGAGTTTCAGAAGTTTTGTCATAGAGGGCTATGAAAAAATTATTAGTATCCCAGATTTTATTTAACTCATGCACAATAATAGGATATATTTCTTTTATATCGAATTGTTTAAGCGCTGCGGATGATATAGTATATAACACTTCCTGGAGAAGCTGATTTTTCTTCTCGGCTGTTATGTCCCTGTAAATCCCCAGGTGAGCAACTACTTCATCATTAATTATAATCGTGGTTGCAATAAGCGAAACATGTATTCTTTTTCCCTGCTTGTTTATTCTGTATGTCTGCCTTACTTCCCTCTTATTTTTAGAGGCCAGCATATCGATCTGTAATGCTTCTTCTTTAAGTTCTTCAGGAACAACAAGGTCATTAATATTCCTGTTGACCGCCTCTTCGGAAGTGAAGCCAAAGAGATTGGTAAATTCCCTGTTTACCATCGATATCATGCCGGTTGAACTTGTAATAGCTATTGCAGTAGGAGTGGAATTGTAAAGATGTTCAAGAAATGCTTTTTCCCTGTTAATCTGATTTTCGTACTCTTTATGTTTGCTTATGTCTGTTATAATACCCCTGTATCCTGTTATTTTGTTTCTGTGAAATATTGCAAATGAATGGGTAATGATGGAAACTGTTGTGCCATCCTTTTTTCTGGCTATGTACTCATTACTTGAAATTTGTTCCTGTGATTGCAGTGATTTCAGGTTTTCAATCATCTGTGGATAGGTGTCCGGGAACAGGCTTGAAATATTTATATTTTCTGCCAGGTCTTTCTTTGTATATCCAAAGAATTCGAGTCCATATTTATTTGCATATATGATTTTCCCTGTCAGGTCAACTTCATAGATCATTTCCGGAAACATCTCCGCAAACTTATGAAACAGGGTATCCTGCTTGTTTATATCATCCAGAGTTTTTTGTAGGTTTCCGGGCTCCCATGTAATAACAATATCTCCTGAAGAGAGAGGAAAACCCATATAATATCCTTCAGAATCGTTTCCGGCAGATGAGGCAGACAACTTATGTGCATCTCCTGTAATATGAATATGATGGAGCAGTTCCAACAGTTTTTTGCGTTTTACAAGAGGTGTTTCATCAATGAATTTTCCGATAACTTCATCTTTCAGGATAAACTCCGCTTGTCCTGCTTTGCTGTTTATATCAATAATTATAAACCTGTTATCGTCTTCAACGCCGAAAAGCGCAAGGTAAATGCTTACTGTTTCAATAATCTCATCAAGGATGCTTCTCTGGCTGTCTTTTATTTTCTTGTTGTCGGATTTATCAATTTCATTATAAATGGTGAGAAGATAAATTTCCCCTTCAAGTATTATTGTTTCAGCAGAGAACAGGTAAGGTTTCTCTTCTCCGTTCTTCTTCTTAAGTGTAACAGGATAATTCTTAAGTTTCTTCAGTTTGGAGATCAGCCTGATATACTTATTGCTTTCATTGATATCGGCAAAGATACTTATGTCGTCTGATGTATGCCCGATAACCTCCTCGCCAGTATATCCGAGGGCATTAAGAAATGCCTCATTTACATCCACATACTGACCTGAATCAAGCTTGCTGACAGCCATCAGTTGTGAAGCTGAATGAAATACCCTGAATACCATTTCCTTGCTGACATCACTTTCGCCCCGGTTTTTTAAACGAAGATATGCCAGCTCTTTTTCAAGTTGTCTGTTCGCCTCCAGCAGCTCCTTGTATTTCGATTTATAATCCATCAACAGGGTTTTTTCAAAAACTTCCAAAAATAACAATTAATGATTTATTTAACCTCTATAGCTTATTAATTTATTAATAGGTATATGTATTTACTTTTGTTTGTTTCTTTCACTGTAATATTTGCAAAAATCTGTAAGTCCGCATTCTTTGCAGAGAGGATTTCTTGCTTTGCAGATATACCTGCCGTGCAGGATAAGCCAGTGATGGGCCAGTGGCATAAGATCATCCGGAATATGTTTTGAAAGCTGATCTTCAACATTCCGTGGTGTTTTTGCATTTTTTACCAGACCAATGCGATTCGATACTCTGAAAACATGAGTATCGACAGCAATGACAGGTTTGTTGAAAACCACCGAAGCAATGACATTTGCAGTTTTTCTTCCCACTCCGGGCAATCGCTGTAACAAATCAGGATCGGAAGGCACTATTCCTCCGAATTCACCGGAAAGCATTTTCGCCATTCCTGCAAGATGTTTTGCCTTATTATTTGGATACGAGCAGGATTTTATATATTCAAAAATCTCTTCAGGTTCAGCTTTGGCCATCATTTCAGCACTTGGATATTTTTGAAGCAGAGCAGGCGTTATCATATTCACTCTCTTATCAGTACACTGCCCTGATAGTATTACAGCCACAATAAGCTCAAACGGATTATTGTACGAAAGTTCTGTTTCTGCAATAGGATGGTTTATGAGGAAATATTTGATGGTCCGATTAAACCTTTCCTTAATAGTCATTGGTATCTGAATATAATAGTGCGGTTAAGGTAACACTTTTTATCTTTGCACAATATCGACAGTTTATGATAAGTTATTTACAGGCTGATAATATTAGCCGGCATATAGGAGATATTACTCTTTTTAAGAATATTAGTCTGAATATTAACAAGGATGATAAAGTTGCACTGATAGCCGTAAACGGTGCAGGAAAATCATCATTGCTTGACATCCTCTCCGGTAAAGAAAACCCTGATGAAGGATCTGTCAGTCTTAAACGCGATTTGGGTATTGCCTATCTCACACAATCTCCTCTGCTGGATGAATCTAACAAAATAATCGATGAACTATTCCGTACTGAAAGCGAGATGGTTAAGGTTATAAGAAAATATGAAGAGTGTCTTTTGTCAGATAATCATGATAATCTTCAGGTCATGATCCAGCTTATGGATGATCATAAAGCCTGGGATTATGAGGTTGCAGTTAAGCAGATACTTTTTAAGTTGAAACTCTTTGATCTTAATGCCCCGATCGCAACTCTGTCAGGAGGGCAGAAAAAGAGAGTTGCACTTGCAAAAGTCCTTGTTGAAGATTCTGACCTGCTTATTCTTGATGAACCCACAAACCATCTTGACCTTGATATGATTGAATGGCTTGAAGAATATCTTAAAAAGTCCAATAAAACACTGCTGATGGTTACCCATGACAGATATTTTCTCGACAGAGTGTGCAATGTATTACTCGAACTTGCCGATAATGACATATACAGGTATGAGGGTAATTATGAATATTTTCTGGAAAAGAAACAAAGCCGGGAGTATTCAGCAAAGATGAATACCGAAAAGGCTAAAAATCTTTTAAAAACAGAACTCGACTGGATGCGGCGGATGCCAAAAGCCCGCAGACATAAAGCCAAATCGAGAGTTGAATCGTTTTATGACCTGAAAGAGAAGGCAGCAAACCGGCCCGAAGAGAAAAGCATAAATATCAATGTTAATATTTCAAGGATGGGGAAAAAGATCCTTGAGATCAGGAATATAAGTAAATCATTTGGAGATAATAAGGTCATCAATAACTTTTCTTATGTCTTTAACCGGTTTGAGAAGGCCGGACTTATCGGACGCAACGGAACAGGTAAAACCACTTTGCTAAATATTATAACAGGACATACTGAACCGGATAAAGGAGCCGTGGAGAGGGGAGAGACAGTAGTTTTTGGTTATTACCGGCAGGAAGGAATGGAGTTTGATGATGAAATGACTGTTATTGATGCAGTCAGGAAAATTGCTGAGAGAGTTACATTAAGCGATGGCAACGTTCTGTCTGTTACGCAGTTCATGAACTATTTTCTGTTTCCTCCCGAAAAACAGTATACTTTGATCAGAAAACTATCAGGTGGTGAGAAGAGAAGGCTTTATCTTCTCACAATACTGATGACAAATCCAAATTTTCTTATTCTTGATGAACCTACAAATGATCTGGATATTCTCACACTTAATGTTCTTGAAGAATACCTTGCCGGGTTCAGAGGTTGTGTGATAGTTGTTTCCCACGACAGGTATTTCATGGATAAAGTTGTAGATCATATATTTGAGTACAGGGGAGAGGGTGAAATAAAAGATTTTCCCGGCAATTACACTCAGCTCAGGGAAAAGCAGACCGAATCGGATGATAAGGTTGCAAAAGTATCAAAGCCTTCATCTACTGGCCGTTCTGCTAATACGGCCTCAAAGGAAAAGAAGCAGGGGATGTCATTCAAAGAAAAAAGGGAGCTTGAGGCTCTTTCAAAAGAATTGGAAGACCTTGAATCAGAAAAAAAACAGATTGAAGCCGAAATGAACCTCGGGCTGTTGAATTCTGACGATCTTTATTCAAAATCCTTACGACATGGAGAAATAACTAAGTTGCTGGATGAAAAGGAGTTAAGATGGCTTGAGCTGAGCGATAAATGATTAGCCCGGTCAATTTAATGAACAGAATTGATAGAATACTATTAGAATTTTTACCTTTATCAGTCAATAGTTTATACAGTTGGAAAAGATTGTAATTATTACTCAGGCCGCCAGATCTGAGATTCATGTTGGTGCGAAATGGGAATCGGTGGAAGGGCTGATTCCGGAAAAAGGTGTTGTTATAATTACCGATGATAATGTAAAACAATTGTATGGAAACAGGTTTCCCAGGGTTCCGACATTTTCTGTGCTGCCTGGCGAGGGCAGCAAGAAACTTGAGGTTATAGAAAATCTTGCATCCGGATTGCTTGAACAAGGAATTGACCGGACTGGTTTTGTACTGGCAATAGGAGGAGGGGTCGTATGCGATATAGGAGGATTTCTGGCATCTATTTATATGAGGGGAATAAGGTGCGGTTATGTCTCAACCAGCTTGCTTTCACAGGTTGATGCCAGTACAGGCGGTAAAAATGGTGTAAACCTTGGTGGAACAAAGAACATGCTTGGGAATATCAGGCAGCCGGAATTCGTGTTATGCGATCCGGAAATGTTACTTACGCTTTCAGTAGAAGAATATTTATCAGGATTATCCGAACTGATTAAAACTGCGATCATTGGCAGCAATGAATTGTTTGAATTAATTGATTCAAATCATGAACTTATTATGAAAAGGGAAAAGGAGTTGCTCACAACCCTTGTTGCCAGATCGGTAAATTTCAAAGCATCGGTGGTGACTGAAGATGAAAAGGAGGAAGGTCTGAGGCGAATTCTTAATTTCGGACACACCTACGGGCATGCAATAGAAATGCAAATGTCAGTAAAACATGGCTTTGCAGTGGCTTCTGGCATGGAGATTGCCACGGAATTCTCTTTTGAAAAGGGATTTATAGATATGTCATTGAAAAACAGGATCATAAACCTTCTTAGGAAGTATAAAATTCTTGACGATCGCAATATACCTGCTGAAAATATTGAAAATCTGATACTTCAGGATAAAAAGAAAACCGGAAATGAGATAAATTTTGTTTTTATTAAAGATATTGGAAACGCTGTTGTGGAAAAAGTGCCAGTGAGTGAAGTAACAGACTTTTACAAAAGGTTCAGAGAAAAAAAAATAAAATAAGATTATGAATTCGTTTGGAGTTATTTTCAGAGTGTCTCTTTTTGGTGAGTCACATGGTCCGGCAATAGGTGTTGTTCTGGATGGATGTCCACCCGGGATAAAAGTTAGTCCGGACGATTTTTTGCCCGATCTCAAAAGGCGTCAGAGCGGAAGCAGGGGTACTACTAAACGACAGGAACCTGATCTTCCGGAAATTTTGAGTGGTGTTTATGAAGGAGTTACTACCGGAGCTCCGATAATGCTAATGACCCGAAACAGTGATAAGATATCTTCAGATTATGACGAATTCAGGAATATACCGCGGCCGGGTCACGCTGACTTCGTATCGCGATTGAAATATTCAGGCCATTCCGACATGCGTGGAAGCGGCCATTTTTCAGGAAGAATAACCTGGGGTCTGGTTGCCGCCGGCGTTATAGCAAAAAAAATTGCCTCGGCTTCAAATGTTTCTGCCAGGCTTATTTCTGCAGGAGGTTCAGATGATATTGAAGAAGCTGTTAATGGAGCGATTGCCCTTAATGATTCGATAGGCGGTATAATTGAGTGCAGAGTAGGGACCCCTCCTCCGGCAATCGGAGAACCATTTTTTTATTCTTTCGAATCAGCTCTGAGCCACATCGTTTTTTCAATCCCGGCCATCAAGGGCATCGAATTCGGAGCCGGATTTGCTGCCGCCGCAATGAGAGGTTCTGAACATAACGATCCGTTTATTGACAGTAATGGTACTACAGCTTCAAATAATGCTGGAGGGATTAACGGAGGTATTACAAATGGGAATGAGATCGTTTTCAGGGTCGCCGTTAAGCCCACATCTTCAACCGGCGTTGATCAGACAACATACAATTTCAGGGAAGGCGCAATGACTACACTGAAAGTAAAGGGACGGCATGATACATGTATTGCTCTGAGGATGCCCGTAATAGTTGAGGCTGCAACTGCTGTTGTAATTGCTGACCTGATGCTGATTGACAGGGGTATTTATTCAGGAAAAGGAAGTAGCAGGATCTGATTAATCTGTTTTTAGTTTTTCACCTTAGTGGTTTAATAATAAGAGCCTTTTTTGCTGATTTTATAATCAGTGCCCTTTTGGTCGACCTTGTTATCCTGAACCTGTTATCGATTCTGTCACCTATTATCCATACTATTTTTCCTTCGGATTCAAGAATATATTTGTTTTCCTTTTCGAGAATTGAATATTTATTGTCTATAAAGTAGTCACTTAACTTTTTTTTCTGTTTCATTCCCAGCGGGATGAAATTATCGCCCGGCTTCCATTTTCTTATATTAACAGGGAAGGTCATCTTTTCGGCATCTATACATGCAACAGACTGATCTGGTGGTATTTCAAATGAATCAATAATGTTAACAAATTCCGCCGATATAATTCCGGGCACTGCGTTTAATCCGTTGATCTTTTTTATGAAATAAGATAAATCGTTTTTTGGTTGATCCGGTGACACAATAATCTCTTTCCTGTTTTTCAGGAGCCTGTGTGTTTCTGTATAAATCTTATTTCCAGTTTTTCCGTTAATGACCTTTATCAGGTCATTAATCTGCATGTTGGTGACTCCGAATGGTTTAAACAATTCATATACAATGGCCCTGTTTTTAAGGTGAGGCCTTAATAAACTGATATTAAACGAAATTATGTTTTCTTTGCGTTCCGTAATCTTATCTCGGAGCTTGTGAATGTATTCTGAGACTAAATCATTAATACCCGCGAATCTTTCTGCTGTTTCGCTGAGCGTCATTTCAATTGAAGGATTTATCTCTTTAAGGACAGGGATAACCCTGTGCCTGATTTTATTTCTTGTATATTTTGTTTCAGCATTTGATTTATCCTCACGGTAAATGATCTCATGATCTTTGCAGTATAACATAATCTCTTCACGGGTAGCGAAAAGCATTGGACGAATTATATTGTTGTTCCTTGGTCTCATTCCCGTCAACCCGGTTAAACCGGTTCCTCTTACCAGGTTAATTATCAGTGTTTCGATGTTATCGTTAAGGTTATGTGCAACAGCCACAGAGTCGAATCCATTGTTCATCCTGATATCCTCGAACCATGAATATCTCAATTCACGTGCTGCCATCTGAACAGATAGCCCTTTCTTCCTGGCATATGTTTTTGTATCAAACCTGGTTGAGAAAAACAGAATATTATGGTCCGTTGCATATTTAATTACAAGCTTCTCATCACTGTCCGATTCGCGTCCACGCAAAGAAAAATTGCAATGAGCTAATCCTATGTTGTATCCCAGTTCCAGGAACAGGTGTGTCATAACCATTGAGTCCACGCCTCCGCTTACAGCGACTAAGATCTTGTCTCCAGCTTTTGCCAGGTTATGAACGGCAATATATTTTTTAAACTCATCGAGCATTTCCGGTTCCATATACGTGCAAAAATAGAAAAACCTTTCTTTTCAGGTGATAAATATCCACTGTTTTGTTTTTTATTTGTAGGGTATAATCGAAGGAGGCCCCGGATCGAAGTTATTTGGTCGAAGAAGCTGTTCACCCGAAACTGTAAAATGATTTATATCGGAATAAGGAGGCAAATTTGGATAGAAAGTCAGCCTTATCTGAAGAGTGTTGAATATAAGATTGTTATTTCTTACTCTGACACCGAGGCCTATACTCGAAAGAGTATTCCTTCCTACGCCGATCATTTCATTTGTACCGGATAACAACGAAAAATCTGCAAACCCGAAAAATGCAAATTTGAAATTGTACAGATTAAGAGGGCTGAACATTACTGATTCAAGACTGATTGTTAACCTTTGATTTCCGATTATTGTATCGTTTTTGAACCCTGAAAACCCATTTGTTTTATAAAAGGCAAGAAATTCATCGGTATTTCTGTTAAATCCCCTGGCGTAATTTATATTAACGAAATTCCTGATTCTGTTTTTTCCCAGGATCAGAAGATTTGAGAAATATTTCAGGTCAAACGAAAATACTCCCTGTTCTGTACTGTTTCCATTCAGGAAAGTTGATAAACCGGCATAAGTATAAAAATATCCGAGTTTCTTATACGACTTTCCAAACGATATTTCTGTGCCGAGGTAGGTTCTGTTCTTAAACTCGTTGAATTCTCTGCCGGCGGTAATTTTGAATAACGCCCCGTAAGGTATATCCTCTGTTCTACCGTAATTATATATGAGACTGGTCTTATAAAATTTTTGAACCGAAATAGCAGCTGAAGTCAGAAATATTTTGTATTTCTGGATGTTATAATACGAATCGGGAAGTATAAAAGGATGATCGAAAACATTATTATTTGTATAGCGGGCTCCAAAGATGACCCTTGAGACCGACTCTCTGTCAATAAGGAATGACCTGGAGAGCCAGTAATCCTGAAAATTATATTTAAGCGGTTGTGGAACAGGGAGTGTATCAAGATCTTCAGAGGTGTACATCTGTCTTACAGATATTCCTCCCGCATACTTTGATGTTGAGCTTACCAGTTTGCGGTTAAGGCTGAAACCGTAAGTAGTTTCTCCAAGGCCTGTAAGATAGAAGAGATTTAGATTTATGAACGACTTTGCAATATTATCAATAGTGTAATGAATGCCGAAACCCGGTGAATTAGGTAAATAATTATCAAAAGGAATATCAATTCCAAATTCATGTCCCATACCAAAGACATTCTTTTCAAAAACTTGCGCTTCACCTTTGCTAATGCCCCTGTAAGTATAAGATCCTCCCAGGGAATAAACATCTTTTGTCAGGACAATTATATCCGCTTCAGTATCAGACACGGGTACAACAATTATCCTTGCATCATTAATATAGGGCAACTGCCTGAGTATCCTTTCATTGTCGCTGAGGGTTAATGGAGATATAGTGTCGCCTACTGAAAAAAGGAGATTTTTTCTTATGATGATTTCATTAGTATTTACGTGTGTATTATTAAGCATGTTGTAAAACCTGTTGGTATTTTTCACGGCCGGATTATTAATATCCACACCAAAAACATTAAGTCTTTTTATTTCAATTTTCCTTATTTTCTCTCCTGAATAAATCTTATAACTGGCATCGCTTGTACCTGTTATTCTCTTATTGTGAATTGTATCAGGAGAAATAACCACCAGGTCATAAAGCCTCTTCATAAGATTGTTCTTGGAAGCTTTTACTTTCATAGAATCGTAGAAAATAATATTCTTATCAACAGTCTTTATTTTTGAATTGATAAGAGAATTAGGAATTTTCAGTATCGTATCTCTTGAAAAAAAAGATATACTGTCCTTTATATGAATCAAAGCTCCCGGAGGTATTTTTATTAATGTATCTCTTGCTGTTTTGGTTTGAGGATAAGCAATATTACAATATAGCATAAGACCTATAAATGCAAAAAGCCCTGAAAATCTTTTATATTTTGTATGCAGATTGCACATCAGGTTTCATCAGGATTGCTGTTCAGAACATCATCCGCATTAAACTGGAATCCAAGACGTTTGCCAGTCATTACTTTTGAATGCTGTATCTTTGCCTCTGCCTGACCAACCGTGGCAATCTTTACTGTATCATAAGGTGGAACCAGAAGATCAAATTCAAGAGAATATTGAATAGCCGTGGAAATAATAATCTGCATTGAATTTTTGCTTATCTCCTCATTCCCGTAATTTGTAAACAGCATCCCCATTTGTCTTTTTCCCTCAACAAAATATTGTTTTTCGTGGTTAATGAAGATTCTGGCTATCAGGTAACCAAGATCATCCAGGCGCGAATATCTGAATGAATCGGCAAGGAAGTTGTAAATATTTATTATTCCTGAATAAGCATTGTATTTATTCTTCTGAATATAAGGAGTTTTCCATGCAGGATGATCCCTGTCGAACTGAAATATATTGGAGTGCATGCTAAAGAGCAAAATATCACCGGCAACCTTAAGCTGGGCATCGAAATTGCTCCTGTCGGTATATTCCATTCTTATTCTTGAATCGGTACCCGTGAGATTTGAGTTTATATCCTTTGATAAGCCTTTAAGAACTTCTTTTAAAACAGAAAATGATTCAAATGTATAGTCAAAAACCTTTTGCTTAAGGATGGATTTCTCTTTGAGAGTAGAGATTATTTTCTGTTTTTTGTCTTCCTGTTGTGTCATATCGGCTGTATATTAGCAATAAGATATAGTAACGAAACTAATAATTATTAACGAATAAATAAAACGGCGGCATACGGTGAATTCACCGGTTTTGTCTGCCAGCCCTGTTAATAGGATCTTGCAAACAGGACCCTTCTCTTAGAGGGTTTTCCTGAATAGATACATTTCCCGTTTTCTTCAGGAGAATCAAATGGTATACACCTTATAGTTGCTTTTGTTTCTTCTTTGATTTTTTCTTCAGTCTCAGCAGTTCCGTCCCAGTGAGCCATTATAAATCCTCCCTGATTGTCCAGAACATTTACGAAATCATCCCATTTATCAATATAGAAAGTATTCTCTTTCCTGAATGCAAGAGCTTTGTTATAAATATTTAACTGGATTTCATCAAGTAGCTTCTGTATATGATTGCCTGCCCTTTCAATAGGTAAAGTCTCTTTTGTAAGAGTATCACGTCTTGCAACTTCAATTGTCTTGTTATCGAGATCACGAGGACCTATTGCAAGACGAATAGGAACGCCTTTAAGCTCATAATCAGCGAATTTCCAGCCCGGTTTGTTATTATCCCTGTCATCATATTTAACCGATATTCCTTTTGATTCAAGATCAGCTTTTATTTTTCCGGCTGCTTCCGATAGTGCTGCCAGTTGACCAGTATTTTTATAGATAGGAATTATAACAACCTGTATCGGAGCAAGCTTAGGAGGCAGAACCAGGCCATTATTATCGGCATGGCCCATTATGATAGCGCCTATTAATCTTGTTGATACGCCCCACGATGTTGCCCATACATACTCAAGTTTCCCGGTTCTGTCGGTAAACTGAACATCGAAAGCTTTGGCAAAATTTTGTCCCAGAAAATGACTGGTACCTGCCTGCAGGGCCTTGCCATCCTGCATAAGAGTCTCAATGGCATATGTTTCGAGGGCCCCGGCAAACCGTTCGTTCTCAGATTTATAACCTTTTGTCGCAGGCAAAGCCATTGAGTTTTCTGCGAATTCTGCATAAACATTTATCATCTTTTCTGTCTCTTCCAGAGCCTCTTCACGTGTGGCATGCGCTGTATGACCCTCCTGCCATAGAAATTCAGATGTCCTGAGAAATAACCTTGTCCTCATTTCCCAGCGCACAACATTTGCCCACTGGTTAATAAGAATTGGCAGATCCCTGTACGAATGTATCCAGTTTTTATAGGAATGCCAGATTATGGTTTCTGATGTAGGGCGGATAATAAGCTCTTCTTCAAGTTTTGCTTCAGGATCGACGACAATTCCCTTGCCATTTTCATCATTTTTCAGTCTGTAATGGGTAACCACCGCACATTCTTTGGCAAATCCCTCAACATGAGCAGCCTCTTTACTGAAGAAAGATTTTGGAATAAAAAGAGGAAAATATGCATTCACATGCCCGGTAGCTTTAAAAAGCCTGTCGAGTTCAGCTTGTATTTTTTCCCAGATGGCATAGCCGTAAGGCTTGATTACCATGCATCCACGAACAGCTGAATTTTCAGCAAGATCTGCCTTGATAACAAGATCGTTGTACCATTGTGAATAGTTCTCTTCCCTGTTTGTTAAAAACTTCGCCATTTTTTGGTATGGTATTTGTTTAATTTTTTTAAAAGAAATAGATTGCGCAAAAATAAATAAAAAGTTCAGTTATTATTCAAAATAGAAAAGGAGGTTCATCATGAAAGCGAAATATTATATCGGAATAGTATCAGCCCTTCTTCTCGTCCAATTCTCAGTAAAAGCCCAGAATGCTGATTACAGAAACAACAGAAGTGATGATGCAAAAATAGTAGTTAATAATTATTATAATGATTATGATTATTACTATTCCTCGCGAATAAACAGGTTTCACAGGTCGTTTGTAGCCTTTGACTATTATTCACCATTATTTACAGACTTATACTGGTATAATTACAGACCTTTTTCATGGGGCTTAAGCATATATGGAGGCGGTTTCGGATTTGGCCTGGGATTGGGATTGGGTTTTGGATATTCTTATAATTATCCGCTTTATGGCTATGGCTATGGATACAATGATGGATGGTACGATCCTTATTACGGCAGTTCATATTACTGGGGATACGATCCTTTCTATTATAATGCCTGGTACAATCCGGTTATCATAAATGTGAGAATGCGAAACAGATGGTCATACGGGTATTACGGCTGGAGCGGACATAACTATTATAATCATTACAGGCCGTTTTACGATAATTATTATAATCACAGCTACTCTTCCTCAAGAAATTCTTCTTTCAATAATTCCTACAGGAGAGGAGCTTCAAACAGTTTAGGATCTTCAACAGCCAACGTTTCAAGAAGAGGAGCTTCAAACAGTTCAGGATACTCAACAACCAACGTTTCAAGAAGAGGAGCTCCAAACAGTTCAGGATCTTCAACAGCCAACGTTTCAAGAAGAGGAGCTTCAAACAGTTTAGGATCTTCAACAGCCAACGTTTCAAGAAGAGGAGCTTCAAACAGTTCAGGATACTCAACAACCAACGTTTCAAGAAGAGGAGCTTCAAACAGTTCAGGATACTCAACAACCAACGTTTCAAGAAGAGGAGCTCCAAACAGTTCAGGATCTTCAACAGCCAACGTTTCAAGAAGAGGAGCTTCAGGTACTGTTTCTAACAGGGCAATTACAGATCGGAGCAGAGCTGCTGATATAACAAACAATAGCTCTCGTAATAATAATACAAGGCGTGCTTCTTCTACTGTAAAGAGTTTTAGTAATTCGAACAGCAGAGGAAACAGTAATACTGGTAATATAAGGAATATCAGAAATCAGAATCAGGCTATCAGCAATACCAGGAAGAGAAGCACTTCAGTATCCCCCAGGTCATCTTCGGGAACTTCAAGAAGTTTTAGTACTCCTCGTAGCATGTCATCCCCAAGATCATCAGGCTCAGTTTCGAGGGCGAGAAGTTCTTCTTCAGGAAGTGTTTCAAAATCTTCTTCTTCAAGGAGCGGATCGAGATCTTCATCTTCTAAGTCATCATCGTCCTCTAAATCAGGAAGGAGAAGATAAAACTGAATACAGGGATGCCCGGGCATATCCTGATTTATTAAGAAAAATATGCTATTTCTGATGAAATATGAAAAGTTAGCTCAAAAATTCGTTTATTTGGTATAATATTTGCTTTATATATAGAAAATAAGAAGGGAAAATTAAAATGAAAGCACTTTTACAAATATTAATCCTTGCACTCTTTACCCTGGCTTCGTGTACACCAAGTCTCTACACGGGTGCAGAATACGATGATTTGTATTATTCACCATCTGACCAGCCGGTAGCCAAACCAAGGCCATCTGCAAGTGCCCAGATGCCGAATAGTAACATTAATTCTGATGAATATTATGATAATATCTACTCAGCTGATACTCTTTATGCTGATGATTACTCCGATGAAGTAGATATTAATGATCAGATTATGAATAATAATTACTATGGCAACGGATACGATTATTATGATAATATTTCCTACGCCAGTAGATTAAGCAGATTTTATGGTGATTTTTATCCATACTGGAGAGATCCTTTCTATTTCAGCTATGGTTACCCCTATAATGGCTACGGGTACGGATATCCTTATGGATATGGCGGCCTCTACGGAGACTATTATGGCGGATATTACCCCTACTCATATTGGGGTGGATTGTATGGTGGCTTATATGGAGGTTTTTATGGAGGTTATTATGGTGGTTATTATATGGGATATGGTTCATATTATCCTTACTATGGTTACACCGGAAATTACTTCAGAGAAAGAGTTAATTCTGTTCCTTATGGCAGATATGAGAGACCAAGCTCACTTTCATCAAGCTGGAACAAAAATGTTGGTACGTTAGGGTCTTCAAGAAGAAATCAGAGTATATCTTCCACTCGAAATTCAGGTGACAGCAGAAGAACCTATTCAGGAACCCAGCCGCAAATTAGTCAGACAGACAGAAGGTTAACACAGGATCAGACAAGAAGTGCCACTCCCCGTTCAAGTACTTCTGCCCAGAGGAATCCAGCCAGTACCAGACCTGCCTATAATTCTGTAAACAGAACATATACTCCAAGTTATAGTAATCCACGTATGAGCACAAGGCCTTCCTATAATAACAGCAGAGTATATAATGGTAATAACAGCGTGAATGTAAACCGCAATGTAAATAACAGCAGGGTCAATAGCAATACAGGCACAGGAAGAACCCCGGTTAACCAGGGCACTTACAATAACAGCAGAAACAGTTCTTCAGGAAATGGATCCCCGACAAGAAGAGTTCAATCTCCATCAGTATATAATGCTCCTGCAAACAGAAGCAGGTCAGGTTCATACAGAACACCTGCTTATTCTGTACCTTCAAGAAGCAGTGTGGGGACTCGTTCAAATTCTTCAGGATCATCGTCCCGTAGTTCTTCATATTCAGGATCATCACGTAGCTCCTATTCAGGATCATCTTATAGCGGAGGTTCATCAAGCTCTGGATCCAGAAGTTCAGGCGGTTCATCTTCATCAAGCGGCGGATCCAGATCTTCCGGTGGTGGATCAGGAAGGAGATAGTTGAAAACTGTTTTGAATCCATTTAGAATTATTCATTCTACATAACAGAGTGCAGGGAATGTTTTACAAAAAATATAAAATAATGAAAAAAATAAGCTTGATTATTTTAGCGATACTATCTTTATCAGCCGGCATATTTGCCCAAAACGTTGACGACGCCCTGAGGTATTCCCAGATTTTCTACGGAGGAACAGCGAGGTTTATGTCGATGGGAGGAGCCTTCACAGCTCTTGGCGGAGATATATCCACTTTAAGTCAGAATCCTGCAGGTATTGGTGTTTTTAGATCATCAGAACTGGCCATAACACCTCAGCTCTTCAACATTAAAACTACAGCCGGGTTCAATGGCAGTACTTCTGATCACTATTATAACTTTAACCTGAACCAGGGTGGAATCGTTGCCAATATTATATCGAAAAGTGATGCAACAGGTCTTCTGACGCTTAACTTCGGATACTCTTTTAATAAAACAAACAATTTTTATCAGAGTATTCTGATTCAGGGTATAAATAATTCCAGCTCAATGGCAGATTACTGGGCTGGCATCAGTGACGGAACTAATTTCCAGGATCTTTCGGGAGCTGGAGGGATTGCTTTCGATGCATGGGTTATGGATACAATTACAGGTTCAGGCGGGAGATCTTTTGGAACTGTTTATTCAAACTACGGAGATAATCCTCCGTCAGTCTATGGAGAAAGGGTAAGACGTATGGTTACCAATGAGGGTTATACCGGGGAACATGCATTCTCCATTGGAGGAAACGTTTCCAATAAACTATTTTTTGGCGCTACACTGGGAATTAACCACATTACATATTCAAGTCATCTTGAACACCTTGA
>Ga0315542_1001148_pt1 | contig 16716 bp, 15 predicted proteins | sample SalMarSW160120MG_FD_202541 | JGI IMG/M metagenome (GOLD analysis project Ga0315542, IMG submission 202541) | Salt marsh sediment microbial communities from the Plum Island Ecosystem LTER, Massachusetts, United States - Salt Marsh Sediment SW1601-20 ...
GGAGATCCTGCGCGAGCTCAACACCCTCGGGGCCAAGTGCCGCGAGCCCGAGGTGGGGGAGCGGCTGGTGGAGGCGAAGAGCGCCTGCGAGCGGCTCCGCGAGCAGGTCCAGAACGTGGAGTAGGCAACCCTCAGCGGCAGCGAAGAGGAACGCAGAGACGCGAGGGCGCCACGCCGCCACCCGCCCGACTCAGGAGCAGGGGCCGTCGAGAGAAGGGCGCGTTGCTCGGGCGTGCCACTCCTGACGATTTTCGGGTGCGGGAGATCGCCGCCGAGTGGGGTGCGGGGGCCGAAACATCGTCAGGGGTGGCAACCTCGGGGAAGGCTCCGACAACATTGGCGCGTCGCGAGGCGCCTCACTCCGGTAGGCCAGAGCGGGTGGCAGGCACGCTTTCGAATGAAGCGATCCGCGTCCTCTCGAATCAAGACGGCGTGCCAGGCACCCTCTCTGGTTCTCCCGAAGTCTCTCGCCCCTGATCGCCGTCGCTGAACGCTGCTGCTGATCGCCGACGCTGCTCGCTGACGCCGAGGCTGGACGCTGCCGCCGCCGCTGAACGCCGGTCGCGGACACGGACGCGGGTGGGGTTGGAGGGGTGGAGGGCTATCCGAGCAAAATGAGGATGGTGGTGGCGATGGTGAAGTAGACCGTGAGGGCCAACGAGTCATTGATGGTCGACACCAGGGGTCCGGAGGCCACCGCGGGATCGATGCCCAGGAGGTTGAGCACCAGGGGCATGGTCGACCCGAGGAAGCTGGCCGCCGACATGCCGAGGGCCATGGCGATGCCGAGGGCGAGGCCGATCAGGGGTGGGTGGTGGAAGAGGACGGCCAAGGAAGCGGCGAGGGAGCCGCAGACCAGGCCCATGAGGAACGCCACCATGATCTCGCGGGCGATGTGGCGGAGGAAACGGCCGCGGGGGAGGGTGTCGAGGGCGAGCCGACGGACGGTGGTGGTGGAGGACTGCAGGGAGGTGTTGCCCGACATGGCCATGATGGCGGCGGTGAACACCGACATCTGCTCGTAGAAGTTGATCTCCACCTTGGCGACCTGCAGCACGAACGTGGACAGCTGCGTCCCGGCCAGGCAGATGAGGAGCCACGGCAGGCGATAGCGGGCGACGTGGAAGATCGAGGCGGAGTCCTCCTCCTCGGCCGAGGAACCGGCCAGCCGGTAGATGTCCTCGGTGGCCTCCTCGGAGATGACGTCGAGGACGTCGTCCACGGTGACCGCGCCCATCAGTCGCCCGTCGCGGTCCACCACCGGAACGGCCATGAAGTCGTACTTGTCGACGATGTCGGCGACCTCCTCCTGGTCGGCGTCGATGGGCACCGAGATCACGTCGGGGTGCATGATGTCGCCGAGCCTGGCGTCGGGGCGGGACGTCACCAGGCGGCGCAGGCGCACCACCCCGAGGAGGTGTCGCCGGTGGTCCACCACGTACAGGGCCGCGGTGACGGTGTCCGGATCGGCCGAGCGCAGGTAGGCGATGGCGTCATCCACGGTGGCGTCGGCGGTGAGCGCCACCACCTCCGGGGTCATGATGCCGCCGGCCGTGTCCTCCGGGTAACGGAGCAGCTTGCGCAGGACGAGCTCTTCGTCGTCGGAGATGCGCTCCAGGACCTTCTCGGAGTCCTCGCGCTCGAGCTCCCCGATGAGGTCCACCGCCTCGTCCACCGGCATGGCCTCGGCGATCCGCGCCAGCCGGTCCGGGTCGAGCTCCTCCACCAGCTCGGCCCGGATGGCGGGGGTGGTGTCGGTGAGCACGGTGCCCGCCGCCTCGTGGTCCAGAGCGGCCAGGATCAGCTGCCGTTCCTCGAGGTTGAGGAGGTCCAGCCAGCCGGCGATGTCTTCCGGCCGCACGAGGCGCAGGAAGATCTCGAGCGCGTCCTCTTCGCCGGCGCGCAGGAGGGTGCGCAGCTCGTCGACGAGCTCGCGCTCGGTGATCTGCTCGGCCATGCCTCCTCCGGCGCCGGAGTGTACCTGATGAGGCGCGATCTCGTCTCGTTCACTGGCACCCGCTCTGGCCCACCCGAATTGAGCGAGGGCGCGTCGAGACCGCCCGGGCCTACCGGAGTGACGCCCAAGCGGCGCGCCGATGCTGTCGATGCCCTCCCCGAGGTTGCCACCGCTGACACTTTTCCGGCCCGCAGGCGATGCACGGCCCTCACGGGCTGCTCCGGAAAAGTGTCACCAGTGGCACGCCCGAGGGAGGTGCCGTTCTCCCGAAGGCCCTACCCCGCGTGAGCGGAGAACCCTACCTGAACGCGGTCGCTACCGCTTGAAGAAGCCGGAGGCCGACTTGCCGTTCTGCAGGCGTTGGTTGAGCTCGCGGATGCGCTCGTTGAGGACGTTGATCTTCTGCTGGGACTCCTCGCGCACCCGGTTGACCTCGGCCTGGGCCGCCTCCACCTTGCGCCGCCACTCCTCGGAGGCGTCGCTGTTGTCCATGAGGTTCCCGCGGAGGTCCGCGATCTCGGTCTCCAGAGCCTGGATCTGCTCGTCCTTCTCCACCATCTTGGCGCGATGGCGCTCCTCTGCCTCTTCGTAGAGCTTCTTGGTCTCCAGAAGCTCCGTGATCTGGGAAAAGTCGGCCGGTGACGGAGCCATGTGTCCCTCCCTGAACCGGTCCTCGATGGTCGGGAACATCTTGCGCAGGGTCAGCGACAGGTCGTCCGGATCCAACGACGCATCGATCGCCTGCTGGTAGGTGATGGTGTCGTGGGCGAGCAGGGCGATGAGCGACTGGTTCATGGTCTGCATGCGGTAGTAGCTCACCGAGTTCTCCATCTCCTCGGTGATCTCCTTGACCTCGCCGTGCTCGATGTGCTTGCTGATCTTGGGCGAGTTGATCATGATCTCGCAGGCCGGCAGCCGCCCGCCGCCGTCCTTGCGCTGCACGAGCTGCATGGACACGATGCCGCGCAGCACGAGGGCGAGCTGGCCCCTGACCTGGTCCTGCTGGTCGACGGGGAATGAGTCGATGATGCGGTCCACGGTCTGGGCGGCCGAGTTGGTGTGCAGTGTCGAGAAGACCAGATGACCGGTCTCCGCAGCCGTCATCACCGTGGACATGGTCTCCAGGTCGCGCATCTCGCCCACCATGACCACGTCCGGGTCCTGACGGACGCAGTTGCGGAGGGCTTCCTTGAAGGTGGGCGTGTCGGTGCCGACCTCGCGCTGGGAAATGGTGGCCTTGTCGTCGGTGAAGAGGAACTCGATGGGGTCCTCGATGGTCACCACGTGGCACGCGCGCACGGTCGAGATGCGGCGGATGAGGGCCGCCAGGGAGGTGGACTTCCCCGACCCCGTCGGACCGGTCACGAGCACCAGTCCGGCCGAGTAGTCGGTGAAGGTGTCGATGACGTCGGGGAGGTTGAGCTCCTCGATGTTCTTGATCTCGAAGGGGACGCGCCGGAACACGGCGGCGATGGTGCCCCGCTGCATGTACATGTTGCAGCGAAAGCGCGCCACCCCGGGCACGCCGTAGCCGAGGTCCACCGCCTGCTGCAGCTCGAACTTCCGCTGCTGCGTCGGGGTGAGGATGGACATCAGCATCTCCTCGACCTCGGTGGGCTTCATCGGCTTCGACTTGATGGGGATCAGCCGCCCCTGGATGCGCAGCAGGGGCGGTCGCATCGGCTTCAGGTGCAGATCCGATGCCCCTTTCTTTGTCATGAACATGAGCAGCTCTTTCAGATCCACGCTGCCCCCTACATACATGCTCCATTTGAATGTAGCACAGGTGTCGGCGGTCGCTGAGAGGGGAGGGTGACGGAGATCAAGGCCGGTCCAGCTCGGGGGCCCGGGCGCGGGCTCGGATAGGGACGCGGGATGCCGGTATGATGCCCCCATGAAGATCTACACCCGCACCGGCGATGCCGGCGAGACCTCGCTGTTCGGGGGAGAGCGCGTTCCCAAGCACGACCCCCGCGTGGAGGCATATGGGACGGTGGATGAGCTCAATGCGCTCATCGGCGTGCTGCGCTCGGAGGCGTTGCCCGCAGAGAGTGACGCGGTGCTGGCCGAGATCCAGGAGAGTCTGTTCGCCGTCGGCGCGGCGCTGGCGGACCCCAGCCACCGTTTGCCGCCCCGCGCCTCGGCCTGGGACAGCGCCCCCTTGGAGCGGTGGATCGACGCCATGGACGAGGAGCTCGACCCCCTCCGCCACTTCATCCTTCCCGGCGGCGACCGCGCCGCGGCCCTGGCGCACCTTGCCCGCACGGTGTGCCGGCGCGCGGAGCGCCGCATCCAGGGGATGGCCGGTGACGGACTGCCCTCGGGGCTGCTGCCCTACGTCAACCGCCTCTCGGACGCACTCTTCACGCTCGCTCGACTCCTGAACACCCGCCGCGGCGTCGCCGAGGCGGTGTGGCCGGCGCGGGACGACGCCCACCAGTAGATGCCTTCCGGTCGGGGGCCGGGAGCCGTGCGGGCCGGGGGCCGGCGCCGGCGACCCCGGGCGGCGGCTCGGTGGCCCACCTGCTACAATGCCGCGGTGCGAACGGCAACCAGCCATGGCACGCGGCGCACCATCGGCGTGTGCCGCAAGGTGAGCGCTTCTGGTGGGTGATCCCGCGCAACCCCCAGCCGGTGGGTCAGCTCGCGACCGCTCGCTCCCCTCGAGACGGCTGAGCCAGGGTGGACGTCCATGCAGCGGTTGACCGTTCAGGAGTCCAATCTGGAGCGGCTGTTCGGGACGCGGGACGAGAACCTGCGCTACCTGGAGGAGCGGCTGTCGGTGACGGTGAGCGCCCGCGGCAGGGACATCACCGTGAGCGGCGTCGAGGAGTCCGAGAGGATCGCGGCCCGCCTCCTGCAGTCGTTCGACCGCCTCCTGTCGGCGGGGGGCGAGGTCGGCAAGAACGAGTACCGGACCGGTGTGCGGGTCCTCGAGGAGGACGCCGAGATCGACCTCGTCGACTTCTTCCTCGACGCCAGCATCCCTCCCACCCTGAAACGCTACATCGTCCCCCGCAACCTCAACCAGCGGCTGTTCATCCAGTCGGTGTACAAGCACGACTACGTGTTCGCCACCGGTCCCGCCGGCACCGGCAAGACGTACCTCGCGGTGGCCATGGCGGCGGCCTTCCTGACCGACAAGCAGGTGCGCCGAATCATGCTGGCGCGGCCGGCCGTGGAGGCCGGCGAACGCCTCGGCTTCCTGCCCGGCGACCTGGTGGAGAAGATCAACCCCTACCTGCGGCCGGTGTACGATGCCCTCTACGACATCCTCGGGTACGAGAAGGTGGCGAAGCTCATCGAACGGCAGGTGATCGAGGTCGTGCCCCTCGCGTTCATGCGCGGGCGGACGCTCAACGATGCCTTCATCATCCTCGACGAGGCTCAGAACACCACCCACGAGCAGATGAAGATGTTCCTCACCCGCATGGGCTTCCACTCCAAGACGGTGATCACCGGCGACATCACCCAGATCGACCTGCCGGGGGGGCAGGCATCGGGCCTCGTGGAGGCGTTGGAGATCCTCGAGGGTGGTCCTGGTTTCGCGTTCGTGAGCTTCACGCATCGCGACGTCGTCCGTCACCGGCTGGTGGAGGACGTGGTGGACCGCTACGCGCGCTGGGAGGCTGCGAGAAAGGCGGCCGGGGACAGATGATGAATCGTCCTCGCACCCTGCGGCGCTCCCATCGCGGCCTGAGGACCCGCATGCAACGCGGCCTCGCCGAGGGCGGCGGCGTCTGGGGCCGGCTCCTGGACATGCCGCTCCTGTGGGCGCTCCTGGCCACCGTGGGCTGCGGCCTGCTCCTGCTGCCTCGGGTGGGGGCCGGGCTCCCCGAGTGGGCGCCGGGAGACGTGGCGACCTTCGACGTGGTCATGCCCAATGACGTCACGCTGCCCGACGAGGAGGCCACCGAGGCGGTCCGTCAGGAAGCGCGGGCGGCGGTGCTGCCGGTGTACGACCTGGAGCCCCGGCTGCGCCTGGAGCTGGAAAGCGAGATCCACGCGCTCTTCACCGCCTGCCGGGCGAAAGCCACCGAGGGGGAAGGCCTGGCGGCGGCGACCGACCTGGCCGTGGGCGAGCCCATGGCCCGGGTCCTGGAGTCCGCCGAGTGTGGCGACAAGCTGGAGCGCGCCCTGGTGGAGGTGGTCGACCAGGTGTACGGGACGCGGGTGGTCGACGACCTGCGGGCCCTGGAGCGCCGGGGAGACCACGGCCTCATGATCCGCGACCTGGCCACCGCCAGGGAGCGCACCGTGGGCCTCGGCGACGTGTCCGGCGCCATCGACCTCAGGAGCGGCCTGGAGTCCGCGCTCAGGAGCCGCCTCCTGGAGCAGGATGCGGTGGCCCGTCGCTGGATCAAGCCGGCCCTGGAGTTCCTGGAGTCCAACCTGGTGGCCAATCTGGTCTACAACCGGGCCGAGACCGAGCAAAGGGTGGCCGCAGCCGCGGCCCAGGTCACCGCCCGCTCCCAGGTCTTCCGCCGCGGCCAGGTGCTGGTCCGGCGCGGCGACACGGTGACCTACAACGTGGCCCGCACGTTGCGCCTCCTGCGCCAGCAGCGCGAGGAGGTCACGCAGTACTCCATGGTTGCCGGCATCGCCTTGCTGGTGGGGCTGATGGTGTTCGGCTGGTGGCACGTGATGCACCGTGTGACCGACCGGGGACCGGTGACCCGTCGCCTGTCCATGGTCTACATCCTGATGCTGCTGTTTGTGGCCTTGAACCGTCTCGGCCTGTTCCTGGCCAGCGCCGTGGCGGCCTCCGGGTTCGCCCCCATGCTCTCGACCATCGACGCGCCCCTGTGGGGGATGCCCTATGCCGCCGGCCCGGCCACCGTTCTGGTGCTCATGGGCGTGGTGCCGGCCGTTCTGTTCGCCCTGTTCACCGCCCTGGTGGCAGGCGTGCTCCTGGGCGGCGACTTCCCCGCGGTGGTGTACGCCCTCACGGCGGGCATGGTGGGCGCCTTCGCCCTCCAGCGTTTCCGCGATCGCGCCGGCTTCGGCCGCGCCGGCCTCCTGGTCGGCGTGGCGAACGTCGTCGTCCTGGTGATCCTGCAGCTCTTCCGGGGGCTCCCGGAGCTGCCGGAGACCATGGCGTTGTCGCTGGTGGGCGCCTTTCTGGGCGGGCCCGTGGCGTTGGCGGTGGCCTCGGCCCTGATGCCGCTCCTGGAGAGCATCTTCGGGGTCACCACCCCGATCCGGCTGCTGGAGCTGTCCAACCAGAACCTGCCCCTCCTCAAGCAGCTCTCCCTGCAGGCGCCGGGCACCTACCAGCACTCCCTGGCGGTGGGCAACCTGGCCGAGGCGGGTGCGGACGCGGTGGGCGCCAACGCGCTCCTGGTGCGTGTGTGCGCCTACTACCACGACGTGGGCAAGCTGGTGAAGCCGGACTACTTCGTGGAGAACCAGCGCGGGTTGAACCCCCACGACAACCTCGCGCCCTCCATGTCGGCCCTGGTGATCGAGAGCCACGTCAAGGAAGGGCTCGAGATCGCCCGCCACGAGAAGCTCCCCCTGCCGATCCGCCAGGGCATCGCCACCCACCACGGCACCAAGCTCATCCGCTACTTCTACGAGAAGGCGAAAGAGCGCAGCGACCCCGCCATCTCCCAGGTCCTGGAGAGCGACTTCCGCTACCCGGGGCCGAAGCCCAACACCAAGGAGCTGGGCATCCTCTTGCTGGCGGACGCGGTGGAAGCTGCGGCGCGGACGGTGGACAACCCGTCGCCGGCCAGGCTCCAGGCCATGGTGAACAGCATCTTCACGGACGCCCTCGAGGACGGGCAGCTCGACCAGTCCGAGCTCACCATCGCCGAGCTGGACAAGGCCGCCTCGGCGTTCCTGTGGGTGTTGACCAACATGTACCACCACCGGATCGACTATCCGGGGTTCGACTTCAACAGGAGGCGGAACAGACGTGACCCGGGTCCACTTCAGGTGGGATCGAAGACCTTCGCAGCCGGCGGCTGAGGCGTTGCGCCACGTGGTGGTGGAGACGCTGCGGCGCCTGAGCGCGCCCCCCTCGGAAGTGCACGTCTTGGTCACCGGCGACCGTGAGATCGCCCGGCTGAACCAGGAGTATCGGCGGACCGAGGGACCGACCGACGTGCTGTCCTTTCCCGACGGAGATCGGCTGCCCACGGGTGACATCCTGCTCGGCGAGATCGTGGTCTCCCTCGACAGTGCCCGTCGCCAGGCGCTCGAGCTCGGCCACGACGAGCTCAGGGAGCTCGAGGAGCTCCTCCTGCACGGTGTGCTCCATCTCCTGGGCCACGACCACGTCGTGGACGGCGGCGAGATGGACCGACTCGAGCTCGAGCTGCGGTCGGAGCTGCTGTCATGAAGGAAGCGGCGGTCGACTGGCTGGGTCATCCCCTGACGCTCACCCTGGCGGCGGCGATCCTTCTCGTGCTGTTCTCGGTGCTCGAGATCCTGCTGCGCAGTCTGGCCGAGATCGGCAACGTGCGCTTCCAGGGAATGCTCGACGAGCACCGGAGCCTGCTGCCCGTCAACGGCGATGCCTCGGTGCACCTGTCGCGGCTGCTGGACGTCCTGCGTTGGCTCCAGATTGTGACCGTTGGCGTGCTGTGGCTGGTCCTGGTGCCCATGCCGGGTGTCGACCGTGCCCTCGCCCTCGGGTTGTGCGTCGGGGCTCCGGCGCTCCTGGTGGTGCTGTCACGCACCGTCGTGGGACCCCTCGGAGAGGACGCGATGGCCCGGCTGCTGTGGCTCCTCAAACCGCTCTTGTGGTCCCCCGTGTCCCTGCTCGTCCGGCTCAAACCGGCGCCCCCGTCCCCTGACCCGGAGGCGGAGGAGGAGGAGGCCAGCGACCGCGAGATCCAGGCCTACCTCGAGGCCGGGCACGCCGCGGGCATCTTCGAGCGTGAGGAGACCGAGTTCGTGGAGTCGTTGGTGGAGTTCTTCGACACCGTGGTCCGCGAGGTCATGACGCCCCGTACGGAGATGATCGCGGTGCCCGAGCAGGCCTCCGTCCAGGAGGTCATGGAGACCATCGCCACCTCCCACAAGAGCCGCATCCCGGTGTACCAGGAGACCGTGGACCGGGTCATCGGTGTGGTGCACGTCAAGAACCTCGTCAAGTACGCCCTGGGCGAGGGCCAGCCCCCCCTCGGGGAGCTGGTGGCGGAGTGCATGGTGGTGCCGGAGAGCAAGCGCCTCGGGGAGCTGCTGCGCGACTTCCAGCAGCACAATCAACAGCTGGCGATCGTCGTCGACGAGTACGGCGGGACCTCGGGCCTGGTGACCCTGGAGGACATCCTGGAGGAGATCGTCGGTGAGATCCACGACGAGCACGAGCTGGCCGAGCCCCCGGAGTGCGAGGAGATCGAGCCGGGTGTGTACCGGCTCCTGGGCAGAGCGTCCCTGGAGGTCTTGGAGGAGGTGTTCGGCATCGAGGTCCACGAGGACGACGTGGACACCGTGGGCGGCCTCGTCTTCTCACGGTACGGCACGGTGCCGGAGGCCGGCGCCGGGGTGGCGGACCCGTCCCACGGTCTGGAGTTCACGGTGGACGAGGTGCAGGAGCGGCGGATCGTGTCGGTCACGGTCCGCCGGTCGCAGGTGGCTGGTCCGCCCGCCGCCGACGGCGGATCCGGTGCGTGAGCTCTTCCCCGGTGGCCGCCGGATGTCGGGTCCGTGATGTCGGCTGAGGTGGAGCGCTCGGGCACCGTGGCCCTGGTGGGCCGGCCCAACGCGGGCAAGAGCACCTTGCTGAACGCCCTCGTGGGCGACAAGGTGGCCATCGTCTCCGACAAGCCCCAGACCACGCGCAACCGCATCGTGGCGATCCTCACCGTCGACCGCGGCCAGGCGGTCCTCATGGATCTGCCGGGGGTGCACCGCCCCCTGCACCGGATGAACGTGCGCATGATGCATGAGGTGCGCTCCGCACTCGAGGAGGTGGACGTGGTGCTCCACCTGCAGGATGCGGCCGTCGCCTGGGGGTCCGGCGAGGACTTCGTGGTCGAGCTCCTCGAACCGGTGAGCCGGCCGGTGATCGGCGTGCTCACGAAGATCGACCTGGTGCGACCCAAGAGCCGGCTGCTGCCCCGGATCGAGGCCTACGGCGCGCGCCGTCCCGGCGCCGCGGTGGTCCCCATCTCGGCGCTGCACCGGGAGGGGCTGGAGCTGCTCCTGGATGAGCTCTTCGCCGCCCTGCCCGAGGGACCGCCCCTCTATCCGGCCGACCTGGAGACGCTCCAGACCGAACGCTTCTTCGTGGCCGAGACCGTGCGCGAGAAGCTGTTGGAACGGACGCGGGACGAGCTGCCCTACACGACCGGAGTGGTGGTGGAGCGCTTCGAAGATTCCCCCAGCCTGCTCCGGATCGACGCCCTGATCTACGTCGAGCGCTCCAGTCAGAAGGGCATCGTCATCGGGCGCCGGGGGGCCATGCTCAAGGCGGTGGGACAGGCGGCGCGGGAGGAGCTGGAGCGCCTGCTGGGGGTCAAGGTGTTCCTGGGCCTCAGGGTCAAGGTCCACCCCCGCTGGCGGGAGGATGTGCGGGTCCTGGCCGAGATGGAGCCCGGACCGCCGCTGCTGGATGAGGACTAGGTTGCGAGAGGCGGTGCCAGGCACCGTTCGGGAAGCGGCGCACCACCGTCTTTGAGCGCACGACCCGGTGCCAGGCACCGGCCCGCGAGTTGGATACGCGAGAGGCACTCTCTCGGGGAGCACCAGAGAGGGTGTCAGGCACCGTCACGATCCAGCCGAGAAGGGTAGGCGTCGCATCTTCAACGGTGCCTGGCTCCCACTCTGACGAACCCGACTCGGACGCGGGCGCGAATAGGGAAGCGGGCTGGAATGCGCGCCGATCCGCGAGCGATGTACGAGTGAGGCGCGACATGGAGAAGATGAAGCAGCTCGACACGATCCTGGTCTTCACCGCGGACGGGTGCGCGGCCTGCAGGGACCTCGTGGAGGACTTCAGGCATCGCGGCGTGGACTTCCACGAGGTCAACCTCAGCCGCCAGCCCGGGGAGCTGGAGACGCTTCGCCGGTACAGTTGGGAGCACCGGCTGCCGGTGGTGGTTGACCACGAGCGGGTGTCCATCGGCTTCGAGGGCGGGTCCAGCTCGTTCAAGGAGCTGGGCCTCGAGTAACCGGCCGCCGGAGGCCGGCGGCAGCACGCAGCGTCCGCGACGGTGACCAGCGTCGGCGGTCAGGTCTGAGCGGACTGCGATCGGCGCCCCTGGCGCGTCCCTGAGCGTGGCGATGATCATGGTTTCGGATCGTGCAGCCGCCGATCGCAGTCGCTGCCGCCGATCACGGAATGCGACGTCAGTCGTCGTCGGGGGAGGGTCGGGAGCGGAGCTCCTTGAGGCGGCCGCGGCGCTGCTTCGCGCGCAACCGGCGCCGTTGCTCGCGCCGGGGGACGCCGGACGGCCGCCGCTCGGGGCGCTCCTGGAGCGCGTCGGCCAGCAGGCGCCCGAAGCGCTCCACGACGTCGCGTCGGTTGGCGGCCCGCGTGCGGTGGCGTTGCGAGGTGAGGTGCAGCACGCCGTCCCGCGAGATCCGGTTGGCGAGCCGCTCCTGGATGCGACGGCGATCCTCGTCGCCGAGGCTGGGGGAGGAGCGGACGTCGAAGAGCAGGGTGACCTTGGTGGCGACCTTGTTCACGTTCTGGCCGCCGGGACCGGAGCTGCGGGAGTAGCGGAACGCGAGCTCCGCGTCCGGAATCTCGAGCTGGTCGTTGATGGTCGGCACCGGGTCCTCCTCGGGCATGATAGCGGCCGCCGGCCCCGAGCGTGGCGCGGCGGAGTGGGGGGGTGACGAGGATCGGCCTGGGGCGCGGCCCCAGGAGTTCGGTGACAGCAATGGCTGCGTCCGTCTGTGCTCTCGAAGAGCTCGAGGCGTCCGGCGATCGAGCGCCCCCAGAGCGCGGTACACTCCCGGTGATGAACATCGAAGGCGTCCCCTACCGCACGATCTGGCCGGCCCGGGACGGGCGCTCGGTGTGCATCATCGATCAGACCCGTCTGCCCCACACGCTCGAGATCAGGTCCCTGCGCACCCTGGATGACGCGGCGGAGGCGATCTCGTCCATGCGCGTCCGCGGGGCGCCGTTGGTGGGGGCCACGGCCGCCTACGGTCTCTGTCTGGCCCTGGCCGAGGATGCCGCCGACGGGGCGCTCGAGCGCGCGGCGGCGACGCTCCTGGCCACCCGCCCGACCGCGGTCAACCTGCGCTGGGCGGTGGAGGACGTACTGGACCTGGTGCGGCCCCTCGACGCCGGCGCCCGGGTGGAAGCGGCGTGGCGCCGCGCGGCGATGATCTGCGACGAGGACGTGGCGGCGTGCCGCCGGATCGGCGAGCACGGCCTCGAGCTGCTGCGGGGGCTCGCCGCGACCCGACCTGGAAGGCCCCTGCAGATCCTGACCCACTGCAACGCGGGTTGGCTGGCCACGGTGGACTGGGGCACCGCGCTGGCGCCGGTCTACGCCGCCCATGACGCGGGCCTCGACGTGCACGTCTGGGTGGACGAGACCAGGCCCCGCAACCAGGGCGCGTCCCTCACGGCCTACGAGCTCGCATCCCACGGGGTGCCCCACACGGTGATCGTGGACAACGCCGGCGGCCACCTCATGCAGCACGGCCGGGTGGATGCCTGCCTGGTGGGCACCGACCGCACCACGGCGACCGGCGACGTGGCGAACAAGATCGGGACCTATCTGAAGGCACTGGCGGCGGCCGACAACGGGGTCCCGTTCTGGGTGGCGGCGCCCCACACCAGCATCGACTGGAGCCTGCGCGACGGCGTTCGCGAGATCCCCATCGAGGAGCGCGCCGAAGACGAGGTGACCCGGGTCAGGGGTCGCCTCGCGGACGGGAGCGAGGCCATGGTGACCATCACAGCCCCGGGGACCACGGCCGCGAACTACGCCTTCGACGTCACGCCGGCGCGCCTGGTGACGGCCCTGGTCACCGACCGGGGCGTGTGCGAGGCCTCTGAGGAAGGCCTGCTGAAGCTCTTTCCGGAGCGGCGTGGGACCACCGTCGCTGCCAACCCCGGTGGTGTGTCATGAGAACCTCAAGAGGTTGGGTGGCGTTGGGCGCGGTGGCCGGGCTCGTCGTCGCCACGGGATGCCGCTCCCAGCCGACGGCGGAGGTGACGCCATCCGCGGGATGGTGGGACGCCGGAGCGGCCCAGGTCCTGAGGTGGCGGGCGGACGACAAGGTCTTCGCCCAGGACCGCGCCCTGGAGGCCTCCGGTCTGGCCCTGTCGGACGGCATCCTCTGGGTCGCCTCGGAGAAGTACCGGAGCCTGCTCCGCATCGATCCGCGTCGCGACTTCGAGGCCCGGGTCGTGGCCGTGGACGTGCCCCCGCTGAGCGAGCTCGAGGGCATCGCCGTGTCCTCGGGGACGGCCTACCTCTGCGACGAGGCCCACGCCGCGGTGTATGCGGTGGACCTCGGTGGGGGGGCGGACTCCGAGGCGCCGTTGCCCGCCAGGGCGCTTCCCCTCGAGGGGGTCGCGGTGGCGGGCGGCAAGATCGGCTTCGAGGGCATCGAGGTGGCGCCCGACGGCGACATCTTCCTGCTCCTCGAGCGCAGTCACGAAGCCGACGGCGGTTGCGTGTCGACGATCTTCCGGCTGCGCCGGGAGGGAGAGCGTCTCGTCCCCCACGGGACGCCCATCACCATCCCCCTGGAGGACTGCGCCTGGCGCCTCAGCGGTCTGGCCTGGTGGCGGGGGAGGCTGCTCGCCCTCAAGACCCAGTTCCCGGGCAGTCGCTACGAGGTGATCGCCATCGATCCGGGCGGCGGCCGCTGGATGGTCGTCATGGAGATGACGGACCTCCTGCGCTCGCTGCCGGCTCGGGGATGGGCCAACAACGTGGAGGGCATCGCCGTCGCCGGCGACGGCAGCCTGTACCTGGTGGCGGACAACGCCGTCACCGTGACGGCGGCGGGCCCGGAGCCGCCGCCCGCAGAGGAGAAGAGCCTCTTGCTGCGCCTTCCGGGGCGGCCGGGGGCCGTGGATGGAGCACCCTGAGCACGCGCGGTGCCCGCGGTCTCAGGACCTCGCCCGGCGGTCTGACGAAACATCGCCAGAGGAGGCCACGGGGCGGGTGGTCCGAGGTAGAATCCGGGCATGAAGGTAGATGTACGACACGTGGATGACGTCATCATCGTCGACCTGGAGGGGCGCCTGGTGCTCGGGGTCGGCGACGAGATCCTGCGCGACGTGATGAACGAGCTGCTGGCTGAGGACTGGAAGAAGATCCTCCTCAACCTGCGCGAGGTGTCGATCATGGACAGCTCCGGGATCGGCGAGGTGGTCTCGAGCTGGAAGCTGGCCCAACGCTTCGGGGCCGCGGTGAAGCTCCTGCGGCCTCGGCCGGAGATCGAGCGGACCCTGCGCCTCACCCAGCTCTTGCCGCTGCTCGACGTGTTCGACGACGAGAGCGAGGCGGTGGCGAGCTTCCTGCCCGCCTAGGAGCGGGCAGCGGCTCGTCGGCCCGCGAACCCGCTCGGCCCGAGCGCGCCGGGCGCATGGATGCGCAACGAGGGAGGTCGACCATGTACGGCAGTGTCAAGGAGGAGCTCCAGAGAGAGCTCGACAGCATCCGCGAAGCGGGGACGTTCAAGGACGAGCGGATCATCTCCTCGCCCCAGAGCGCTGCGATCCAGGTGCCCGGGGGTGAGGTCATCAACTTCTGCGCCAACAACTACCTGGGCCTGGCGGACAACCCGGAGATCATCGCCGCGGCCAAGCGGGCGTTGGACGAGCGGGGCTTCGGCATGGCCTCGGTGCGCTTCATCTGCGGCACCCAGGACCTGCACAGGGACCTGGAGACGGCGATCTCCCGTTTCAACGGCACCGACGACACCATCCTCTACTCGTCGTGCTTCGACGCCAACGGCGGCCTCTTCGAGACCATCCTCGGCGAGGACGACGCCATCATCTCGGACGCGCTCAACCACGCCTCCATCATCGACGGCATCCGGCTGTGCAAGGCGGAGCGGTTCCGCTTCCCGAACTCGGACATGGTCGAGCTGGAGAACCTACTGCACCAGACCCAGGGCCACCGTCGCCGCATGATCGCCACCGACGGGGTGTTCTCCATGGACGGCTACCTGGCGAAGCTGGACCAGATCTGCGACTTGGCCGAGCGCTACGACGCCATGGTGATGGTGGACGACTCCCACGCCACCGGCTACATCGGCGCCACCGGTCGCGGCACCCCCGAGCACTTCGGCGTCCAGGGGCGGGTGGACGTGATCACCTCCACCCTCGGCAAGGCGCTCGGCGGGGCCTCGGGGGGCTACGCCACCGGCCGCAAGGAGATCGTGGCCCTCCTCCGCCAGCGCTCCCGGCCCTACCTGTTCTCCAACACGCTCACCCCGGCCCTGGCGGCGGCCGGCATCGCCGTGCTCGAGATGCTGTCCCGGACCACCGCGCTCAGGGACAGGCTCATGGACAACACCCGCACCTTCCGTTCCCAGCTGGAGAAGCTCGGCTTCGACGTGCTCCGAGGGGAGACCGCCATCGTGCCGGTGATGCTCTACGAGGCGAAGCTGGCCACCGACTTCGCCGAGGAGATGCTGGACGAGGGCATCTACGTGATCGGCTTCTCCTACCCGGTGGTGCCCAAAGGGCAGGCGAGGATCCGGGTGCAGATCTCGGCCGCCCACGAGCGCGAGCACCTGGATCGGGCCGTGGCGGCCTTCGAGACGGTGGGCAAGCGACTGGGCGTGATCTGACGTGGCGTCCGGCAGGGGCTGAGGCATGCACGGCGACGTCGCCGGCGGGGGCGGGCACGCGTGGACCGACTGGGGCGGCGTGGGAGCTCTGCTCCACTTCGCCCACGGCAACGGCTTCCCGCCGGGCACCTACCGCCGCCTGATCGAGGACCTCCTGCCCCGAGCGCACGTGGTGTCCATGGCGGCACGCCCCCTGTGGGCGGGGTCGTCACCCGCCGGCGTCGAGGACTGGCGGCCGCTCGCGGACGACCTCCGGCGGGCCCTGAGGGGACGGGGGCTGGAGCGGGTCGTGGGTGTGGGCCACAGTATGGGCGGAACGGTGACCGCGCTGGCAGCGGCCGCCGATCCCGAGCTCTTCCGGGCCCTGGTCCTCATCGATCCCGTGGTCTTCACCGGTGCCCGCGCCCTGGCGTGGGAGCTGGTCAAGGCCCTGGGGTTCCGGAGGCGCATGCCCCTGGCGCGGATGGCCAGGAGGCGGCGGGAGCGCTTCGCCGACCACCAGGCGGTGCGCGCGGCCTACCTGGGGAAGGGCATGTTCGGCGCCTGGGACCCGGAGGTCTTCGAAGACTACGTGCAGGCCGGGTTCGCCCACAGCACCGACGACGCGGTGCGGCTGCGCTATCCCCGGGAGTGGGAGGCCAGGATCTTCGAGACCTCGACGCCGTACATCTGGAGCGAGCTGAAGGCCTTGACCCAGCCGATCCTGGTAGTGCGCGGCGCAGCGAGCGACACCTTCCTGGCCGCGGCCGGCGAACGCGTCCGTCGCGAGCTGCCCACCGCCGAGGTGGTGGAGGTCGAGGGGGCCACCCACACGGTGCCCATGGAGCGACCGCACGAGGTGGCGCGTCTCATCCTGGCCTTCCTCGACCGGCTCTCCCTCTGAGCCCCCCGACGAACGGGGAACCCGCACCGCGTTCCTCTCCCGATGCACTCCCCACGGTTGCACCCTCCGACGATGATCGCGACCCCACGGCGGCGGCTGTCCGCCGGGGCTCCCCCATAATGGGGGCATGCTCCGATCGAGGCGA
>Ga0315542_1001149_pt1 | contig 16710 bp, 13 predicted proteins | sample SalMarSW160120MG_FD_202541 | JGI IMG/M metagenome (GOLD analysis project Ga0315542, IMG submission 202541) | Salt marsh sediment microbial communities from the Plum Island Ecosystem LTER, Massachusetts, United States - Salt Marsh Sediment SW1601-20 ...
TTACTGGACATGAACTTTTCAGCAGGTGTTAATACAGGCAATGAAGGTATATTCTGGCTCAATCGAATATTAAAATCAGATCCGTTAGCTGTTGTAGTGATGATAACTGCTTATTCCGATGTTAATTTGGCAGTAAGGGCTATAAAAGAAGGGGCTACTGATTTTGTTGTAAAACCATGGGACAATAATAAACTTTTTACTACCCTGCAGGCAGCATTTAAACTCAGGCAATCAAAGATTGAGAATAAAAATCTCCGCGACAGGCAAAAGCAGATAAACAAAGGGATTATTAAACAAGATGGTCCTTTGATTGGGAAATCACAGGCAATGGAAAATGTATTGCAGGTAATAAAAAAGGTAGCTAAAACAGAGGCAAATGTTTTAGTTGTTGGCGAGAATGGAACCGGGAAAGAGTTGATAGTAAAAGAAATCCATAATAATTCGCGCAGAGCAGATGAAGTCTTTATTAGCGTTGACTTAGGCACTATTCCGGAAACATTATTTGAGAGTGAAATGTTCGGGCATGTCAAAGGAGCATTTACAGATGCCAGAGAAGATAAAACCGGTTGGTTTGAGACAGCTTCTGGCGGCACCTTGTTTTTGGATGAAATAGGTAACCTTTCTCTTTCTATGCAATCAAAACTACTGGCAGCCATTCAAAACCGGGTAATATATAAGGTCGGCTCAAAAACGTCAATCCCTTTTGATATCCGGCTTATCTGTGCAACTAATAAGAACCTGAAAGAAATAGTCTCAAAAAATCTCTTTAGAGAGGATTTATATTACCGCATAAACACAATTGTGATAGAATTACCTCCTCTGCGTAATCGGGGTGAAGATATTGTTTTGCTTGCAGAGCATTTCTTAAAGGAGTATGCAAATAAATACGAGAAGTTTTATTTGAAATTCAGCAGCAAAACTCTGGACAAACTCTTAAAATACAGCTGGCCGGGAAATGTAAGAGAATTACGTCATACAATAGAAAAGGCAGTTATATTATGTGAATCTGATATATTGACACCTGAAGATTTTATAATCTCACATTCTGCACAGCAAACATTCCTTCAACAAAAGCCACCGACATTTGCAGAAATAGAAAAACAAGCCCTGCAAATTGCCCTGAGAAACAATAATGGAAGTGTTCTGAAAGCTTCAAAAGAGCTGGGATTAGCAAGACAAACTATGTACAATAAAATGCAAAGGTATAACCTCTAGAAAGCTACAAACATGTTATTAAATAAATTCTTCATCAATGTACTTATCAGGGTAATTTTTATTGTATTATCCAGTATAGTATTAGGAATTGTGCTGCAGCATCTTGACCATGGATACTATTATACCCTGACTGGTATGATAGTCCTGATCTTGTTTCAAACTTATATGCTTGTAAATCTGGTTAATAAAACAAACACTGATCTGGAAATATTCTTTTCAGCGGTTCAGGATCATGACTCATCCGTTCGATTTTCAAAAAAAACAAAAAGTAACTCATTCAGAAAATTACATGACAGAATGAATTCCTTAAATACAATCATTCAAAATGCTAAAATTGAAAATGAGAGAACAAGCCAATTCTTAAAACGCGTAGTTGAGCATGTTGATATTGGACTATTGTCATTTGATGCAAATGGCAAGATAGAAATTTATAACAGGGCTGCACAAAGGTATTTAAACGTTCAACAACCCCGGCAACTATCGTCATTAAAAACTATGAATGATGAAATATTTGAAATTATAAATACTATAAAACCGGGGCAGGAGATATTGTATAAAATGAAAATAGACAATCTTTTACAAAATATTCTGGTAAAAGCCACTGAACTAAAATTTGAAAGCAATGTAATAAAGCTGATTTCTTTTCAGGATATTACCAATGAGCTCGATAAAAAAGAATTGGATTCCTGGCAAAGATTAATCCGGGTGTTAACCCATGAAATCATGAATTCCATAAGTCCGATTACCTCTCTTACAACGGTAATTTCAGGGTACTTTAAGAAGAAGGACGATGAAAACCCGATTTCATTGGAAAATATTGATCTTCAAATAGTTTCTAAAACACTTTCCGGGTTGAATACCATTGAAGAAACAGGAAAAGGATTATTAGATTTTGTTGATAAATACAGAAGCTTAACATCACTGCCCTTACCTAATTTAAGCAAATTCACCATTTATAGTCTGTTTTGGAAATGCAAACTCCTCATGGAATCAAATCTTTCAGATAACATAAAAATTATTGCAAGTGTTTATCCTGAAGATATTGCATTAGTAGCAGACTATGCCCAGGTTGAGCAAGTTCTGATCAATTTGATAAAAAACGCGAGCGAAGCTTTATCCGGTAAGAAGAATGGGACAATTCACCTGAAATCATTCTGTGCCGATGACTGTATATTAATTCAGGTAGAAGATAATGGAATTGGAATATCCGGTGATATTATTGAAGATATTTTTGTGCCATTTTACACAACCAAAAAAAATGGTTCAGGAATAGGATTAAGCCTGTCAAAGCAAATAATGCAAAATCATGATGGCATAATTTCAGTTAACTCTGCTCCGGATAAGGGATCTGAGTTTACCTTAAAATTTCAATTATAATTATCCAGAGACATTCATTGGTAATATTTCCTGGCATGTCACCAAAACATGTCCATTCTTATCCGGAAAGAGAGCTTTTTATTTAGGAGGGTTTAGTGTGGCTGCGCTATAGGTTTAGCGAAAGCATACGGGCAAAATGTAGTCAGGTCTTCCGGCATTTGCAGCTATTTTTTGTTCTTAAGTTCATTCAGGAGTTCATTTAAATTAATCGAAGCATAAGTAGATGCGTAGTCTGAAATGCCATAAGGAACCATCAGATTACCATTGTGGATAATGGAACCGCAAGAGTAAACAACATTAGGCACATAACCTTCCCTTTCTTCAGCATTGGATGACAATAAAGGTGTCTTTAGCCTGCCAATCTCTTTTTCAGGATTATCAAGTTCATATAATGATGCTCCTAATACATATTCCCTCATGGGGCCGACTCCGTGTGTAATTACAAGCCAACCTTCTTTCGTCTCGATAGGGGAGCCGCAATTTCCAACCTGTACCAGTTCCCATGGAAATTTTGGTGCCTGAATTAGTTTGGCTTCACGCCAGATATTTATATTATCAGAATAAGCTATATAATTATTCACACCATCTATCCGGCACAGCATGGCATATTTACCCTTGATCTTTCTTGGAAACAATGCCATTCCTTTATTCTGTGCCAGTTCGCCATGAATGGGTAAACCTTTGAAATGATAGAAATTTTTGGTTGTAAGTAACTTTGGTAATATGGATATGCCGTCATAAGCAGTATAGGTAGCATAGTAAGTCACTTCACCGTTATCCTCTGTGAATTTAACAAAACGTGCATCTTCAATGCCATTTCTTTCGGTTTCAGATATTGGAAAAATAACTCTCTCGGAAATTGCCGAATCAAGTGAAAAGTCAAGTTCGTAATGAGATTTTGCCAGCCACATTATTTGATTAACTATTAATTCTTTATTTGTCGTTAGGTAAGGTGTTTTTCTTGTTTCTTCCACTGCCCTTTCCAATTCGTCATAAGTAAAACTTTTGGCCAATTTTTCCAATACAAAGACTGGAGAGATTTTATTTTCGAAATCACGCATTTCATCCAGCTTCTTTATAAAAGATTTTTTATTGTAAACATGCCTTTTTATTCGCTCTGCTTCTGCCAGCATTTTGCCCACAGGTTCAATAATCAGATTACTGTTTTTATCAATAACAACCGAACGAAAAACAATTGATGAAATATGCCCTTCACCTGTTGCCCTGAAACTAAAAATCAGTCTTTTTTCATCCGGTCCTAATTCCGACTGATCGGGATCTTCTACGATGGATGGATTAAAAAAAGCTGCCGATTCAATAGAATATTCCATTGTGAAATATGAGCCTATAAGCAGCTTATGTGATTGATTAACATTGCCTGGTTTTATTCCCAACTCATCAAACAAGTTATATAGTTTATTAAAATGCGTTTCAAATATCATTGAAATATTTCTATGACGTCTGGAATAACCTCTCAACACCTTTCTTAATGTTGTATATACCTCACTTTCAGACATAGCCAGCACATTGCTGATAATATACTTACTTTTTTCATTGGAAATATTAAAAAAACGAGCGATTACCCTGCTAGGGTCAGGGAGAAATTTACTATTCTTTCTGGTCACAGTAACTTGCATAGTTCTCTGATTTTATTTTAAATTAAAGTTCCCAAATTCAACTAATAATTGCGGCTTTTAACCAAAGAAAAAAGCTATGCAATTTCTCAAATGAAAAGTTATTGATATATGCAACAGCAAAAGGTGTAGTTAGTAGCTATCCGTGCCAGTCAGTAACATGGTTTTTGATCCTGTCCCAAACGAATCAAGTGAAGGTCAAGGAGCAGGGCATCACAAACCACTTAAAAAATTAAAAAAACGAAAAACATAGTTAATCGTTTACGGTCATTAAATTAAATCATTGCTTGTAATATCGAGATTAAATGTAATGAAATATCCAGAACCAATTTGCCAAAGATATATCAATGCTTATTTAGATGAGGCTACATTATAAGAATAACATATTTTTGATTCTTCTTCAACCGTTGAATCTTCTTCACCCGGCAGTTCTATCTTCTGACAAAACTGAGAATGATAATCTTCCATTAATTCCTTTGCTATTGATTCAGAGATCGTTATTCGCGCTCCTTTAAAAACACCATCCTGAATAGTCAGTCGCTCATTAAGCATTTCTACTGCTGTTTTCATTTCAATATTTAATATAGTCTTTAAGGGTTATTTCTTCTGTAATAATTTAATCCCATTCTGGAATCCAATAAACTCCTTCTGATGGTTGAAATATCATTTGTCCTGCAAATTTTTCATCATAATCTACTATCCATATAGCTTGTAAGTACACTTCTACCCCCTTACGTAATGTATTGGGATTTAAATTACAAGTTAAAAGTAAACGTAAAAAGATTTCTGTCAAGCGGTTAAAGCCCAATTAGTGGCAAAATTAGAGAGTTCTGGGAGCACTTCGTCAATAAAATATACCAGATTATTTACATTTATAAACAACTGACAACCAAAAAGATGTTGTTTGTCAAAAATTGATCAATATTTACCAGAAATCAAGGAAAGATATGGAATTCCAAGTCATTTTATATTCTATATAGCTAATTATCTGAATGGTAGAGAAGCAATATATTTAATATTTAAGAAGTTGTTGTTTTGACAAACAGAAGGTTTAAAAGGATAAGATTTAATCCCGAAAGAATAATCCCGAACCTTTTATCATAGAAAACTCATTATAAAACATCAGAAAAATTCTTTTTTAACCAAAAATTACTGAAAATTATTAGTTCTATCTTTGATTTTTCAAGAAGTAGGGATAATAATTATAAGACAATTCTTATTTCTCGTGGAATTAAATCAAAAGGCATGTTTAGGTTCCATATTTGTCTTATTACGTGTGCGTTACGAAATCTGTCAGTTACAAGAGAGGCTTAGATCTTAATCCCCAGTACTGTAATATCATCAACCTGATCATGCTTCTCATATAAGTCCGTTAAGCCCATCCATTCATTTATGCTATGATCAAGGATTTCCTTCTGATCATGCATAATATTATCCTGGATATCAATCAGAAGTTTTTTAAACCGTACCGAAAGTAACTTTTTATTGCTTTCGCCTCCGAACTGGTCTACAAATCCATCCGAAAACAGGTATATTGAATCGTTCTTAAATATCTTTATCTCGTTATTAGTAAATGACCTTCCTGCTTTAGAGCTAATCCCGATTGGCATTTTATCCGCTTTAAACTCTTTCAGTACTCCTTTACGGATAAGGTAAAGGGGCTGGTAAGCTCCGGCATACTGGAGTCGCATTTTTTCACTATCAATAATGCACAATGACATATCCATGCCATCTTTTGTTTCTCCTGTCTGACCTGTTTGTCTTAAACTAAGTATTACTTTTTCCCGCAGATCATTAAGTATCTGATTTGCATGAAGTATATTGCTGCTGTTAACTACATCCTTTAATAATGCACTCCCAAGGATGCTCATGAAAGCACCAGGAACACCATGGCCTGTACAGTCAGCTACAACAATGATTATTTCTCCCTGCTTATGGGTCAGCCAGTAAAAATCCCCGCTGACAATGTCCTTTGGTTTATAGAGTATAAAATGTTTAGGAAGAAGGTATTTGATAACTTCATCAGGAGGTAGGATGGCTGTCTGTATCCGGCTTGCATACTGAATACTTTCAGTTATAGACCTGGTCTGTTCAAGTATTATATCCCTCTGGCTGGTCACCAGATCCCTCTGTACCTCTATCTCATTCCTCTGAGATTCTATCTTATCCCGCTGCAGGGTAATCTTCTCGTTCTTTTCATGTAATATCTTATTGTTTTTCTCAATAATATTATTTTTTTGTTTAAGTTCATTCTGAGAGGATTCCAGTTGTTCGATCATTGAATTGAATTGTTCTGCCAGCGCAGAAAATTCATTCTGACCTGATACAATTACACGTTCATGCAGATTGCCTTTTGATATCAACGTAGTCTTTAAATGAAGATCTTTCAGGGTCACCCTCAGCTTTCTGGTGGTGATTATAAAAACCAGGGATAATATAAATAAGAAACCCAATGAGATAACCACTAGCTTTTTAATAATCCCGTAAACAACCTCTCTATGTTCAGCAACTTCAGTGACTATAGAGAATACCGATGCGGCTGACTGCCATTCTGCATTCTCCGGCTCTGAAAATATGTAATCTGCTATAAATGTTCTTCCTCCCTCTGAAAACTGTTCGGTCAGTGAACCTTTATTCATAAACACCCTGGAGATAAGACTATCCTGCAATTCATAAATCAATGTGTCCTGTACTAATCCGGAATAATGATGCTCATCACCTACATAATTGTTGATTACCACAATATTTTCATTTCCCTTTTCAACTCTCTTTATCCGGTTTGCAAACATGTCCGTTAGTTCATCAGCCAGTCTGGAATAACACTCCACTCCAATAATGTACTTATCATCATTTGTTACCATGCAACCCATTCTACTGAATCTCTTTGTGTTGGTGTCAATTTTCCAGGGCTCTGTGTTGTATCCTTTTACACTATCAATTCTTGACAACAGATCACTGTAACCTTTTCCTGCAGTAAAAAGGTTTACTCCTGATAAGGCAGGCCGGGTAGTATTTATTACAATACTGTCCCTGATAACATGCAAGTCAATATATGAGGTGTCCGGCCCGGAAATGTTGAACTGTTCGTATAAGTCAATATTCCCCAAATCTATCTCAGAATTGATCCGGCTGGTTTGTTGCATCAGATTTTCAAATGTGACCTTAAAGGTCCCATTTATTGATGTCATGTTTGCATACCAGGTATCCATCAGTCCTGCAATCTCATCCTGATTTTCTTTTTTAATTATCTCAATATTTCTCTTTTGAAGATTTTCAGTCTCATAAATCATTAAGCCGCCAGTTACCACGGTGAATAGAATTATCACGATAATTATCCGAAGTAAAAGAATATTAAAGACTGATCTCCTTTTCTTTGGCATGGCTGTATACATTTTCATTTCATATAGGATTAAAGATATATGAATTATGAAAACTAATCAAACACCCTTGTTCCGAAAATAAACTTCTCGTTCCACCAGGGATCGCTTAATGATGTGATGGTCACTCCATTAGTGGATGAGGTGTGGATAAATTTATTATTCCCGATATATATACCCGAATGGGTAATGAAACGATCTGTTTTATATGATCTGATAAAAAAAACCAGATCCCCTTTCCGAAGTTCATCCGTCGCTTTTATTATTTTTCCATACCTGGCCTGCTTTTCCGAGTTATGGGGAAGGATAATGCCGTGTTTGGCAAAAACAGCTACAAGTAATCCGGAGCAATCCATGCACTTCATGGTTGTACCGCCCATGCAATGCGGCACTCCAAGGTATTGTTGAGCGGTTTTAATGATTTCATCAGCGCTGGTATTGTTAGTATTTATCCTTTTTTCAGAGCCTGCGTCCATAAAATCTTTCAGCTTTTTCTTTTCAGCCTGGCTCCCGATGTTCCGAAACGATGGTTCAGGATATAGTTGTCTGGAGCAGTATGTAATAAATAGCTGACATACAGCGACTAACAGAATAATGGATTTTACTTTGGCTTCAGAAAATATTTTCATCATCATAGATTCTGCTACATAACGTGGTAAATATGAGAATTATTCTCTTCTTTAAGAAAGTTGAGAAGCAGCGGCCGGCAATTATTTTGTAAAAGCCGCTCATCCTGATCATACCATAAAGAGCTTTTTTACGTTTAAAGCCCTGAACTACCTTTAGAGGATGAATAAGAGACAGAATATTATAATTGGAGCTCTCCTGGTAACTATTGCATTGCCTGTTCTGTTCATTGTATTGATATACTGCGGAGCGTTTGGACATCTGCAGAGCAAGAAGGAACTGCTGAATTTTAAGAATGCAACAGCTTCAAGAGTATTATCTGCCGAAGGTGAGCTAATTGGTAAATTCTTTTCTGAGAACAGGACAAATATTTCCTACGAACAGATTCCGTTGCATTTGATAAATGCGTTGATTGCAACAGAAGATGCCCGTTTCTATAAACATAATGGTATTGATTCGAGGAGCCTCTTGAGGGTTCTGTTTAAAACTGTTTTGTTTAACAACCACAGTTCAGGAGGTGGAAGTACTATTACCCAGCAGTTGGCGAAAAACATGTTTGGCAGGAAAAATTTTGGTCCATTCACTGTTTTTATTAACAAAACAAAAGAGGCAGTGCTGGCTCATCGTCTCGAAGAATCGTTCAGCAAGGAAGAAATACTGACACTTTACCTGAATACTGTTTCATTCGGAGAAAATATTTTTGGTATCGAAGCTGCAGCCGGAAGATATTTCAATAAAAAAGTTGAACTTCTGAACCTCGAAGAATCAGCTGTTTTGGTTGGCATGCTCAAGGCAAACACCTATTACAATCCCCATCTTAATCCTGAAAATGCAATAATCAGAAGGAATGTTGTTTTGAGACAAATGGAGAAGTACAAATACCTTAAACCAGCAGAAACAGATTCACTTAGTAAGCTGCCATTGATTCAAAATCATGCAAACTCTGAATCTGAAAGTCCTGCTGATTATTTTCTGACCCGGGTTAAAGATGAAGCTGAACGAATACTGCAGAAAATAAATTCCGTGACTGGTAAAAAATGGAATGTTGAAGAAGACGGGTTGATTATTACTACAACGTTGAATCTTCCCCTGCAAAACTTCGCAGTAAAATCTTTTCACGATCATCTGTCAGTGATGCAAAAAAGACTGAAGGAGCAATACCAGGGACCTTCAGGAAGAAGACTGATCAGGCAGATTGCACAAAGAGAACTTAAAAGGTTGAACCTGTCTGAACGGGAGAAAGAAATCAATGTCCGGCAGATTTTTGACTGGGATGGTTCCCATTCCGATTCAATTTCGGTTGCAGACAGCCTTAAACAGGCTTTGTTAATTTTACATGCAGGAATGCTTGCCATCGATCCTTTATCAGGAGCTGTCAAAGCATGGGTTGGCGGTGTTGATTTTAAAACCCAGCCATACGATCAGATATATGCCCGGAGGCAGCTTGCTTCAATCTTCAAACCGGTCCTGTATTCTGCCGCACTTGAGGAGGGAATGGAACCTTGCCAATATCTTGATAATGACTCCATTATCCTTTCAGGGTTTGAGGACTGGAGTCCTGAAAATTATGATCATTCCTATGGCGGAAAATATTCACTTGCCGGTGCTTTAGTCAAGTCGATGAATATCCCGACTTTTAGTTTGTTTTTAAATGTTGATTTCGAAAAGCTTGATTCGCTGTGGAAAAAAATGGGATTTTCCTTTACTCTGAATAACACTCCGTCGCTCGCATTAGGGACGGCTGAAGCAAGCATCATGGAAGTAGCTATTGCTTATTCAACATTTGCAAACGGAGGTTATAAAATCAGTCCGCAAAGCATAATGTCAATCAAAGCCCCTGATGGAGGAATTATTTATCAAAATGAATTCAGTGAAGTTAAAGAAAGAATACTGACTGAGAGATCAAGTCTGTTGATGAGTGCAATGTTACAAAAAGCAATCAGGGAGGGAACCGGAGCTTCAATGAGCAGCGTTTTTGGTGTTAATCTCCCACTCGCAGGAAAGACAGGAACTTCACAAAATTATGCTGATGCCTGGTTTGCCGCATTTAATCCAAAGCTGGTTATTGTAAGCAGAGTTGGGGCCTCATCTAATGCAATTCATTTCAGTAATGGGTCAAATGGTTCCGGAAGTGCTCTTGCATTACCACTAGTAGCATTAACCCTAAAAAAAGTACAGATGAATCCTGCGTTAATGGAACAATTAATTACACCTTTTCCTGATTTGTCTTCTGAATTGAAGGGCGCGCTTGATTGCCCAGATTTTAAAGAAATCAATATAATTGATAAATTTTTAGATCTTTTTCAAAAAAAGAAAATTTATTTTGATAATGGATCGAATAAAAACAAACCTAAAAAAAGGCCACTTTTAGAAAGATTATTCGGAAGGAAATTTTCAAAGTCACAACCTGATTGACACAACCAGGTACATATCGAATGCTCAAAATAATCAAATCACTGATGAATTGCCATTTGAAATAAAAATGATAAATAATAAAACATAATTACAGACAATTTTCCACTATATTTAATCTGTAAAAATTCATACTAATACAGGTTTCAATTGTTCTTAATAAAAACACATCATGATAGATAGTGAATCAATAACCGGCGAGATCCTGGCATTGATAGAGGAGTGGGAACCCAAACTAGTTTCCTTAGCTCAGGAGATTATCACTCAACACAGAAACAGTCAGAACAGGAATATTAAACAAATCCTCGGACATATGATTGATTCAGCTTCTAACAATACTCACAGGGTAGTACATCTTCAATATCAATCCACTCCGTTAATCTTTCCCAACTATGCTACCTTCGGAAATAATGACCGATGGATTGCTATTCAGAACTATGAGAATGAGGACTGGATGAACATGATCCGGTTATGGAAATATTCATTTCTTCACTTCTGTCATATAATTAATAATGTAAAGGAGGACAAACTCAATAACGAGTGGATATCAGGTCCTGATAAAAGAATTACATTAAAGTCAATGATTGTTGATTTTCCAAAACATCTTAAATTGCATCTCTCCGAGATTAATGACCTGATTAACAGAGATTCATGAACTTATTGTAAGCTGCAATAACAATAAACAACGTATTTTAATACGTATTTTAATACGTTGATCATTTTTACCTTATGTAAGTTAATATAACAGAAATTTGTTCATCTGTCGCTTAAGTTAGAGGGAGGCATCACTATACTTCAAAAAGGAATATCACCGTTTTAACAGGTAATATGACAATCAAAAAAATAACTGATATCTAAAAATAAAAACTCTTATAAATGAAAAAAATTTTACTGATTATAATTTTGATGATTCCGGCATATTTCATTTATGCTCAAATGACAGAAATGGAGAGACAATCCATAGACTCCCTTTTAAAAACCGGCAAGCTTAATCAGGGTCAGATTATTTGGCTTCAAAAAAAATGGAATGCTGAGAATTATCCTGAACTTAAAATAAATAGCAGAACCGGAGAAGTTGAAATTTCAGACATTCTGGCTTTTCCGGGTCTTGAGAAAAAGACTATTTACCAGAGGTGCCTGGAATGGATTGCAATAAGTTACGGTGATCTAATTTACAATGATCTTGAATCGGGTAAAATAATTGCGAACGGACTTATTGATCTGACCAGCTTTGTGGAATATGGCACCGGTTTTGACGGTAAGAAAGTACGGCAGGTTAAGACTCCTATCAACTATACTCTGATTCTGACTGTTAAGGAAAACAGGGTCAGGTATCTTATTACTAATATAACTTACACCTTCACGGATTTACCGGAAACTGTCACTGAAGTGATATTCCCGATATCCACAATATTCCCTGCTAAAGTCTATGGTCCGCAGTGGATAAGATATTTTACAATTTTAGATGCCAGTACTGATAAATTTTATTTTAGTTTGAAAAGCTCCCTTTCTGACTATATAAAAGATGTAAAGAACGATTACAATTTTTAAGGGATCAGGTTTTCGTATACCACCCGCCCCATGGATTTGCAGAATCAATTATATTTATTCTTAAAGAACGCAGGAAAGATATTTACCACATGGCGGTTAAAAGCTATCTGAGGATACAATTTCATAGACTGACTATATCACTGATAATAAGAACATCAAGGAATAAAAAAATCAATCCTGTTATTAATTTCAATGATATTTTTCATTAACTGGTTAAAAAGCGGGGGAAACAGGTATTGGACCCTGAAACGCGGAACGCTAAACCCGGAAAGTGAAACGGCAATCAGTAGTATTATTTGGCTTTCAGAAAATATACAGCCATGTAATCACCATGCCTGACAAAAAGCCTTCCTTTACCTATCACTGGATGAGACCAATAAGGACCATCTCCTTTTGTGACCCGGAATGAACTGATGATATCTAGTTTTTCGCTGTTTGGCCTTACCAGTGCCAGGTTCCCCATCTTTTCTTCATAAATATAGAGCAATCCCTCTGCAGATATCACAGACCCCTTGTTATGCCAGTCAGTTGTCCACATGGTTTTGCCGGTGGTCCAGTCAACACATATCCATCTTCCTTTTGAGTTAGTATCATGAGTTGAGCTGTAGATATAATTTCCGATCAGAACCATTCCTCCCACATGAGGAGTTATTTCAGAATTCTTCCAGATAAGTGTAGGATCACTGCCATCTGAGTTAATTTTGATCTTTGCAGCAGTCTGTTGGTAGCCATTAGCGGCAAAAATATATCCATCGCGATAAAGAGGTGTCTGAATATAATTTTTACCACCCTGCCCGTCGGGGTTTACAGAAGCAAAATTGAATTTCCAGAGAAGCTTCCCATCTGCAGCATTTACACCGATTATATATGTTACAGTATGGGTTACAATTACTTTTTTCCCATTGCTCTCTATCAGTAACGGATTTGTATATTGCGTACCTTCATTTAATGGAGGAGTCTCCCAGATTACATTCCCGTTATCAATATTGAATGCGACCATTGATGCAATATTCCCTCCCGGAGTAGCAATTACCTTATTATCCACAACCAGTGGTGATTCGGATATCCCAAACCTTTGTACCGGAGCGCTGTACTTCTGGTAGTAATTTACTGTCCATACGATCTTCCCATCACTGGTAATACAGGCCAGATCGCCCTGTCCACTGATAACCAGTATCTTCCCATTTGAGTATGTCGGAGTACAACGAGCTTCCGGGGAGCTTACATTACTGATCATTTTACCATATTTCACTTCCCACTTTTTCCTTCCGTCCAGGGTAAAAGCTGTCAGTACATCATTTTCTCCTTTAGAACCTGTAATGTAAACCGCATCATCAGTTACTGTGGCTGATGAATAACCCTTACCGATTCCTGTTACTTCCCATCGCATAGCGGGACCTGATGCCGGCCACGATTTCATCAATCCTTTCTCATTATAAATACCTGTTCTGCCGGGTCCTCGCCATCCATAATCCTGACCTATGGAGACATCTATAACAGCTCCTGTCAGAATCAATGCTATCAGTAATTTCCTGCTATAATTTCTCATCATAATATTTATTTGATTTTAATGGGTTCATAAATTATTAAAAATAGCTTCAGTGTCAAATATAATATATAGAATAAGTTCTGCTAAAAATTGCAGCATTTTTTAACAAGTTTTAAGAAAATTATAATGCAGGCCTGCCCCTTGTCCTGCGTTATGCTTTGTATTAAAGAAATGAATCTTAATTTTATAGTATCAATTCAGTTTTATATAAACAAAAAGCCGAATTTTGCATTTCACAATCTGAATTATTAAGACCATAAACATGGACCATTTTCTGAAAAAGCTGATTGAAGAGGGTGAAAATCAACAGCTTGACTTTAAATACTGTGTTTCAGACAGCAGAAAGATAGCAAGGACATTATCAGCCTTTGCAAACAGCGATGGCGGAAGAATACTTATTGGAGTAAGGGATAATGGCAGTATTGCAGGGATTAAATCTGATGAAGAAATTTATATGGTAGATACCGCTGCCCATCTTTTTTGCCGGCCCGAGATCACCTATACCATAAAACAGCATTTAACAGGAGGAAAAACCATTCTTGAAGTTGAAGTGATCAGGGGAAATAAAAGGCCATACCAGGTCAAAGATGAAAATGGGAAATGGCTCTCATACTTCAGGCATCATGATCAAAACCTTGTCGCAAATAAAGTATTGCTTCAGGTCTGGAGAAAAGAGGAAAAAAAGTCAGGCGTCCTGGTAAAATTCAGCAAGGTTGAAAATTCTCTGCTGGACTACCTGGAGAAAAATGGATCAATTACATTATCGAAGTTCAGAAAAATTGCCAGGATCTCGTCTTACAGAGCTGAGTCAATACTGGCAAATCTTCTCATTTTCAAAGTCTTGATTATGGATGCATCAGATAAAGGATTCAGCTATGAACTTAATCCGGATGAACCTGTGGGCGTAAATAACCAGAGGCCTGCAGGTTGAACATCGAATATGACTTATGCCTTTTGAATGATGAATCTGTCATATAAAAACAGCAAAAGACTTCCTGAAACAGCGATCCCGGTAAAGAGAAGCCAGATATGTGAAGGATGATAAGTATCCCAGAGGTACTGCTTAAGTTTGCCAGAGTCCATATTTAACAGTACCTGTGCTTTTGAAAAGAATTCATTCTGAGACAACCCTTCCGGACTCAGGACTATGCCTTTATCGGCCAGCGCTCTGGTAAGAAGAAAATATTTATCTGAAATTATCTCAAAAGGTTTACCTGATATCCAGCCTGCAGCAAAATGTCCTAATGCAATAGGTAAAAAAGAGGTTCCCATGTACAATGCTTTTTTGTCGGATGGCGCTATCCGGCCAACATACTCCGTATATTTTGGTGAGGAGGCCATTTCGCCAATTGCAAATATCAGTACGCCCAGGATCACAAACCATGGATTCTGAGTAACGAACATAATCATCAATCCGGCTCCAAGTATCATGATCCCGGTGACCATTGAATAAATAGGTTTTAATTTCATGCTCTGTGAAGAAATATAGATCTGCAACACTATGATGAAAAATGCATCAATGCTGGTAACAGTAGGAGCGGTAATCGATCCGGGAGAAAGTCCGAAAAATGCAGATAGCTTTTCAAGGTCGACCCATTGGTCAAGGAAAACCGGAAAGGAGTAGTAAAGCTGGTTGAAGGCAGTCCAGAACACAGCCATAATAAGCAGGAAAAGGTCGTATCTCCAGTCTGTCAGGGTATCGTAAATGTTTCTGAAAGCTATTCCTGCATTCTGAATGAAAGTTTTGTCAGAAGGATTCCTGTCTGGTTCTCTGTAAAGGAAGATGACAAAAATATAATTTAATGCAATAGTTATTATCGACATCAGGAAGACCAGGTTCCAGTCGATTTTATAAAGGAAACCTGCAATGAAGGGGCCTATAAATCCGCCGATATTTATCATCATATAGAAAATACCAAAGCCAATAGAAGAGGTCTGTTCATTTGTGGTTTTTGCAATTGTTCCTGATATAATGGGTTTAAACAGGGCTCCGGCCACAGCAAGAAAAATGTAGGCAGCAAAAACCATTGAAAAGGACTCAAAGGAGCCTACCATAAAATACCCGGCAACATATGCAGTAAACGATAAAATAAGAACCTTCTTAAACCCTATCCTGTCTGCAATGGCTCCGGTAATGAGTGGAAGAAAATACAGGAGCATTGAACCTGTACCAATTATTGCACCTTTTTGAACCTGAGTAAATCCCAGCGCCCCGGTATCTTTCGAAAGAGTGAGATAGAGCGCAAAAGCGTTATAGAATCCATACCATGCCCAGCGTTCAAACAGTTCCATGATATTGGATATCCAGAATACCCTGGGAAATTTCTTCAGTACTTTGTTCAGATTGCTCATCTTAATTCAGGATCCGGGATCTGCCAGGTAACTATTTTTTATCCGGATTTGGAATAATACAGGTGAATTCGAAATCTTCGTTGAAAGGGTTCCTGAACTGATGCTTATCGTTTGGCTTAACAAATAGACTCTGGCCCTTCATTACCTCATGCTCATTTCCATTTTCATCAACGGTAATACCTTTATTATTTTCAATCTTTACAACATGCTCATAATTATGCTGATGAAAAGGCGTATGCCCACCCGGAGCAATAATAAAATGCCTCATAATAATATTTTCCGATCCGTCATTCGGGCCGATGAGTATTTTCATTTTCACCTTTATCGCTCCGTCCATTTGTACTTCAGCAGCGATAACTTCTTTATTGTTCTTTATTCTCATAATAGTATTTTATTAATGATGGATCAAAATTATAAAGATTTGTTGAGACTAGGTCTGAAATCACTTCCTACCTTTAAAATAATGTTAAAGCAATCTTAAAGTTTGTTTAAAATTTTTGCAAGCTATTTTTTTGTTTAATTCCAGTATATAATTTTGCCTTCCGTACCTAAAATCAATTTAAACAAAGGAGGATTTTATATGTCAGTCAATACAAAATGGTTAAGCATTTTTTCA
>Ga0315542_1001150_pt1 | contig 16694 bp, 9 predicted proteins | sample SalMarSW160120MG_FD_202541 | JGI IMG/M metagenome (GOLD analysis project Ga0315542, IMG submission 202541) | Salt marsh sediment microbial communities from the Plum Island Ecosystem LTER, Massachusetts, United States - Salt Marsh Sediment SW1601-20 ...
CGCCCAAACCCAGGGACTGCAGATCGACAGCCGGGCGCTGGAAACCGCCCTGGGCTTGCCTGTTATTCCCATGGTGGCTTCCCGCAATCAGGGTATTCGTGAATTGGTCCAGGTCATCGAGCAGTTTTTCCAGAAGCCGGAGGCGTTCCAACCGCATCGTCCGGCCATCCGTTCCGATCATCAATCCGTCCTCGAGGAAATCCGCCGCCTGACGGCCGACTTCGTACCGGCGCCCTATCCGCCGGATTGGGTGGCGACGAAAATGCTCGAAGGCGACGCGGAGATCACCGAAATGATGCGGGCGCGGCTGTCGCCGTCCGCATGGAAATCCGTTGACGCCATTTTAATGGCGCATGAGGACGCCATGGTCGCGATTGCCGGGGGCCGGTACGCCTGGATCGGGCGGGTCATGCAGGCCGCGGTGACCGAACCCCCCACCGGCCAGATTTCGCTGACGGAAAAATTGGACCGCCTGGCCATCCACCCGGTCGCAGGCTTCTTCGTCCTCTTGGGAATTATGGGCGCCGCCTTCGGACTTACCTTCAGCGTCGGGGTTCCCCTGCAGGAGGCACTGGACATCCACGTGGTCCAAGCCGGCGCCGACTGGGCGCGCACGGCGCTGGCCGGTATGCCGTGGTGGCTGCGCGGCGTGCTGGTGGACGGCGTCTGGGCCGGTGCGGGCATGGTGCTGACGTTTGCGCCGCTCCTGGCCATTTTCTTCGCGGTCCTGGGCGTGCTGGAAGACACCGGGTACATGGCGCGCGCCGCCTATGTGACCGACCGGTTCATGCACGTCATGGGGCTGCACGGGAAATCCTTTCTGCCGCTCTGCCTGGGGCTGGGCTGCAACGTGCCGGGCGTGCTGTGCTCGCGGATCATCGATTCGCCGCGCTCCCGCCTGCTGACCATCTTGCTCACCCCGTTGGCGCCCTGCGCGGCGCGCCTCGCCGTCCTCGCGGTTCTGGCGCCCATCTTCTTCGGCGCCTCGGCGGTTTGGGCCGTTATGGCGGTGCTGGCCCTGAATCTCTTTTTGCTGATCGGGGTGGGGTACGCCCTGCACGAACTGCTGTTGGGCGGCGAGCACACGGCGTTCATCATGGAACTGCCGCTCTACCACCGCCCCAACGGACGGACCATCGGCCTGTACGTCTGGCAGCACCTGATGGAGTTCCTGCGCAAAGCCGGGACGGTGATTGTCGTCGTCTCCACGCTGGTCTGGGGACTTTCGTATTTACCCGGCGGCGAAATCCAAACCGGGTACCTGGCCCACGTCGGCCAGTGGCTGACGCCGCTGGGCGACTGGCTGGGGCTGGACTGGCGCATGTTGATGGCCCTGCTGACCAGCGTGGTTGCCAAAGAAAACACGCTGGCGACGCTGAGCGTGTTGTACCAGATCGGCGGATCGGGGGGGAGTCTTTCCGAAACGCTTTCCCGCACCGTCACTCCGGCGGCGGGGCTGGCGTTTCTGGCGATGCAGCTGACGTTCATCCCCTGCGTGGCCACGCTGGCGGCCATCAAACAGGAGACGCATTCCTGGAAGTGGACCCTCTTCAGCGTTGCGCTCATGCTGCTGGTATCCCTGGCGGTGGGCACGTTCATCTACCGCATCGGGTTGTTGTTCTGACCGCGCGGCAACAGCGCGCAGCCCGGATCGGAATACGTTCCGCAACACGGCCGCTGCTTAAGGGTGGAACCTTATCGGTTGTGCCTTTTCGGAGAAAGGAAAAAAACCGATCCATAGAGTACACGGAGATCACGGAGATGGAAATGGGGTATCCGTGATCTCCGTGTTTTCCGTGGATGGAAATAGGAAGTAAAAACCTGGAGGGCAATCAGGACCCTCCAGGTTTCTTTTTTTATGGACCGGCGTTTCCCTTCCGCAGGAACTTTCCCGCGAAGGAGAAGGCTTCCCCGGTGCCGATTTGCGTAAAAATAACAGCGGATAAAAATGCCGACCCCCTTCCTTCAAGCCAAGCTCTCCATTCCCGGCATCCCGGCATCCGACGTGGCGCGCCCGCGCCTCCTGGAGCAGTTGGAGCAGGGCGTGGCGATTGGGACCGTTTGCTGCAGGTTACCGCGCCCGCGGGTTATGGAAAAACCATGCTGCTGTGCGAATGGTGCGGGAAAGGCAAGCATCAGTTTTACTGGCTTTCGCTTGACGAGGGGGATAACGACCCGGCGGAATTCTGGAACAACCTGGCTGGCGCCCTGGCGCGGCATGTGCCCAACCTGCTCGAACCCATCCAAACCGTCCTGCAAAGCGACCCGCTGCACCCGCTCCCGCCGGGCCTAACCCTGGCGGTTCTGGCGAACGGGCTCGCGCAGGAGACCAAGCCGCCGGTTCTGGTGCTGGATGACTACCACCTAATCCACGCGGAATAATCCAAAATGCGCTGGAAAATCCCAGCGCATTTTGAAATTTTTCGTACGCTACTTTTCCGGGTGGACCCACCCCTGTCTGTGCCAAATGACATTGCATCTATGGTGACGATCGGCTTTTTATCGCATTAAAATAGGCACTTTCTATATTACACGATTTCACCAATAAGCGGTAATATGCCGATATGCTAATATGATCTTATGCAATTCGAGAATAAGCCACGGGCAAAACCTGGAGCGGCCGTTCAGAAATCAACGGCTATCCCCGCATCCGGATCGAATCGAAACGGCGAGCCGTCAATGGAAATAAACCCGCAGACGGAAAAATCTTCGCGCACATGGCCGAGAAGATCCGCCTCTTTCTTTGCCGCCGCCCTTCTTGTGGTCCTCGTTTTCCTCGCAGGCGCAGCGGTGCATTCATGGCTGATCCCGGCTCAGGGAATTCCATCTACGGCGTCACTCTCCACCGAGTCCCTGGTGGGAGCCGCGAAACCACTGCCCCAAATTCCCCGGCCCGGCGTTAATTTATCTATTAACAGAGCCGTCGCCCCCCACACCGAGGCGGACGATTCCCGGCGGGATGTGATTACCTATACCGTGCAGGCGGGCGACTACCTGTTCGCGATCGCGGAGAAGTTTCAGATCACGCCGGAAACCATTCTCTGGTCCAACTACGCCGTGCTGAAGGATAATCCGGAATTGCTCGTGCCGGGCCAGACGCTGTTTATCCTTCCGGTCGACGGGGTGTATTATCAATGGCAGACCGGGGACCGGTTGGATACGGTAGCCGGCAGCTTCGGTGTCACGCCAGAGGATATTATCTTCTGGCCTAGCAATGACCTTTCTCCGACCATCGACATTCAAAATCCCGGCATTATCCCCGGAATGTGGCTGGTGATCCCCGGCGGACACCGCGAATTCGAGCAATGGGAAATGCCGGTTATCCGAAAAACGGATAGCTCCAAGTGGGCCATCGGCGGTGAGGGTGCATGCACCACGGGCCCGTACAGCGGTCCCGCCGGAACGGGAATCTGGACCTGGCCCACCGCGAGCCACTGGGTATGCGGGAACGAATACACCGCCTATCATCACGGTATCGATTTATACATCACCATGGACGAACCCCTTCACGCCGCGGATCGCGGGGTGGTGGTTTACGCGGGATGGAACACCTGGGGTTATGGGAACCTGGTGGTAATCGACCACGGCAACGGCTGGCAGACGGTTTACGCCCACTTGGATGCGGTAGAGGTTTTTTGCGGAGCGATCGTGCAATGGGGAGGCGAAATCGGATTGGGGGGGACGACCGGCAATTCCACCGGCCCCCATTTGCATTTCGAAATGATCTATAACGGCGTGCGGGTCAATCCACACCAGTATTTGCCCTGATGCATGGGACCGCCGGGATTCCATCGACCGGAAGTAAAGCACCCGGAACCGGTTGGAGACCCTGGAGAACATGACGCTGGCCAATGACACACCGTTAACCGGGAATCCCCCGGCGCTTGCTAAATGGCTGCCGGCCGGATGATCCGAATATCTTCACCCAGCCGGATTTCGGCTCGCGCTTGTGCTTTTCGGCTTCTTCCGCCTCGGGCTCGTTTTTCTGGACCGTCCGGATGGTAAGGCTGCGAATAGAATGTATAGCACTGGAGCTTATCCATCCTTGAGATGTTGACAACGTTGTGGCAGGCGCCAACGGGAAAATCACCACACTGCATTGGTGAACGCTTTTGGGGGAGTAAAAATAAACCGAAGCGTTTATGAGGTCCCCCGGGTTTCTCTTTTTTCTAATAATTGCCGCCGGCCGGACAGGGGAAAACGCCCTAATCCCACGCAAAAACGCATCCCCCCAACCCCCATCTTCGCGCTTTCCGGAATGGCTATATAATGGAAGTGCCTTTCACCACCTTGCTCGGGACCCGCCCGAGCCATCCTGTTCGATGCCAGTGAGCCCCTCCGCCGAAGGGGAAAGTCCCGTTGCAGCCTCCCTTCTTCATCACCACCGGAACCAGATAAGCCTGGCAAGGAAGGGAGCTTAATTTGATTTGGTCCGCTGTTCGGCTGCCCGCTTTTCCGATTGTCAAGAAAATAGTGCTCACCTTGGCGGCAGCGTATCCGGTTGCACACCCGCCCCCAATCACTAATCCTCCTCCCCACAACCTGCCCCGACCCCGCAGTCATCCATCCCGGTTTTGGGAGATGAATAACCGGGGAAGATAAAGTGAATCCCATCTTTTCCCCTTTTGTGCTCATTTTGTTTGCCGCAGGTGTGATCTGCGCCTGCACAACCGTGTATATCCGGCCTTACCGCCGAAACCAATCCGTGACAATCCCCCTCGTCCTTTTATTGCTGGGAATCACCAAATGGATCGCCGCGACACTCGCGGGCATGCTGGATCCGACCCTTTCACACAAGATGCTGTGGGCCCGGATCGAAGGTCTCGGCGTCGTCAGCGTCCCGCTCCCGGTGCAGGTATACGTACTCCATCATTCCGGTTCCCAGCGGGAATTAACGGCAAGGCGGCTGGCCGGGGCGGCCCTGATCCCGGCCTGGACGAACGGAAGCCGCGGCTTTAATTGGGCGCGGCACCTTCCCTTGCGACATGATCAAAAAGAAACGGGACGGCTATGATTAATCGGATTGTGAAAATATTGGATGTGCGCTCGCAAGACCCCGAAGACGCCCGTCGTAAGAGTATGCTCAACGTGCTATTGGTTTTCATCGGAGCATGCGCCCTGCTTTCCGCTATCATCCTGATGGCATCCCCATCGGTGTTGATCGGCGATGGCGAACCGGCCGCGCGGGGATTGATCCTTTCCGTCGTCGTAGCGGTCTTGGCGCCGGCCCTCTACTTAGTCAATCGCCGCGTCTCCAGCCTCCCGGCGCGATTGCTGTTTATATTCTTTTTTCTGGCGGTACTCCTGCTGATCTACAATCCCGAACAAAACCTTCGAGGACGCGGACTGCTCCTCTTCTCGCTGCCGATCTTTCTCTCCAGCCTGCTCCTGATTTCGTGGGCAAGTTTCCCGATGGCGGCCTTTTCCGGTCTTGCGTTGGCAGGGTTAAGCTACCAAACCGGCCGACCGCTTCCGAGCCTGCTTTCGTTTATTGATTTCTTCCTCGTGGCATCTGTCGCCTGGCTTGCGTCGCGCAGTCTGGAACGCGCCGATCGGGAGAAAGAGCGGGCCCGTGAGGAATCGCGACGGAACGAAGCCCGTTCCCGTGAGGCCCTCGACAGCATAATGGAAGGCTGCCAGATCATCGGCCGCGATTGGAAGTATCTTTACCTCAACGACAGCGCCGTCCGGCATGCGCGGTTCCCCAGAAACGAATTACTGGGGCGAACGATGGCGGAAGTATATCCGTGGATCGAAGGCAGCGAAATGTTTGCCGCGCTGCGGCGCTGCATGCACGAGCGGGTCGCGCAACGCATGGAGAATGAATTCACTTACCCGGATGGCGGCAGAGGCTGGTTCGAACTCAGCATTCAGCCCGTTCCGGAAGGCGTTTTCATCCTTTCCCTCGATATCACGGAGCGCAAGCGGATGGAGCAGGCATTTTCCCTGTTGTTGGATACGCAGAATCAGATCGCCCGCCTGGACAACCTCGCGGATATTTATCAATTGGTCGGAGAGAAGATCCAGGCTTTGATCGGGGACGGGTACGTGGCCGTTTCCATGCTCGACGAGCGGGTTCAGGCGTTGAAGATCATTGGGCTGTATGGTTTTGGCGACCTGTATAAAAAACTGGTTCGCAGGTTCAAGGTGGATCCCTCCCGGATCGTCTATCCCTTGAAGGATATGACCGCTGAAGAACTGCGCTTGTTCCGGAGCGGGAAGCTGGAAAAGATCGAGGGCGGCCTGTATGCCATCCTGACCAGGAAAGTCCCCAAAACCGTCTGCGGCCTGGCCGAACGGCAATTGGAGATCTCCGGCATTTATACGGTCGGCTTTATCTGCCAGCATCTTCACTTCGGTGGCCTTACGATCCTCGCAAAACGCGAAATCGCTCCTTATCAAGAGATGATCGAAACCCTGATGAACCTGGCTTCCATATCCATGAACCGCATCCGGGCGGAGAACGCCCTGCGCGAAAGCGAGGATAAGTTCAAGTACGTTTTCGACAATTCGGCCGTCGGCAAATCCATCACCCTGCTCTCCGGCGAGATGCACGCGAACAAGGCCTTGTGCGAGATGCTGGGATATTCCCCGGAAGAACTCCAAATCAAAAAATGGCAGGGTATTACTTTCTCGGATGATGTTGAGGTAACTCAGAAAGAGGTGGATGCTCTCCTTTCCGGCAAAAAAGAGGCTGCGCGCTTCCCCAAAAGATATTTTCACAAGAACGGTTCCATCGTGTGGGCCGATGTCAGCACGTCCCTGCGCCGGGACGGGCAGGGCAAACCGCTTTACCTGATGACCACCCTGGTCGATATCACCGCCCGCATGCAGGCCGAAGAGGCACTGCGGCAGAACGAAAAGCGCTTTCGCGTACTCCTTGAGAACAGCGCGGACGCCATTTCGCTGCTAAATGCCAATGGGACGGTAACGTATGACAGCCCCTCCTACGGACGCATGCTGGGCTATACCAGCGAAGAACGCATAGGACGGAATACGTTGGAGCTGGTGCATCCGGATGACCGGGAAAATTTGTCCCATCTCTTTGCGGGAATACTTCAAAAGCCCGGGCAGGTTATTGTGCCTCCCATCCGCGTCCGGCACACAGACGGATCGTGGCATTGGATTGAGGGGATTGCCAACAACCTGCTTGCCGAGCCGAGCGTACAAGCCATCGTCGTTAATTTCCGCGACATCAGCGAGCGCCAGCGGGCGGAGGAGGGATTGCGGAATAGCGAGGCGCGGCTGCGCGCCATTCTTAATGCGACCCCGTTCCCCATCGCCCTGGTGGATGTTCAGGATAACAACATCGGATTTTGGAGCCACAGCGCGCTCACCCTGTTCGGGCACACCGCGCCCACCACAGCCGGGTGGTATGAGCTGGCGTACCCGGATCCCGAATACCGGCGCGAAGTCATCGAGCGATGGAAACCGGCTCTCGAAAAGGCGCGCCAATCCCGGCAGGCGGTCAACACCGGAGCGTACCGGGTCACCTGCCGCGACGGATCGGTGCGCATTTGCGAGCTGTATGCCAGCTTCCTGATGGATAAACTCATCGTCACGTTCAACGACATTACCGAGCGCAGGCAGGCGGAAGAAGCCTTGCGCGAAAGCGAAACCAATTTCCGGACACTGGCGGAGAATGCCGGAGAGGGGGTCCTCATCGCCGGTGCGGGCGGAGTGCATCGGTTTGCCAACCGGGCCGCTGCGGAAATTACCGGCTACAGCGTCGAAGAGCTGCTGCATGTGAATGCGAAAAACCTGGCGCACCCGGACGAAGCTCCGAGGATCATGGACGGGCTGGAAAAGAGATTGGCCGGTGAGAATCCCCCCGCCCGCTACGAGACCGCCATCGTCAGCAAGGCGGGTCTGAAGATCCCGGTGGAAATCAACAGCAATAAAACGGTCTGGGAAGGCCGGCCGGCGGATATCGTTTTCGTTACGGATATCACCGAGCGCAAGCGGGTGGAGGAAGCCCTGAAGAACACGATGGCCGACCTGGAGCGTTCCAACCGGGAGCTCGAGCAGTTCGCGTATGTGGCTTCGCATGACCTGCAGGAACCCCTGCGCATGGTCTCGAGCTACACCAAGCTCCTGGGCGAACGCTACCATGGCAAACTGGATAAGGACGCCGACGAGTTCATCGGTTACGCGGTGGACGGGGCCTCCCACATGCAGCGGCTGATCAACGATCTGCTCGCCTATTCGCGGGTCGGGACGCGGGGCAAGCCGCCGGAATCCGTTCCGGCCGACTCCGCGCTCGACCGGGCGCTGGAAAATCTGAAATTTGCCATCGCCGAGGGGAACGCCGAGGTGACACGCGAGCCGCTGCCGACCGTCATGGTCGACGATGTGCAGCTTTCCCAGGTTTTCCAGAACCTGATCGCCAATGCGGTTAAATTCCACGGCGACAAACCGCCGCGCATCTCTGTGGCATGCCGGGAACACGGCCCGGAATGGATCTTCTCGGTGCGCGACAACGGGATCGGGATCGATCCGCAATATCTCGATCGGATCTTCATCATCTTCCAGCGCTTGAACCCGCGCGGGAGATACCCCGGGACCGGGATCGGGCTGGCGGTTTGCAAGAAGATCATTCTGCGCCACGGCGGCCGGATCTGGGCCGAATCGGAATCCGGCAAAGGCTCCACATTCTTTTTCTCGCTGCCCAAAATGGAAGGAAAATAATCATGTCCCTGAAAACCGGAAAGATCGTCGATATTCTTCTGGTCGAAGACAACCCTGGCGATGTGCGCCTGACGCAAGAGGCGCTGCAGGAAGGTAAAGTGCGGATCAACATGATTTCCGTGGCCGACGGGGAGGAGGCGATAGAGTTCCTCCGTCAAAAGGGCCGCTATCCCCACGCCTTCCGGCCGGATTTGATCCTGCTGGATTTGAACCTGCCAAAGAAAAGCGGCTTTGAAGTCTTGGAGGAAATTAAAAACGACGAGGCGCTGAAAAGCATCCCGGCGGTGGTCCTGACCACTTCGCAGGCGGAGGAGGACATCCTTAAAAGCTATCAATTGCATGCCAACGCGTTTATTTCCAAACCGGTCGACCTGATCCAGTTTCTTTCGGTTGTCAAGGCGATCGAAGATTTCTGGATTGAGATCGTAAGACTTCCTACCAGCGAGGAATCATAGCTATGCCGCCTCCGGAATCCGGAAAGCGGGTTTCCAACCCGGGAGCCGCTGCATGAACATGGAATCCATCCGCATCCTGCTGATCGAAGACAACCCCGGGGATGTGCGCCTCGTGCGGGAAGCCTTACGCAACTTTCCGAACATGGAACTGATCTCCACGAGCCGGTTGGATAGCGGGATCGCGCGGCTGACTTCGGAAAAAGTCGATGGGATCCTGCTCGATCTGTCCTTGCCCGACAGCCAGGGAATGGATTCCGTTCTGAAATTGCGCCGGAGCGGAACCGAAATCCCCATCGTCGTCCTTACCGGATTGGACGACGAGAACACGGCCCTTAAAGCGCTGCATGCCGGAGCGCAGGATTATATGGTGAAAAGCCAGCTGAACCCGCGTTTCCTAGCGCACACCCTGCGGTACGCCATTGAACGCAAACGGTTGGAAGACCCGATCTATTTCCAGGCCACGCACGACGACCTGACCGGTTTGCCGAACCGGGCGCTGTTCCGGGACCGGCTGCAGAATGCGCTGGCGCGGGCGGAAAGAAACAAGGAAGCGGCTCACGGGCAATCCCTAGCGGCTGTGTTGATGCTCGATCTGGATTATTTTAAGACGGTCAATGATACCCGCGGACACGACGCCGGGGATAAGGTATTACGCGCGGTGGCGCAGCGTCTGTTGGAATATCTGCGCAAGGGGGATACCATCGCCCGGCTGGGCGGGGACGAATTCGTCATTCTCATCGAAGGGTTCTCGGCCGAAATCGATGCCGCGGCCGTCGCCCGCAAAATCCTGGAGGGTCTGGCCAAACCTTTCGTGGTGGATTCCGACGAATTCCGGCTCGGCACAAGCATCGGTATAAGCCTGTACCCCGCCGACGGAGAAGACGGGGAATCGCTGACCAAACACGCCGACATCGCCCTCTACCGGGCGAAAGAACAGCGCAACCGGTATGCTTTTTACGGCCGGGAATCCTGAGATGCGTTTATCCGGGGACAGCGGATCCCCCAACCGGCATGGGGTAGCCGACCCGCCTTCGCGGCGCAAAGCAATGCGGCGCAGTCGTGCAGTTTTTTCCGATTCCGGGAGTGAGAATCCGATGATGCCGCAGGGACAAGGTGAGGGATGAACTTTCTGGATATTCGGACCGTCATGTTCAGCCAGCTTGTTACGGATGCCGCCTGCGCGGCCGTCCTGGTTTCCCTGTGGTGGCAAAACCGGAAGCGCTTTGCCGGCACGTTCCATTGGGTGATGGATTTTATTTTTCAAACCACGGCCGTCCTGCTGATCATCCTGCGCGGGAGCATTCCGGATTGGATGTCGATCGGGGTGTCCAATACCCTGGTGATTGCCGGCGCGCTGATGGGCTTTTGGGGATTGGAACGATTTGTCGAAAGGAAGAGCCCGCCAATCCGTAATTATCTCCTCCTGGCGGCATTCATCGGCATCCATCTCTATTTTATCTACGGCCACAACAACCTGGATGTGCGTACGCTTAACATTTCGGCGGCGCTGCTCATCGTCTGCCTCCAGTGCGCCTGGCTTGTGCTGCGCCGCGCCGGACGCAGCCAGGCCCACACCGCACAGGCGGTCGGGTGGGTGTTTGTTCTCTTTTGCCTGGTCAGCATCATCCGCATATGCATCATCCTTTTTCATCCGCTCCCAAGCAATGATTTCTTCCAATCCGGACTATATGATGCGCTCGCTCTGATCGCATACCAGATCCTTCTTATTCTGCTGGCTTTCAGCCTGACGCTGATGGTCAACCGGCGGCTGATTGCGGACGTAAAAATCCAGGAAGAGAAACTGGCTAAGGCGTTCCATTCGTCGCCCTATGCGATCCTGATTACCCGGCTCTCGGATGGGTTGATCCTGGACGTCAATCGCGGCTTTGAAGCGGTGACCGGGTATCCCGCATCCGAAGCCATTGGAAAGACAACCCTCGACCTGGGCCTGTGGGTTAAGCCAGCGGACCGCCAGGCGATGGCCGATGAGATATCCACCAAGGGCGAAGTGCGCGGGAGGGAGATCCTCTTCCGGGCGAAATCGGGCAGGGAATGGACCGGTGCATATTACGGCGAAATTCTTTCTGTCAATGATGAGCAATTTGTTCTATCCAGCATCAGCGACATCTCCGAACGGAAGAGAGCTGAAGAAAAAATACGGTACCAGGCGTCCCTGCTGGAAAATGTGAACGATGCGATCGTCGCTTCCGACGCGGAGTTCCGGCTGACGGCCTGGAACGCGGCCGCCGAGAAGCTCTACGGTTGGAAGGCCGAGGATGTGCTGGGGAAACCCGGATTGGATGTCATGCGCACCGAATGGCCCGCGGCGGATGCGGAGGAGATGCGGCGCACGATCGCGGAGCAGGGGAACTGGCGGGGCGAAGCAACCCAGATCCGCAAGGACGGGACCCGGATTCCCGTGGAAGTGTCTTCGATGGTTGTGCGCGATTCGAACGGCCATATAACGGGGTACATCAGCATCAATCGGGACATTACCGACCGCAGGCGGGCGGAGGAGGAAATCGCACTCCTGGCAAAGTTCCCGTCGGAAAACCCCAACCCCGTGCTGCGGTTGGCGCATGACGGGACGGTGCTTTTTGCCAACAGCTCCAGCCAAACGCTTCTGACCGAATGGCGCTGCGCCGTCGGAGAACCGGCGCCGAAACTCTGGCGAGATACCGCCGCCGAATCGCTCAAGAAAACCGAAAGCCTGACCGTCGAAACGGAAAGCGGCGGGCGCCAATATTCCTTTGTCGTAAACCCCGTGCTCCAGGCGGATTATGTCAACCTGTATGGACGCGACGAAACCGAGCGCAAACGCGCGGAGGAGGCACTGCAGGAAAGCGAGGAGAAGTACCGGCTGATCGCCGACTCCTCCAACGAATGGATCTATCTCAACTCGCCGGATAGTTCGCTCCGCTATTCTTCTCCCTCCTGCGAACGCATTACCGGGTATACGCCGAAGGAATTCGCCGATGATTCGAATCTCCTTATACGGATCATTCACCCGGATGATCGAATAGACGTCGAGAGCCACTTTAAGGAAATCCGGGAAGATTCCGTTGCGGATAGCCGGGAGTTTCGGATTATCACAAAATCCGGAGAGATTCGCTGGATCCAGCATTCCTGCGCGTTGGTCCACACTCCCGACGGACAGTGTGCCGGCCAGCGGGGAGTGAACCGCGATATCACCGAGCGCAGGCGGGCGGAAGAGGCGCTGCAAAAGACGCTTGCCGATCTGGAACGCTCCAACGCGGAGCTCGAGCAGTTCGCCTACGTGGCCTCGCACGATCTGCAGGAACCACTGCGCATGATCTCGAGCTACACCCAGCTCCTGGCGCAGCGCTACCAGGGCAAACTGGATACGGATGCCGACGAGTTCATCGGTTATGCCGTGGACGGGGCAAATCGCATGCAGCAGCTGATCAACGACCTGCTTGCCTATTCGCGGGTGGGGACACAGGGCAAACCCCCCGCCCCCGTTCCGGCCGATCGGATACTCGACCGGTCTTTGGAAAACCTGAAAATGATCCTCGAGGAAACCAAGGCCAAGGTGAAGCGCGAACCGCTGCCGACCGTGACGGTCGACGACGTGCAGCTGACCCAGGTGTTCCAGAACCTCGTCGCCAATGCGGTTAAATTCCACGGCGACAAACCGCCGCGCATCTCTGTGGCATGCCGGGAACACGGCCCGGAATGGATCTTCTCGGTGCGCGACAACGGGATCGGGATCGACCCGAAATACCTTGAGCGGATCTTCGTCATCTTCCAGCGCCTGAACCCGCGCGGAAAGTATCCCGGGACCGGCATCGGGTTGGCCGTCTGCAAAAAGATCATCCAGCGCCACGGCGGCCGGATCTGGGTCGAATCGAAATCCGGGGAAGGCTCGACTTTCTTTTTCACCCTGCCGAGGACGAACAGGAAATGATGAACACCGCAGAAAATGGAGGATCCGCCGGCCCCATCCAATCCTTTCCGCCGGATCTCTCGGAGATGTCCGACTGTAAAACGCCTCGCTGCCGGTTCCCGCGCAGCCAGAAGGAGAATCCCCGCCCATATCCGGGCGGCGTGATCCTCGCTCAGGAGCCTACCCATGAATACCGATGTCATCCGCGTTCTATTAATCGAAGACAACCCCGGCGACGCCCGGCTGGTCCGGGAAAACCTGGCCTTGGCGGGAACGCCGGCGTTCCACCTGGATTGGGCCCCCGACCTCGCGGCGGGGCTTAAGCACCTGGCGGAAAATACCGTCGACGCCGTTCTGCTGGATCTTGGCCTGCCGGACAGCAGCGGATTTGCGACATTCGATAAAGTCCGCGCCCGCGCATCGCAGGTGCCGGTCATCCTGCTCACGGGATTGGAAGACGACGCCCTGGCGTCACAAGCGGTGCGTTCCGGAGCGCAGGATTACCTGGTCAAGAGCGATGTTTCCGGCCGGCTCCTGGGCCGGATGATCCTCTACGCCATTGAAAGAAAACGGGCGGAGGAGGCGCTGCGCAAGAGTGAAGCCCAGCTTTCCAACGCCGCCGTCATCGCCCGCCTCGGCCCCTGGGAATACGATGTGGAAAAAGACGAATTCATCTTCAACGACCAGTTCTATGCCATTTTCAAGACGACCGCCGCCGCGGTCGGCGGGTACACCATGAAACCCGCGGAGTATGCGAAACGATTTGTCCATCCGGAAGATCAGGGGATTGTCGAAGTGGAAATGCGGAAGGCTTTGGAAACAGACGATCCGGGTTTCAACCGGCAGCTGGAACACCGGGTCATCCGCGCCGATGGTTCCATCGGCCACATTTCGGTGCGCTATTTTATTGTGAAGGATGTCAAAGGCAAAACGGTCAAAACGTACGGGGTCAACCAGGACATCACCGAACGCAAGCGGGCGGAGGAGAAGCTGCGCGAGAGTGAAAAACAACTGAAGGAAGCCCAGGCGCTCGGGGGCGTGGGGAGCTGGGAATTCGACATCGAAAAACTGCAATTCACCTGGTCGGACGAAACCTACCGTTTATTTGGACGCAATCCGGAACTGGGGCCTCCCAGCGTGCAGGAAGATTCGAAATATTATTCGCCCGACCAGTATGAAAAACTGCAGGCGAATGTAAGCCGCGCCATCTCGGAAAAGAAGGATATTGATTACGATGTGGAGGTGGAATTACCCGGCCGGGAAAAGCGCTCCTTTACCTCGCGGATCCATCCCATCAAGGACGCACGGGGCACGGTCGTACGGCTGTTCGGCACGGTGCAGGATATCACCGTGCGCAAACAGCGCGAACGCGAACTGGAAGCCGTCGCCGCCGTGAGCGCGGCAATGCGCGGCGCCTTAACCCGGGCCGAGATGATCCCCGTCATTCTCGATCAATTGAAATCGATCTTGGATGCGGACGGGATCATGATGACTCTGCCCATGTCCGACAGCCGGGAACTCATGGTCGAGTTGGGACGCGGCGCATGGGCTTCCACCACCGGCGGGAAAATCCCGCTCTCCTCGGAAACGGTTGCCCGGGCGCTGGCCAGCGGCCGTCCCTACCTGAAAAACGACATTCGGAAACACACCCGCCCGCTAAATTCCGAAATGCTCGGCGACAGCCGCGCCATCGCCTGCATTCCGTTTATCGCCCAGACGCAAATCATCGGATTATTATGGGTCGGCAGCCGCCGGAATCTGACCGAGCGCGACCTGCAATTGCTGACCGCCGTCGCCGACATTGCCGCCAGCGCCCTGCGACGCGTCACACTGCTCGAGCAAACGGAAGAACGCCTGCGCAAATTGGATTCCCTGCGGATTATTGACCAGGCAATTACCGGCAGTGTCAATCTCGGAATAATTCTTAACGTCGTCGCGCGGCAGGCGATCGACCTTCTGAAGGCGGACGCGGCATCGGTTTTACTGCTCCAACCCCAAACCGCCATCCTGAAATTCACAACCGGGAGCGGGTTCCGGACCAAGGAGATCGAGCGCACCCGGCTGCGGCTTGGAGAAGGGCAGGCCGGGAAAGCCGCGCTGGACCGGAAAACGGTGAGCATTCCCGATCTGGCAGCCGACACCGGCACCTTCCGCCGGGTGATGATCGAGAACGAAGGATTTGTTTCGCATCACGCCACTCCGCTGATTTCCAAGGGGCAGGTCAAGGGGGTCCTGGAGGTGTTCCGCCGCACACCGCTGAACATCGATTCGGATTGGTTCGGATTCTTCGAGATTCTCGCGGAGCAGGCCGCGATCGCGATCGACAACGCCCAGATGTTCGACGGCCTGCAGCGTTCGAACGCGGACCTGTCCATGGCGTACGACGCCACCATCGAAGGCTGGTCGCGCGCACTCGACCTGCGCGATAAGGAAACCGAAGGGCACACGGAGCGCGTCACCGAGACGACTCTGAAACTCGCCCGGTCGATGGGTTTCTCCGAAGGGGAACTGATCCACATCCGCCGCGGCGCGCTGCTGCACGACATCGGCAAGATGGGCATCCCCGACAGCATCCTGCTCAAACCCGGGCCGCTGGATGAACACGAGTGGGAAATCATGCGCCAACACCCGGCCCAGGCGAATGCGCTGCTCGCACCCATCGCCTATCTCCGCCCCGCGCTGGATATCCCCTACTGCCATCACGAGAAATGGGATGGCTCCGGCTATCCGCGCGGGTTGAAAGGCGACCTCATCCCCCTCGCGGCCCGATTGTTTGCCGTGGTGGATGTCTGGGATGCGCTGCTTTCGGACCGGCCGTACCGCCCCCCCTGGCCTGCGGAGAAGGTGCTCGAGCATATACAGGCGCAATCCGGGACTCATTTCGACCCGGCGGCGGTGAAGGCTTTCCTGGCCATTGTGTAAGGAATCGACCGAAGCACCTAATTAACACCAAGTCATGAAGATACGAAGGAATGATTATCCCGATGTTCTTTTTTCTTCGCGTCTTTGTGGCTTCGTGGTTTGATTTCCGAAAGCAATACCACAAAGTCACGAAGACACGAAGGAATGAGCAACCAGGGATTTTGTTTTCTTCGTGTCTTTGTGACTTCGTGGTTAATTATCCGAAATCATTACCACAAAGACACCAAGACATGAAAAAAATAATACCCAAGTGATTTGTTTTTTTTGTGTCTTTGTGTCTTAGTGGTTTACTACCCGAAATCATTACCACAAAGACACCAAGACACGAAAAATTTTATACCCAAGTGATTTGTTTTCTTTGTGTCTTTATGTCTTAGTGGTTTTATATCCGGAATCACTGCCGCCAAGTCACGAAGATACTACGGAAATCCAAACCGAGCATTTTGTTATCGTAGTTCCTTTATGGTATATTCAAAAAATGGGGGAATGAATATCTTGCGGATCAAACCCGAATTAATTCTTGAGTTATTGCGAAGGCACTTGGACACGAAGGGTATTCGCCTTTGTGTCTAGGTGTCTAGGTGTCTTTGTAGGTTTGTATCATTCGAAGGGGGAAAGTTGGAGATGCAATAGGTACTTCCTCCCAAAGCAGCGGACAATTCGAATCCAAGATGAAAACAAGGGGGAAAAATGAATCACCCACCGCTACCCGAGAAGGAAGA
>Ga0315542_1001152_pt1 | contig 16683 bp, 13 predicted proteins | sample SalMarSW160120MG_FD_202541 | JGI IMG/M metagenome (GOLD analysis project Ga0315542, IMG submission 202541) | Salt marsh sediment microbial communities from the Plum Island Ecosystem LTER, Massachusetts, United States - Salt Marsh Sediment SW1601-20 ...
GTTGGTGGGCGGTGCACCAGGCTCTGTCCAGTAGCGGTGGTGATGTGCAGGGCGAGGCAGGGGCGCCGATGGCAAGGACGCAGGACGCAGGCGCACCGGTAGCGGTGCTGCCGAAAAGCTCGCGTACCCTTGTCGCATGGGTGATGTTCCGATCCGCGATGCGTCTACCGTCTGTGTCGTCCGACCAGGGTCCGACGGTATCGAGGTACTGATGGTGCGGCGAGCAGGAGCGTCGGTGTTTGTTGGTGGTGCGTATGTGTTTCCGGGCGGAGCGCTCGACGCGGTCGATCGCAGTGAGACGGCCAGGCGGCTCTTCGGGGCCGGTGAGGATTCACCCTGGATTTCTGCGGGAGTCAGGGAGACGGCCGAGGAGGCCGGGGTTGCCGTTCCGACCGGCAGCGTCGATGTACCCCGAACCCTTCGCGGAGGGACCCTGCTCGAAGCGCTCGCAAACGCAGGGTATCGGTTCGATGCAGACCGATTCGCGTATTTGTCGAACTGGCTGACACCCAAGGGTCCGCCTAGGCGATTCGACACGAGGTTCTTCGTGACCGACGCACCGCCCACGACGGAGGCATTCCCTGACACCGAAGAGGTCACCGAGGCGACATGGGTCAGTCCTCGAGCGGCACTGGACTGGGGTCGAACCGGGCAGTGGACGCTGGTGCCACCCACCGTTGCGACACTTCAGCTCCTCGACGCATTCGACTGCCCGGCGGCCGTACTCGCCTTCGCCAGGGGTCAGAAATCCGTTCCACGAATCGAACCCCGACTGGTCCGTAGAGGGGGGACACTCGAGGTGCTGATGCCAGGCGATGCCGGCTACGAGGACGCCGAGTGATCCGCGTCTCGCGCATCCTCGCCCCGAACCCGGGCCCTTTCACCGGGAACGGCACGAACACGTACCTGGTCGACTCGGATGGGCACGCCGTGGTCATCGATCCTGGTCCCAACGATGACGGCCACCTCGCCGCGATCGTCGACGCCGCCAAACCGTTCACCGTGGACTTCATCCTGGTCACGCACACCCACGAGGATCACGCGCCGGGTGCCAACCCGCTGTCGGAACGGATGGGCGCAGCGACCGCAGGGTTCGGCCCCGGCCCCGAATTCAAGCCGGACAGGATTCTGGCCGACAACGAGGTTGTCAGATTCGGGGCATGCGAGGTACACGTGGTTGCAACACCGGGACACAGCGCGGATCACCTCTGCTATCAGATCGGTACGGCCCTGTTCACCGGCGATCACATCATGGGTGAGTCGTCGGTGTTCGTTGAAGACATGACGTCCTACATGGCGTCGCTGCGGCGAATTCAGCGACTTGCCCTCGACACGCTTTATCCAGGACATGGTCCAGCCATGGATGATCCCCAATCGGTCATCGCCGGGTACATCGAGCATCGGCTCGAACGTGAGCAGCAGATCCTCGATGCCGTTCGAGCCGGTGTATCGCGCATCGACGGTATCGTGGACCGCGTGTACGACCAGGTAGCACCCGACCTCAGGCCGCTTGCAGCCATCGCGACACGCGCCCACCTGAGCAAGCTCATGTCGGAGGGCAAGGTCATCGTGGATGGAGAGCAGGTGACCGTTCCATGAGACTGCCCCTGCGAGTCGGCGCGATCATCGTGTTGGTCTTGTCGTTCGCGTTGCCTGCATTCGCGGACGTTTCCCAAGAGGACGTCGACGGCGCTGCGTCTCGGTTGCAGCAACTGAGGGAGAGGGCTGACGCGCTGGTAGCTCGGTACGAGGATGCCTGGGCTCAGTCCGAGCAACTCGCCGACCAGATCGAATCGTTGACCGGCCTCGTCGCGGACTCTCAAGTCAACATCGGCATCGCCGAACGCGAAGTCCAGGATCGAGCGGTCGAGATGTACATGAGTGGGACGGGGTCGGAGCTGTTCACGGCGTTTCTGCTGGGCGGGGGAGTGAACGCCGGCATCGGATACTTGGAAGAGACGGCACAGTCCGACCAGATGGTGATCAACAACCTGGTGACGCTCAGGGAGGCGTACCAGCGCCAGGTGGAAGACCTCGAATCCGCGCAACAGGAACAAGACACGGTGACCGGCAGCATGAAGGCGCTTGCCACCCAGGTCCTCACCGAGATTTCGGCAGCGCAGACGACGTACGAGACACTGAAGGCCCAGCGAGCTGAGCAGCTCGCTGAGGAGGAACGGAGGCGGGTCGCGGAGGAGCAGGCGCGCAGCAGCACGACGACCACCTCGACCGTTGTCCCCTCGACCACCACAACGAGGGCTGCTACGACGACCGCGCCGACCTCGACCACCGCCCCAGCGACGACGACCTCGGAAACCACGACCACGACGACGGCTCCGACGACGACCACCACAACGGAATCCACGACTACCACGGAGACGACGACCACGACGACCGCGCCAGTAACGCCGTTGCCGGCAGGCAGCCAGGTATGCCCGATCGACGGATTCACCGCCTTCTCGGATACCTTCGGCGCACCACGTTCCGGCGGGCGGACGCACGAGGGTGTCGACATGATGGCCGAACGCTGGACGCATGTCGTCGCGATCGAGTCCGGAACCATCTATCAGCTGAAGGAAGGCGGCCTGGGTGGTATCACCGTGTGGCTGCACTCTGACTCGGAGGATTCGTACTACTACGCCCACCTTCAGGACTGGGCCGAAGGGCTGTATAAGGGCCAACGTGTCGAAGCGGGCCAGCTGATCGGGTATGTGGGAACCTCAGGGAACGCTCCCGACTACCTGCCGCACCTGCACTTCGAGTACCACCCCGGCCACGGTGATGCAGTCGACCCTTATCCGCTCGTCAAGAGTCTCTGCGGGTAAGGCCGAGGGCCGGATGCTCTCCGGCCCTCGATGCTCCCAGCTATTCGGTCTGCCCCCCAGCGACAGGCACGTTCGATGACGCAAGTATCGACGAGAAGGACCCGGAAGTATCGACCCGTTCTGAGTTGACCCCGAGTGACTAGTGCTCCGTCCGGCGACGGTGGTGATGAACGCAGCGAACGTTGACGGCTAGGACGCTTGGTTCGAGGTCAGGTCGTCAAGGATGCGGGCGATTCTGCCCGTGCACACCTCATCGCCTGCCGGCGGAAGTGCGTCAACGACCTGCTTGGCCAGATCTCTGAAGGCTTCCGCCGTTTCCGTCTCCGGGTGGGACCGAACGATCGGCGAGCCGGCGTCTCCGTCGCTCACGACGTGTGGGTCGAGTGGGATCCGCCCCAACAGCGGTACGCCGATCTCGTCTGCCAGCCGAGCCCCACCACCTTCACCGAAGAGGTGGTAGGTCTCTCCGTGTTCGCAGGTGAATCCGGCCATGTTCTCGATCACGCCGAGCACAGGAAGAAACGAGCGCCGCGCCATGTCGGCGACTCTCGCGGCGACTTTCTGGGCCGCCTTCTGTGGAGTTGTGACAACCATGAGTTCGGCTTGAGGTGCCATCCGTGACAGCGCCATCTGTACATCGCCGGTTCCCGGCGGAAGATCGACGATCAGGTACTCCAGATCGGGACTCCACGCGACTTGGCGGAGGAATTGCTCCAGTGCCTTCGAGAGCATGAGGCCTCGCCACATGAGCGCGCTGTCCTCGGACTCGACGATGAGCCCAGTCGACACCACCTGGATTCCGGCGACCTCCGTTGGAACGATCATTTTGTCGTCGCCGGCGGTGAGGTGGTCTTCGGCGCCTACGAGCCGCGGGATCGAGAACCCCCAGATGTCGGCATCGAGGAGCCCGACTCGGCGACCGAGATCAGACAGGGCGAGTGCAAGATTGACACTTACCGATGACTTGCCAACACCGCCCTTGCCGCTGCCGACGGCCACAACTCTGGTGAGAGGGCTCACGGACGTGGGTTCTGCATTCTCCCGCGCGCGCCGTCTCGCGACGCCCATCAGCGCAGACCGTTGCTCGGCGTCCATCGCAGTTGTCTCGACCTCGACCGAGGTCACGTCCTGAAGGGCTGACACCTTGCGGACGACATCCTCCTCGATCCGGTTGCGCATGGGGCATGCCGCGATGGTGAGTGCCACGCCAACCGTGACAGCCCCTTCGGGCGATACCGACACGGACTGGACCATCCCGAGATCGACGATGTCGCTCCCCAATTCGGGATCCAGCACGCCTCGCAAGGCGGACATGACCTGTTCTTGATTCACAACAGTGAGCGTAGATGCGAATTAGCACTACCTCGACGGTGTTTATTGTTGGGATCCCGGTAGGGTGTCTCACGTTGAAAGGAGCGCCGTATGCAGTTACTCGAGATCAAGTCCGCCATGCGGGCCGTCACGCTGACCGACACAGCAGTCAGCAAGGTGCGCGAACTGGTACAGGCCGAAGGCGATCCATCGCTCGTGCTTCGGTTTGGCGTCCGTCCAGGCGGCTGCTCGGGATTCTCCTACGAGATGTACTTCGACACACAGATCGACGACGGTGACATCGTCGAAACATTCGATGACGACGTGAGGGTCGTGATCGACTCCGAGTCGCTTCGGATGGTCAGAGGTTCGACCATCGACTACAAGAGCGATCTGATGAGTGCCGGGTTCGCTATCAACAACCCGAACATCACCTCAAGCTGCGGCTGCGGCAACAGTTTCAGCTAGCTCGCTTCGCTCGCAGCTATCGCAGTCAGCAATCAGCTGTCAGCAAGAACCTGACCTGAAGCGCCGCGAGACCGCAGGGTGACGTTGGGGGAAAGCACCGCCGGTGCCGGAGCCGCCGGGGTAGGGGGGCGCGCTGGGGCGTCATTGGTGGGTACCGCCCCCTCCGACGTCGAGCGTCAGCTCGACGCCATCTTTCCCAATACTCGCTTCGCTCGCGAGGGGAGGAAACGGTCGCCCCGAGGTCTCGCGGCGGCTGCGGCCGCGTTCCTGCTGCCGACTGGCCTCCGGCCGCTGGATAGCTGAACTGCTGAATGGCTGAGTAGGAACCGTCGTACCATCCTCCCCATGAAGCGAAGACTGCCGCTCGCTCTTCTCGCCGGTGCCGGTGTCGTGTGGGCCTTTCCTGCCGCCCTGAAGGTCGCCTTTCGTCCTCCCCGGCGGGAGATCCCCACCACTCCGGCCGATCTCGATCTCCCTGGGGACGACGTGTGGCTGGATGGGCCGAACGGCAAGAAGCTCCACACGTGGTTCATTCCGGTGAGCGGGCTCGCTCCGGCGGTCGTGGTGCTCCACGGGTGGGGCGGCAACTCGGGTTTCATGCTTCCTTTTGCGGTACCGCTGCGACAGGCGGGTTTCCACGTGTTGTTCGTCGACGCCCGCGGTCATGGCATGAGTGAGCGGGACGACTTCTCCTCGATGCCCAGGTTTGCCGAGGACCTGGATGTCGCAGTCGACTGGCTGAGGGCACGGACCGATGTTCGAAGTGTGGGGGTTGTGGGCCACTCGGTTGGTGCTGCTGCGTCGATCCTGGCGACATCGAGGAGGAGCGACGTCGGGGCGGTCGTCGCGGTGGCATCGTTTGCCCATCCGGGTGAGTTCATGGAATCGGCGAAGCCGATCGTGCTGCTGCCAAGGCCGTTGGCGGCCGTCACTCTGAAGACGATCGAGCGCGTGATCGGGTTCGGATTCGATGACATCGCGCCGAGAAACCGTATTGGACGCGTGACAGCACCGCTGTTGCTGATCCACGGCGATGAAGACCGTACGGTGCCGATCTCGAATCTCCATGAACTCACGAACTCAAAGCCGTCCGCACAGGCGATCGTCGTGCAAGGTGCAGGACACAGTGACGGGTTCGAGGCACTCGCCGGCGACGTTGTCGGGTTCCTATCGGAACACCTGTCCTGAAGTTCGCTGCGCTCCAGCGAACAGCGAATAGCGGACAGCCTCTTGTCGGTCGTCCAGCGTCGAGCATCGGCCTTGCGCCTTTTCCCTTGGGCTGCGCCCAGAACCCACACCGTCCCTTCGGGGCACCTCCCCCAAGGTCGCTGCGCTCCTGGGGGAACGATTCGGGCTCTCCCTCGCGAAGGGAGGGGGCGATCGCCCTGCGACCTGGCGGTGTTCCAGGTCGCGTTCTTGCTGTCTGCTGAACGGCTCCACTACCCATGCTCTCCGGGCATGACCCGGCGGGCATGACCCTCCGGGCATGTAGCCTGAGTCGACAACGAAACGAGGAGCAGCGATGTCGAAGCGAGTGCTCAGCACGCCGCACGCGCCCAAGGCGCTCGGCCCCTACTCGGTGGCCGTCGAAGCCGGGAACCTGGTATTCATCTCCGGACAAGTCGCCATCGACCCGGCGACAGGGGAACGAGAAACGGCCGGTGTGGTAGCCGAAGCCGAGCGGATCATGGCCAACATCGGATCCATTCTCGGCGACGTTGGCTTGGGATACGAAGACATCGTCAAGACGACCATCTTCCTTCAGGACATGAGCGACTTCCCGATCGTCAACGACGTCTACGGATCGAGATTCGAGTCCCAGCCACCGGCGAGATCGACCGTCGAAGTCGGGGCGCTGCCGGGAGGATTCCTCGTGGAGATCGAAACGATTGCGAGCCGGGGGTGAACACGGTGAATGAGATCCTCGAACCACTTGGCATCTCAGAGGTGAACTCGGGTGTCTACGCGAGCGGCTGGCGCGAGGCGGACGGCCGGGTCATCGATTCGGTGAACCCGGCGACAGGCGAGGTGATCGCCAAGGTTGTCAGGGCCTCAGCCGAGGACTACGAGACAGTCGTGACGGACTCTGTCGAAACGTTCAAACGCTGGCGGATGCTTCCTGCCCCCGAGCGCGGCTCCTACGTGAGGGCGATAGGTGAAGCTCTACGAGAGAAGAAGGCTGCGCTTGGCGCACTCGTGACGATGGAGATGGGCAAGATCCTTCCCGAAGGCGAGGGCGAAGTCCAGGAGATGATCGATATCGCCGACTTCGCCGTGGGTCTGTCCCGCCAGCTATATGGGGTCACGATGGCCTCGGAGCGTCCGCGTCATCGCATGTATGAGCAGTGGCACCCGCTCGGACCGGTCGGGATCATCACGTCCTTCAACTTCCCGACGGCCGTCTGGTCGTGGAACGCGATGATCGCCGCCGTATGCGGCGACACGAACATCTGGAAGCCGTCATCGTCGACACCGCTGACCGCTGTCGCCGTCACCAATATCGCAAATTCGGTGATGGATGGTTCGGGTTTCGAAGGCGTGTTCAACCTTGCGTTCGGCAGCGGCGCAGACGTCGGCGATCTGATGGTGAACGATCGTCGAGTGCCGCTCGTTTCGGCCACCGGCTCTTGCGACATGGGATACAAGGTGGGGGTCGGTGTTGCCAAGCGACTCGGCCGGTCGCTGTTGGAGCTTGGCGGCAACAACGCGATGATCGTGATGGACGACGCCAATCTCGATCTGGTCACCAGAGCCGCGTTGTTTGCGGCAGTCGGAACAGCAGGTCAGCGATGCACGTCGTTGCGCCGATTGATCGTTCACGAAGACGTTGTCGACGAGGTCGTCAGACGACTGACGGGCGCCTACCGGCAGGTGAAGATCGGCGACCCGCTCGACCAGGGCGTGCTCATGGGGCCACTCGTCGACGAGCCTGCCGTCCACAACATGCTCACGGCGATCGACCTTGCGAAGTCTCAAGGCGGAGAGCTGGTGTTCGGTGGTGACCGCCGCCAAGATCTCGGCACGAACTACGTCGAGCCAACGATCATGAAGATGACCAAGGACGCAGAGATTCTCCAGGAGGAGACCTTTGCGCCGTTGCTGTATGTGATTCCGGTTACGTCCGTGAAGGAGGCCATCGAGGTGCAGAACGGAGTCCGTCAAGGTCTTTCGTCAGCGATCTTCACCGACTCTGTCTCTAGTGCGGAGACGTTTCTCTCTCACGAAGGGTCCGACTGCGGCATCGCCAATGTGAACATCGGTACCTCTGGCGCGGAAATCGGCGGAGCTTTCGGTGGCGAGAAGGAAACGGGCGGAGGTCGCGAGGCCGGATCTGACGCATGGAAGGCGTATATGCGACGCCAAACGACAACCATCAACTGGAGCGGCGAGTTGCCGCTGGCCCAAGGTATCGAGTTCGGATAGGCGAGCGAAGCTCACAGTCGTTCTCTCCCCAGCGAGGCCGCAGTGTCGAGCGTGTTCCCTCCCACAGGAGCGCAGCGACCTTGTGTGGACCGGGTTGATGCTTGACGCCCGGTAGTGCCTACCAACGTGGCTCCTCTGTGGTCACGGCGGATTGTGGGCCAGAAACCGGGCATCGAAACAGATGCCGGGGTTTAGGGTGAGCATATGGACTTGCTCCTGGGAAGGAAGGCGTGCCTTCACGCGCTTGAAGAGGCCGAGGAACTCGCGCGCGGCGGCGGCACGGCACTGATCTCGCTCATCGGCCGTTCAGGCAGCGGTCGAACGCGGCTTCTCGAGGAGTTCGAGTCGATTCTGACGAGGGACGGTTTTGAGACGGCTCGGGTCGCGGCCTTCGAGGCGACCGAAACGGAGCCTGGTTACGTCGCCTCCAAGCTTCCTGAACGCGGGGCGCTTCTCATCGACGATGCGCAGTGGGTCGATGCAACATCTCTCGCGTTGTTGCGTAGCAGAATCGCCAAGTCCGAGAGAGGGCTCATCGTCGTGCTGGCTCACGCCCCGATCCCGGGCTATCTCCGATTCGCCCACGAGAGTCTGGTAGAGACTGTCAATCGGCATGGCCGAGCATGGCTTCTGACGCTGGGCCTACTGGACGTACAGGATCTCACAGAGGTCGTCAATGAGGACCTTGCTCGCGACGTCGTGGAAATGTCGGGAGGCCTCGCGGCGGATGTCGCCGCCACCCTCGACGCTTGGATGACGGCCGGCGCGATCCGCAGAGAAGGTCGGCGACTGATTGCCACCGGAGCCCGCCTTCCGCAAGCGGTGACACTTGCCGAGCGTGTCGACCGCCTCGGGCGGGAGGAGCGGAAATTCGTCGAGGTAGCGGCGATCTCCCGGCAGCCGTTGCCGCTTTCCATTTCGGCAGCTGTGCTTGGCATCACGGAGGATTCGGCGCTCGAGATTGGAGAGCGTCTCGCTGCACAGGGACTGCTCCACCAGTCTGCCGAAGGGTTCATCGGAGAGAAGAGGCTCGCTCGGCATCTTGGCCAGGTGCGGCGAGCTTCACTCGCGGGGAACCTGGGCGATGCACTGGCCGGCATGGGAATGGCCGACCGAAACCCGGGGCTGGTGGGTGGCTACTACCTCGAGGCGACGCGGTGGGGTGATGCGCTTCCGCTTCTCGCCCAGGCCGGCCTCGACCATTCGGCCCTCGGCCACCACGTTGAGGCCTATCCCTTGGTCGATGGAGCGCTTACCGCTCTCGAGAGATCCGGCCACGAAGACCCGGTGTTGGAAGGCCGGCTTCGGCTTGCCAGGGCGTCGGGCTATCGACTCGCGGGCCTTTCCAACGCCGCAGCCGAGGACCTCGATGTGGCCATCGCGAAGCTGTCCGGCGTTGACCGCATTCACGCCCTGGGATACGCGGGCCAGGTAGCGGACGATCGTCAGAGACCACAGCACGCGGAACGTTTCCTTGCAGAGGGGCTTCTCGAGGCGATTGCGGCCAACGAACTCGGAATGCTGGGCTCGCTCATGACTCTCCATGCGAGAACGCTCGCGAGGCTCGGGTTCGCGAGAGAAGCCGATGCCGAGATGGCGAAGGCACTGGCAGTTCTCGCATCATCCGGTACGAGCGAACAGCAGCAGCGCGGCAGATACAACGAGGCCTGGGTGGCCTTCGACAGAGGGTGGGCCCGCAAGGCGGAACCCGGCTTCGCTCGCCTTGTCGATGAGGCCGGAGATTCCGGAGTCGTACTTGCCGACAGGCTGGCGTGGTGGTCTCGAGCGTTGTTCATGTCCGGCCGACCCGACCAGGCGCTCGAGACAAGAACGAAGTCGATTCAGCACGCAGATCTGGATGCCGGCCCCGTGTTCCTCGCTCACATGGCGCTGGCCGAAGGGGCGATTCGATTCCGTGTCTGGGACGAGGCGCTCGAAGCGGCCGAAGAAACGCTCGCGCTGGTTCTTCAGCAGCTCCCGGCGTGGGAGAACAGCGCCCGGTATCTCCGAGCTAGGGCGCTGCTCGGTGCCGGGCGAATCGATGAGGCGGACGCGGAAGCCGATGCAGCGAGCGAAAGCTGCCCTCCTGGGGTCGATGGGCGCAGATGGTGGCTTCGAATCAGGGTGCTCCAGCTCGAGATAGCGGTCGCGAAGGGTGATGCGTGGCCATCTGACGAAGCGTTCGATCTGACGGACGAGATCCTTCAATCCGAGTGGTACCTGACTGCTGCCCGGCTGCAGGTTCTGCGAGCGAAGGTCGAACGTGACCCCTCGCTTGCCACAGAAGCGATGGCGCTCGCGATGGAGCTTGGGGTTGCAGACGTCGCCGCGGAAGCTGCCGAGATCGGCGGGCTGTGGAACAGGCCGGAGGCGGCGGCCGTTTCAGCCTCGGTCAAGACGATGGCGGCTCACGTTCCGGATTCGTGGCGCTCCGGATGGGAGTCGAGCCCCTTCATCAAGAGCGCACTCGATCAACCCGACATTGACGAAGAGACATACCAGAGCGCCGCGGAGCGTCTTACACAGCAGCTCGATCAGGCGCTGGAGGAAGCAGGCCTGGGCGCGGAAGGTCGCTTCATCAGCCCTGCCCAGCGGCGGGCGCGGGGACTCAAACGCCGGCGCAGGCCGTTCAGATGGACGCCGGTCCGGGTCGCCGCCGCCGTCGTCGTGGTCGCTGCCCTCGGTCTGGGAGGGGGCTTTCTCGCCAAGGCGCTCACTCCTGCTTCGCCCGCTACCACCATCGTCATGTCGAACCCTTCAACGATTCCGACGACGACAACGCTACCCGAGATATGGGACCGGGAGCTGGGGCCTCCTCCGAAGGACGTTGTCACCGGACAGTGGAGCTTCGGTGGGGACACCGACGATCAGTCCGAACTGAATCTCAACACCGGCTCGTCGGGTAGAACGGGTGTCCGCAAAGCCGATGGTTACTACTGGAAGTACGCGACAGGGGGCCGCCTCGAGTCGTCGCCGGTGGTCTTTGGGGAGAATGTCATCGTTGCCAGCGAGGACGGCAGTCTGTACGGCTTCGCGATGGCATCCGGCGCTCCGCCGCTGTGGACCGAAGACTCGTCGAACGGCGCGCTCGTTGCCTCGCCTTCCCTGGCATTCTTCGCGAGTGGCAACAGTCTCTTCCAGAGCGCGATGCGTGTCTACTACGGGAGCACGGACGGCCTGCTTCGAATCCGCGACGCAGGGAATCCGACTGCACAGGTCCTGCACGTTCCCGAAGAGGGTGGGTTTGACGGCGAGATCGTCAGTTCCCCGGTCGTCGTCGGCGATACCGTCTATCTCGGAACCGCCGCCGGGACCCTCTACGCCGTGTCTACGTCCGACCCTTTCCCCGAACTCTGGTCGGTCGACCTGGGGAGTCCGATCCTCGCAACTCCCGCAGCCGCAGGCGGAACGCTCTACGTAGGGACAGAGGGTGGAGTGCTGTGGTCGGTCGACGAGAAGACCGGTGCCGCAACCGAGTGCTACGACACGAAAGACACGATCGTGAGCCCTCCCGTGATCGCCGGCGACATCGTCTTGATTCCGGCCCGAGACTCCCAGAACCTCTACGCAGTGCAGGTCGGGTCGTGCAACCTGGTGGAGGGGATCTTCCTGTACCAGAAGGTGACATCCTCTCCTGCCTACGCCGACGGCGTGCTCTACGCCGCGAACGGCAGTCTGGTTCAGGCGTATGACCTCCAGAGCCGCGACATGGTGTGGCAGTACCCGAACCTGGACTCCGGGTCTCACCTGGGTGGCAGGGCCGGGTGGCCGGTGGTCGCAGGTGGTGTTCTCTACTTCACGACCGATGAGTCGTACGTCTATGCGGTGGATATCGAGACCCACGAATTGCTGTGGAGATACCACCTTGATGGACGTGTCGTCAGCCGGCCCGCCGTCATGAACGGGGCGGTGGTCGTTGGAGACTTAAGTGGGACGATTGTCGCGATCGGGTGTGAGAATCCGCCGGACTGCAAGTGAACGTAGAAACCGGTATCGCTGTAGGGTCGCCCCGCCGTGCTGAAACGGCTGAGGTTGCGTACCAGGTACCGGGTACAGCTCGCGATGCGAGCCTCGATCAATCGCCGCCGGTCTCGCGGAGGCGTTTCATCATTGCATCCATCATCGCCAGCGCGATGTCCGGTTCGCTCTCGATGAGACCCTTGAGATCCCACCGCGTGAGTTGGAGGACCCTGACGTCTTCGTTCGCCACGACATCTGCCGACCGGGGCGTGCTGAGGCTCGACAGGAGCGCCATCTCACCGAAGTGTTCGCCCGGGCCGAGCGTATTGACGGTGACGCCGCCCCTTTTGACTTCAACCGTGCCTTCCAGGAGGACGTAGAAGCCGAGGCCCCGCTCCTCTCCCTGGGTGACGATCTTCGATCCGGCGGCGAATGACCGCTCGTGGGCTGCCTTCGCGAGGGTGTTCAGTCGAGCATCATCGAGCCCTGCGAATACCGGAGCGTTCGCCAGTGCGTCGCGTGCTTCATTGTCTCCCATGTGTACCTCCCGTTTTGGATCACACTATTCCCTTCGATCCGTCTATGGGCCTCAACCGAAGCGATACCCGACGGAGCGAACGGTCGAAATCCATCGTGAGCGCTCTTCACCGAGTTTTGCTCGCAGACGGCGAACGTGGACATCGACCGTTCGAGCTCCCCCGAAGTAGTCGTAGCCCCACACCTTGGAGAGAAGCTGCTCGCGACTCCATACCCGGCGGGGATGCTGAACGAAGAAGCGCAGCAGCTCATATTCCATGTACGCGAGATCCAAGGGCACGCCACTGAGGCGGGCCTGGTAGGTAGCCGTATTCATCTCGAGATCCTTGAAACGAATGTGTTCCTCTCCATCGTGATCGTCCGCGAGCCGATGGAGACGGACTCGCAGCTCGACTGGATCGGGCGGACCGAACAGAAAGTCCGAAAGGAACCCTGCGCCTTCGAGATGAGCCACTTGGGATCGATCTGCCACCGCTACCGTCGGAACTCCCGACTGCTCGTACGTTCGACGAACCGATGAGAGGTTCTCGTCGGGATCAGCACCCAGCTCGACGATCAGAACGTCAGCGTCGTCGGGTTGCTCGAGGGTGGTGATCCCAGCGACGAGCAAGGCCTCTGTGAGGCGATTCGACGGCTCGGCGGGGGTGACGAAGACACGCATCAGAGAATCGGTAGGTACTCCTCGAGTTCGAAGCGGGAAACATGCCGCTGGTAGCGGTCCCACTCCTTGCGCTTGTTCTTGAGAAACCAAGAGAACATGTGCTCTCCGAGCGCTTCGGCAACCAGTTCTGATCGTTCCATGAGATCGAGCGCCTCCGACAGATTCGATGGCAGCTTGCCGATGCCGGCGGCCGCGCGCTCCGCCGAAGTGAGATCGAACACGTTGCGGGGCATTTCAGGCGGAAGTTCGTACCCGTTCTCAATGCCGGCGAGGCCCGCTGCCAGCAGCACGGAGAAGGCCATGTAGGGGTTGCAGGCCGCATCCGGTGCCCTGTACTCGACACGTGTTGACGCCGGCTTGCCGATCTTGACCGTCGGGACCCGAACGAGTGCCGACTGGTTGTTGCGTGCCCACATCAGATAGATGGGGGCATCGAAACCGGATACCAGTCGCTTGTACGAATTGACCCACTGGTTCGTGACTGCAGTGATTTCTGGGGCGTGACGGATCAGTCCGGCAATGAAGTTCTGGGCAACCGTGGACAGTCCAAGATCGGTGCCCGGCTCGTAGAACGCGTTGCGATCGCCCTCGAACAGCGACAGGTGGACATGCATGCCGTTGCCGTCATGACGTTCCAAAGGTTTGGGCATGAAGGTTGCGTAGATGCCGTGCTCCATCGCGACTTCCTTGACCGCGATCCGGTAGGTCATCACGTTGTCGGACATGGTGAGCGCGTCCGTGTAGCGCAGATCGATCTCGTGCTGACTGGGGGAGACTTCGTGGTGGGATGACTCGACGGGGATGCCGAGCTGCTCGAGCACGTTGATGGTCGTGCGCCGGTACTCCTGAGCGATGTCCAGGGGCGTCAGATCGAAGTAGCCGCCACGATCGAGGAGCCGTGGCTCGGGTCCCGCATCCTCGAAGTAGAACCACTCGAGTTCGGGACCCACGTAGAACGTGTAGCCCAGGTCGGCGGCCCGCCGCAGGTTTCGCTTGAGGACCCATCGGGGGTCCCCTTCGAATGGTTCTCCGTCGGGGGTGAGGATGTCGCAGAACATGCGGGCGACCTGCTGCTGGGGGCGCCACGGGATGATTTGAAACGACGAAGGGTCGGGACGTGCCACCATATCGGCTTCCTGCACTCGGGCGTAGCCGTCGATGGCGGATCCATCGAAGGTCATTCCTTCGGAAAATGCCACCTCGAGTTCCGCCGGATTGATCGCGACCGACTTGAGGAACCCCTGCACGTCGGTGAACCAGAGGCGAATGAAGCGGATCCCTCGTTCCTCGACGGTGCGGAGCACGTACTCGGCTTGTCTGTCCATTCGGGCTCCTTTCGGGGATGAAGGTAGCCGATCTCGACGGACGAAACACTGCGTTCACAGTTTTGCAACTACTAGGAAACCGTCCGGGACCAGAATGGCCGTTGGTCGTCTAGGAGGAACGCATTGTCACCTGCAGATCTCGTTCGCCATATCGAGGATGAGGGGTTCGAGTTCGTCGACCTCCGATTCTGCGACCTGCCCGGTCAGGTGCAGCACTTCACGGTCCCTGCATCGGCGCTCACAGAGGAGAGCTTCGAGGAGGGTTTCGGGTTCGACGGGTCCTCGATCAGGGGTTTCCAGGAGATTCAGGAGTCGGACATGATCCTGATCCCCGATCCGGAGACCGCGACGCTCGACCCGTTCATGCTGCGCAAGACCATGCTCGTCTACTGCTTTGTTCACGATCCGACGACTGGTGAGCCCTACGACCGCGACCCTCGCTACGTGGCCAAGAAGGCGGAGATCTATCTGAAAGGCACCGGCATCGCGGAGACGTCGTACTGGGGTCCGGAAGCCGAGTTCTACATCTTCGATTCCGCCCGCTTCGACCAGACCCAATTCTCTGCCTTCTACGAAGTCGACTCGGACGAGGGCGCGTGGAACAGCGGGACAGACGAACCCGGCGGCAACCTTGCCTACAAGCCGAGGTACAAGGAGGGGTACTTCCCCGTTCCTCCCACCGACCACTATCAGGATCTGCGATCGGAGATGGCTGCCGTGCTCGACGTAGCCGGCATCGAAGTCGAGGTACACCACCACGAGGTCGGCACTGCCGGTCAGGCCGAAATCGATATCAAGTATGAAACGCTGCTGAAGCAGGCCGACCACGTCACGCTCTTCAAGTATCTGGTCAAGAACACGGCGTGGGAGGCAGGGAAGACCGTCACGTTCATGCCAAAGCCGATCTTCGAAGACAACGGATCCGGCATGCACACGCATCAGTCGCTGTGGAGCGCAGGCAAGCCTCTGTTCTTCGATGAGACAGGCTATGCGGGGCTTTCCGACGTGGCCCGCTGGTACATCGGCGGCCTGCTGAAGCACGCCCATGCGGTATTGGCGTTCGCTGCACCCACCACGAACTCCTACCGTCGTCTGGTTCCCGGGTATGAAGCGCCGGTGAATTTGGTGTACAGCCAGCGGAACCGGTCGGCGGCCATTCGGATTCCGCTCTACTCGCAGAAGCCGGCAGCCAAACGTCTCGAGTTCCGGTGCCCCGACAACACTGCAAACCCGTATCTGGCCTTCTCGGCGATGTTGATGGCCGGCCTCGATGGGATCCAGAACCGAATCGAGCCGCCCACGCCCGTCGACAAAGACATCTACGACTTGCCACCCGAGGAGTTGACCAACCTCCCATCGGTTCCCGGCAGTCTCGAAGAGGCGCTGGATGCCCTCCAAGAAGACCACGACTTCCTGCTCAAGGGGGGCGTGTTCAGCGAGGACCTCGTGAACGCGTGGATCTCATACAAACGCACGAGGGAGATCGATGCGGTCCGGCTCCGCCCGCACCCGTACGAGTTCTACCTCTACTACGACATCTAGGGGCGACTCCACCCTTGATTCCCAGTGGGCCGAGCGATCGCTCGGCCCACTGCTGTGAGTTGTGGGCTTCGTTGGTGGGTGCCGCTCCCTCCGTCCCCTCGGGATTCAACTCCGCAGGGCAGGAGATCTGACCCCTTCTGTCTCTGCGGGACTCCTCCCCCAGCGCCCAGTCTTGAGTCAGAGGCGTTAGCGTGCACGACGAGCCTCCTTTGGTTGCCGGGTGCGTGCAAACACCACTCAACCAGGGAGGCTCACCCCATCACACTGTCAACAACCTGCCGAAGCAGAACACCTAGCCGCCGCTGGTGGTCGAGGTCGTATCGCCCGTGCCTGTGGCTCCGGACATGGCAGCCACCATGCCGTCGTACACAGATGTGAACTCGGCGACTGCATCGTTGAATGCGGCGATTGCCGCATCACGTGCCGCTCCGGTGTCCGAGGACTGCAGCCCGGCGAGTGCAGACTTGGTGGTGTCGAGGACTTTCCCGGCGGCGGTTGACAGATCCTCATGGAAGCTGGCCAAGTCTGCATTGCCGGCCGGTGGTGTGAGTGTCTGGAGGCTCTCATCGAGCACCGTTGCTCTGTCGATCGCCTCCTGGAACGCCGCCTTCGTGTCTGTGTAGGTTGCGCC
>Ga0315542_1001153_pt1 | contig 16675 bp, 16 predicted proteins | sample SalMarSW160120MG_FD_202541 | JGI IMG/M metagenome (GOLD analysis project Ga0315542, IMG submission 202541) | Salt marsh sediment microbial communities from the Plum Island Ecosystem LTER, Massachusetts, United States - Salt Marsh Sediment SW1601-20 ...
GCCTCCACGCAGCGCCGGTTCTCGGTCTCGAGCCCCACGCTCACCCGCATGGCGCCTCCGGCCACCCCGAACGAGGACATGGGCCGGACGATCACGCCCTTCTGCAGCAGGCGCTGCGGCAGCTCGCCGAGGCTCTCCGAATAGCGCACGAAGAGGAAGTTGGTCTGCGAGGGCAGCACCTCGAGCCCGAGGTCCGTGAGCCGGGCCGCCAGCCACTCCAGGCGTTCGCGGTTGCGCACACGGCGGCTCTCCACCACCTCCAGGTTCGCGAGGCAGGCCAGCGCGGCGGCCTGGGCCAGCGAGTTGACGTTGAAGGGCTCGCGCGTCTTGTGCAGCTCGCCGATCAGTCCGGGGTGGCCTATGCCGTAGCCCAGGCGCAGCCCGGCGAGCGAGTGGATCTTGGAGAAGGTGCGCAGGATCAGCAGGTTGGGGTGCTCGGCGAGCATGGGCAGTGTCTGCGGGTAGTCCGGGGCCACCACGTACTCGTAGTAGGCCTCGTCCACGGCGACGATGACCCGCTCGGGGACCGTCTCCAGCAGGGCGCGGAACTCGGCATGCGTGTTGTAGGTGCCGGTCGGATTGTTGGGATTGCAGACGATGATCAGCTTGGTCCGCTCGTCCACGGCGGCGGCCATCGCGGGCAGATCGTGCCGGTCGTCGGGCCCCATGGACACTCCGCGACCGCATTCGAAGTGCACGCCGGTCGTCAAGGGATAGACGATGAAGCTCTGCTGGCTGTAGACCACGTTCTCGCCGGGCGAGACCAGGGCGCGGATGAGCACATCCACGACCTCGTTCGAGCCGTTGCCCAGGATGAGATGCGCCGGCGTGACGCCGAGATGTGCGGCCAGCGCGTGGCTGAGATAGTAGCTGGATCCGTCCGGGTAGCGGTTGACGCCGCGTGCCGCGTGCTGGATCGCTTCCAGCACGGCCGGCAGCGGCTCTTCCGGGTTCTCGTTGCTGGCCAGCTTCACCACGTGCTGCAGGCCCAGCTCCCGCCGCACCTCCTCGATCGGCCGGCCGGGAACGTAACGGCGGGCTGCGCGGATGCCAGGGCGGAACAGGCTCACGAAATCCATGGTCTGTCCTTTCGTCGAGGCACGGATCCCTACAGTCCGGCGGCCCGGCGCAGGCTGGCCACCTCGCTCTCCCGCAGGCGACGGAAGTCCCCCGGGCGGAGGCGACCGAGCCGCACCGGCCCCACGGCGGTGCGGTGCAGGGACAGCACCCGGCGGCCCAGGAGGGCGAACATGCGCCGGATCTGCCGCTTGCGCCCCTCGTGCAGCCTCAGTCGCCAGCGGCGGCGCGCGCCCGGCTGCAACGGCTCGGCCCGCAGCGGCCGGCAGCGTCGTCCGTCCAGCAGGAGAACGCCACCCTCCAGGCGCTCGCGAGCCTGCGGCGTCAGGTTGCCGTCCAGCCGGACCTCGTAGGTCTTCTCCACACCGCTGGCCGGTCGCAGCAGCGCCTGGGCCAGCAGGCCGTCATCGGTCCAAAGGAGCAACCCGGTGGTCTCCGCGTCAAGGCGCCCCACCGGCACGAGGGCCGCGGGCAGGCCGGCCCGCGCGCGGAAGGCGGCCAAACCCGCCTGTTCACCTTGCGGTTTGAGGGTGGAAACCACACCGGCCGGCTTGTGAAAGGCATAGGTGCGCCAGGCAGGAGGCAGGCGGACCACCTTCCCGTCCAGGGCCACGCGGTCGCTCTGCGGTTCGATGCGGCAGCCGGGCTCCCGCCGCACGGTCCCGTTGACGGTGACGCGTCCGGCGCGGATATACTCCTCCACGCCGCGCCGCGAGCCCAGCCCCGCCCGCGCCAGGTAGCGGTTCAAGCGCAGGGGATCAGGAGAATCGGTTCGGCTCATGATCCTGGCCATCCACCGGGATGGTGCCGGATGCATCCGCAGCGTCGGGGGGGCGTGGATCCGCGCCGGCGACATCGGGCGCAGCCGGAACGTCCGGAGCGTCCGCGATCTCCACGACGTCGGCGTCCGGGTCTTCGGCCTCGCCGCCGTCCTCGGCGTAGACCTCCAGATCCTGATCCGACAGCTCCTCGCCCAGTTCCCGGGCGAAGCGCTTCAGCGCCTCACGATCGTCGATGAGTCCCTCCAGCTCGGGCAGGCGCGGCAGCTGGCTGAGACCCTTCAGACCCAGGTAGTTGAGGAAGTCGCGGGTCGTCCCGTAGAGCAGCGGGTGCCCCACCGTCTCGGCCCTGCCCACGACCGCCACGAGGTTGCGCTCCAGCAGGGTGGCCAGCACGCCGCTGCTCTGCACGCCGCGCACGTCCTCGATCTCCAGGCGCGTGACCGGCTGGCGGTAGGCGATGATGGCGAGCACCTCGAGCGCCGGGCGCGAAAGGCGGGCATAGCGACGTCCGCGGAACAGCTTCTCGACCAGCGGCGAGAATTCGGGTCGGGTAGCGATCTGCCAGCCGCCGCCGAACTCCACCACCGTGAAGGCGTGCCCGGCGGTCTGGTACTCATCGCGCAATCCGTCCACGGCCTGCCGCAGATCCTGGCTGCTGACCTCGGGGAAGAAGGACCGCAGGCGACCCAGGGAGAGGGGGGCTTCGGTGGCGAACAGGAGGGCCTCCAGCTCCCGCTTCATCCCTGCGCCTCGGCCGCGACGAGGGCGGGGCCCGTCCGCTCCTCCACGGCGGGCGGCCGGTCGCCCGAGCGCAGCCAGATGGGACCCTGGGCCTCGGTCTGGAAGAACCGCAGCTCTCCCCGCCTGACCAGTTCCAGGATGGCGATGAAGGTGACGATGACCTCCATCTTGATGGCGTCCTCCGCGAACAGCTCGTCGAAGCGCACGCTGTCGGCGGCGGCCAGGCGCTCGCGGATGAGTGCGATCTTCTGCTCGACGGTGTAGGGCTCGCGCCGGACCGCGTGGACCGGCGAGGCCTGGATACGATCGAAGACGCTGGCCAGCGCGGACAGCAGATCGAAGAGCTCCAGACGCAGCGGCGGCTCCAGGTCGAGCTGGGCCAGGAAGGGGTACCGGCTCTGTCGCAGGTGATAGCGGCGGCGCTCGTCCTCGTGCTCGCGCAGGCGCGCGGCCGCCTCCTTGTAGCGCTTGTACTCGAGCAGCCTGCGGATCAGGTCGGCGCGCGGGTCCTCCTCGTCCAGCTCCTCCTCCGCCTGGACCGGCAGCAGCAGCCGCGCCTTGATGCGCAGCAGCGTGGCGGCCATCACCAGGAAGTCGCCCGCCGTGTCCAGCGACAGCATCTGGATCACCTCGAGATACTGCAGGTACTGGTCGGTGATGCTGGCGATGGGGATGTCGTAGATGTCCAGCTGGTCCTTCTGGATCAGGTAGAGGAGCAGGTCCAGCGGCCCTTCGAAGGACTCCAGCTGCACCTGGTAGGCGGCGCTCTCACGGAAGTACTCCAGCTCGGGGGGGAGCCGGTCCGGATCCCAGGCGGTGGCCCGGTCCTGTGCCGGCGGGGATGCGGCCGGCGTCACGAGATCCTCTCGCGGTCGAATCAAGGCATCGCTCCTTCTCAGCCCATTGTCATCGCTTCGTGCACGGCGGTCAAGGTCGCGCGTGCACTTTCTCGCGCCCGCGCGCAGCCGTCGGCGATCAGTCCCTCCAGCCGCTGCGGATCGGCGGCGTACCGGGCCCGCCGCTCCCGGAGCGGCGCGAAGTAGGCGCTGACCCCCTCGGCCAGGCGCTTCTTGCACTCGACGCAGCCCCGCGCCGCGGTCCGGCACTCCCGGGCCGTTCGCGGGGCCTCCTCGGGCATGAACTTCAGATAATAGGTGTAGATGGCGCAGATCTCTGGGGTTCCCGGGTCGCTGCGGCGCTTGCGGGCCGGATCCGTGAAGGCCGTCCGCAGCTTGGCCCAGATCTCCTCGGGTTCGTCGGCCAGCTCGATGGTGTTGCCCAGGGACTTGCTCATCCGGCGGCCGTCGGTCCCCGGGAACCGGGCGAACCGGGTCACGAGGGCCTCGGGCTCCGGAAAGACCTCGCCGAAGATCCGGTTGAAGCGGCGCGCCATCTCGCGCGTCAGCTCCAGGTGCGGGAGCTGGTCCTCGCCCACCGGCACGGCGTGCGCCCGGTAGGCCAGGATGTCCGCGGCCTGCAGCACCGGGTAGCCCAGGTGGCCGTAGCTGATCTCGCTGCCCAGGTTCAGATCCCGGACCTGCTCCTTGAACGTGGGGTTGCGCTCGAGCCGCCCCAGGCTGATGAGCATGCTCAGCAGCAGGAACAGCTCGGCGTGCTGCTTGATCTCCGACTGCACGAAAAGCACGGAGCGCTCCGGATCCAGGCCGGCACCCAGCCAGTCCAAGACCATCTCGCGCGTGTTGGTGCGGATTTCAGGCACCTTGTCGAGGGCCGTCGTCAGGACGTGCCAGTCCGCGACCATGAAGAAGCAGCGGTACTCGTCCTGCAGGCGGACCCAGTTCTCCAGCGCACCGGTGTAGTTGCCCCAGTGCAGGCGCCCAGTGGGGCGGGCGCCGCTCAGGATGATTTTCTTCTCTGCCACTTCAGGACTTCCTTGCACCGAGGAGAAAGAGAGTTCACCGTCCCGGGGCGCGGCGGATCGGCGAACGTTACCATCGAGGCCCGGCGATGTCAAAGCCGGCCCGCAGCCGGACGCTCAGCGCCGGCGCCCGCGCGCCCGCGGGTGAGCCGACCGGTAGGCCTCGATCAGGAAGCTGCGGTCCACGTGCGTGTAGATCTCCGTGGTGCTGATGTCGGCGTGTCCGAGCAGCTCCTGCACGGCCCGCAGATCCGCTCCCCCCTCCAGCAGATGGGTGGCGTAGCTGTGGCGCAGGGTATGGGGCGTGATCTCCTCCCCCAGACCCGCGGCCAGGGCGCAGCGCTTGAGGATCTGCCAGACCGAGACGCGCGAGAGCCTGCCGCCGCGCCGGTTGAGCAGCAGGGCGGCGCTGGGGCGCCGTCCCACCATGCGCGGGCGTCCGCGTGCCAGCCAGTCGGCGGCCGCCCGCAGCGCCGGCACCCCCACGGGCACGATCCGCTGCTTGCTGCCCTTGCCCCGCACGCGGAGGCTGGCGTCGCGCCGGTCCAGGTCGCCCACGTCCAGCGCGCACAGCTCGCTGACCCGCAGGCCGCAGCCATAGAGCAGCTCCAGCACCGCACGCTCCCGCAGCGCCGGCGGCTCGTCTCCCTGCGGTACGTCCAGCAGGCGCTCCACCTGCGGCGTCGAGAGCACCGACGGCAGCTTGCGGCCCGTGCGGGGCGCCACCAGCGTGAGGGTGGGATCGCGGCTGGCCAGCCCCTCGGCCACCAGGAAGCGGCTGAAGCCGCGCAGCGTGGAGATCAGCCGGGCGCGCGAGCGCGGACCGAGATCCGCGGCGCTGGCCAACAGGAAGCGCCGCAGGTCGGCGTCGCGCAGGCGCGCGGGTCCGGAGGGACCGGCCTCGCGCGCCCAGGCCGCCAGGCGGCGCAGGTCCTGCCGGTAGGCCGCCAGGCTGTTGCGGGCCAGGCCCTTCTCGGCCGCCAGGTGGTTGAGGAAGGCCGCCAGGGCCGCTTCCCAGTCCGCCGCGCTCACGAGGCCCGCTCCGCCGCGAAGAAGGCCAGGATCCGCTCCACGTCCTGGCGCGTCAGACCGCGCACCTGCGCCAGGGCGTCGCGGCCGGCGCGGCGGATCTCCTCCACCGAGCCGAAGTGGTGCAGCAGGGAGAGCTTCTTGACCTTCCCGATCCCCGGGATGCGGTCCAGCTCCGAGGCCACGGTCCGCTGGTCCCGCAGCAGGCGGTGATAGGTGATGGCGAAGCGGTGCGCCTCGTTGCGCACGCGCTGCAGGAGCTGCAGGGCGGGGCTGCTGCGGGGCAGCGCGAGAGGAGACTGGTCGTGCTCCCGGTGGATCTGCTCCTCCCGCTTGGCCAGGCCGATCAGCTCGGTGGCGTGGAAGCCGTACTGCCGCAGCACGTCGCGGGCCACGCTCAGCTGGCCGGGCCCCCCGTCGACCATCACCAGGTCGGCCGGGCTCTCGGCGTGCGCGGACAGCCGCCCGTAGTAGCGGTCCAGGACCTCGCGCATCATCGCGTAGTCGTCCACACCCTCCACCCGCCGGATGCGGAAGCGACGGTAGCGGGACTTCAGGGGAGCGCCGTCCCGAAAGAAGACCAGGGATCCCACCGCCTCGCGGCCCTGGAAATTGGAGATGTCGAAGCACTCGATGGTGGCCGGCACCGTGTACAGGCCCAGGGCCTCCTGCAGGGCCACGTCGGCCCGCTGCAGCTTGCGGCCGCGGCCGGTCCCGCCCGGCAGGGCGTGCTCGCGCAGCTTGAAGGTGGCGTTGGCCAGCGCCATCTCCAGCGCCCCGTGCTTGGGACCGCGGCGGGGATGCGCCAGCCGCACGCGGCCCGCCCGCCGCTCGGCCAGCCAGTGCTCCCAGGCCGGCCGGTCCGGCAGCTCGTGAGAGATCAGGACCTCCCGGGGCACGTCGCCGGCCCGCGCGTAGTACTCCCGCAGCAGCTGGGCCAGGAAGGCGGCGGTCTCGCTCGCCAGCCGGTCCTGCAGCAGGAAGTGGTGGCTGGTCAGCACGCGGCCGCGCCGGATGCGCAGCACAACGCCGCAGGCCTCGCGACCGTCGCGCACGACGGCGCAGGCATCCAGATCGCCCACCAGCCCGGCCACGGTGCGGCTGCCGGCCACCGTCCGCTCGACGCGCCGCAGGCGGTCGCGCACGCGGGCCGCCTCCTCGTAGCGCTGCTGGCTCGCCAGCCGGGTCATCTCCTGGCGCAGGCTGTCGAGCAGCTTGCGGTCGGACCCCTCCAAAAACAGGACGAGCTGGCGCACCCGGCGGCGGTAGGGACCGGCCTTGTCGTAGCCCACGCAGGGGGCGCTGCAGCGGCCGATCTGGTAATCGAGACAGGGACGCGGCACGGTGCGCTCCGGCAGGTCCAGGTGGCAGCTCCGCACCTGGAAGGTGCCACTGGCGAACTTGAGCGCCTCCCGCATGGCCCGCACGTCCGTGTAGGGCCCGAAGCAGCGCGCCCCGTCGTCCTGGATCCTGCGTACCACCTCCACCCGGGGAAAGGGCTCCTGCAAGGTGATCCGGATGTACGGGTACTGCTTGTCGTCCTTGAGCCGGATGTTGTAGCGGGGCCGATACTCCTTGATGAGCTGGTTCTCCAGCACCAGCGCCTCGTTCTCGCTGGCGGTGACGATGTAGTCGAAGTCGCGGATCTGGCGCAGCAGCTGGCCCGTCTTGCGATCCGGCTCCCCCCCGGGCTGAAAGTAGGAGCGAACCCGCGAGGCCAGGCGCTTGGCCTTGCCCACGTAGATCACCTTGCCCAGGCGATCCTTGTGCAGGTAGACGCCCGGCGCATCGGGCAGCAGCTTGAGCTTGCCCAGCAGCTCGTCCGGCCAGGGGTGCAGCGCCTGTCTTGACATGAGCCTCGATCCCTATTAGATTCTTGCGCCTAGATCACCCGAGGAGGTTCACGACTTGCCCCATCACAAGAGTGCCAAGAAGCGGCTGAAGACCAGCGACGAGCGACGCCAGCGCAACCGCGCCAACCGCGCCCAGCTGCGCTCCTCCGTCAAGGATTTCCGCCGCCAGGTCGCCAGCGGTGCCGAGGGCGAGCAGCCGGCGGATCTGTCCCGGATGTACAGCCTGCTGGACTTGCAGGCTCGCAAGGGCATCATCCATCCCAACAAGGCGGCGCGCCTGAAGTCCCGCCTGGCGGCTCTCGGCCAGAAGTAGCACCAGCTCCCGGATCTCCGCGCGGGCCCGCCCACCGGCGGGCTCTTCCGTGCCGGCGGGCGGCCGGCGCACCAGGATCAACCCGTCAGCGCCCGCCGCCGTTCCCCGCCAGATCCATCAGCACGTCGGTCAGGCCGTAGAGACCCTTCTCGCGCCCGGCCACGAAGCGCACGGCCGGCGCCACGCCACGCAGGAAGGCCCGCCGGGAGTGCGCCCGGTGCAGGACCTGCAGGGTCTCCTCCTCGTCGCAGATCGTCCAGGCGTGCTCGCCCGCCACGCCGCCCAGGCGCAGGGAGTGGATCGGCACCTCGTCCCGGGGCCGGGCCGCCGACCAGGCCTCGGCCAGCCAGCGGGCGGTCCCGCTCGGGCGGTCCTTCTTGTGCCGGTGATGGGTCTCCACCTGGGCGGCGGCGAAGTCCGCGGGCAGGGTGCGCGCCAGCAGGTCCAGGACCAGCCGCAGGGCGGGGATCCCGAGGCTGAAGTTGGCGGCCTGGACCACCGGGTGCGCCCGCGCGTAGGCCGCCAGCGCCCGGAGCTGCCCCGCGTCGTGCCCGGTGGTGCCGATCACCAGCGCCGCGCCCGCCGCCTCCCCCTGCTCCAGCAGGCCGTCCAGAGCCGGGGCCAGGGAAAAGTCCACGATCACGCCGCCGCGGGGATGCAGCTCCGCCAGGCGATCCTGCCCGGCCAGCGGCAGCTCCGGATGAAAGTGGCCCGCCGGCTGCTCGCGTCCCGGCTCGGTGATCAGCGCCGCGAGCGCCAGATCGGGCGTGCCGCTGACCAGCTCGGTCACGAGCCGGCCCATGCGCCCCTCGGCGCCGTGGACGGTCACCGGGATCATACCGCCTCCTCCGCCGCGAGCAGCTCCGTCAGGGTCGTCTCGTGGAAGTTGCGCAGGAACTGCCGGGTGGCGTCGGCGGCCGGGGCCAGGGGCAACCGCGGTTCCGCCGAGCACAGCCCCAACAGCTCCAGGAGCTGCTTGACCGGCACCGGGTTGGTCTCCAGGAAGCAGGCCCGCGCCAGCGGATCCAGGGCCCGCGCCAGCCACCAGGCCCTGCCCACGTCGCCGTCGGCCCAGGCCTGCCAGAACTTCACCAGGTGTCGCGGCAGCACGTTGCCGATCACCGAGACGGCCCCGCGCCCGCCCAGACCGCAGATGGCGAAATTGAGGCCGTCGTCCCCCGAGAAGACTTTCAGGTCGCAGCTGCCGATGGCCTGCTCGATCTGGGTCAGGTTGCCGCTGGCCTCCTTGAGCGCCACCACGTTGGGCTCCAAGGACAGCTCGGCCGCGGTGGACGGCAGCAGGTTCACGGCCGTTCGCCCCGGGACGTTGTAGAGGACGATGGGGATGTCCACATCGCGCGCCACCGTGCGATAGTGGGCCAGCAGCCCGTGCTGTTGCGGCTTGTTGTAGTAGGGCGTGATGAGCATGGCCGCATCCGCGCCCCAGTTCAGCACGGCCCGCGTCAGCTCAAGGGTGGTCCGCGTGTCGTTGCTGCCGGCTCCCGCCACCACGGCGCAGCGGCCGGCCGCCAGCTCCACGCAGCTGCGCACCAGCCACTCCTTCTCCTCGCGCGTCAGCACGGCCGCCTCCCCCGTGCAGCCCACCGGCACGAGGCCCGCCACGCCGGCGTCCACCTGTCTCTGTACCAGACGGCGCCAGGCCTCGCGGTCCACCGCCCCGTCGCGGAAAGGGGTGACCAGCGCCGTGTAGATTCCGTCGGGCATCCGCCAGGTCTTCTCACTCATCGCACGTCACCTCTCCGCTGAAGGACACCTCCGCAGGGCCGCGCAGCTCCAGCCGGCGCTGCTCCTGCGAGCTTTCGACCTCGACGATCAGCCGGTCGCCGCCGCGGGTTGCCAGCGTGACGGGCGAAGCGGCCAGCGCCAGCGCGCAGAGGACGACGGCGGCGGCCGACGCGCCCGTGCCACAGGCCAGGGTCTCGCCTTCCACGCCTCGCTCGAAGGTCCGCAGGCCATGGGCACCATCCACGGGGGCCTCGGACACCCAGTCCACGTTGGCCCCGCCCGGACCCAGCTCCGGGCGGGCGCGCAGCAGAGGACCCCAGCGCGCCACGTCCACCGCGCCGGGATCCGGCACCGGCACGACCAGGTGAGGCACGCCGGCGTTCACGAGATGATGCGCAGCGAAGGGACTTCCCGGCAGCGGCACCGCCAGGCGCAGGTCGCGCCAGGGCGGCAGGCTCACCGCCACCTCCTCTCCCGCCCAGCGGGCCGCGACGCGCCCGGCCGCGGTCACGAACGCGCAGCTCTCGCCGGACGCCAGGCCGAGACGGCGCGCGAAGGCCACCGCGCAGCGCGCCCCGTTCCCGCACAGGTCCGCCTCGCCCCCGTCCGCATTGTAGTAGGTCATCCGGAAATCGGCACCGGCGGTCGGACCCACGACGATCAGCCCGTCGGCGCCGATGCCCCGCCGGCGGTCGCAGAGGGCGGCGATCCGGGACGCGCTCAGGCCCGAGTCCGGCAGATCGGCGGCGGCCAGCATGACGAAGTCGTTGCCGGCACCCTGCATCTTCACGAAGGGCAGGCGCGTGCTCATGGCTCCTCCTGGCGGCCGGAGGCGGTCGCGGCCGGCCGCCATACCGCCAGGGTATCGCCGAATACGGGCGGCGGGAAGGGGGACGTCAGGCCTGGCTCCACCGTCAGCGAGTCGTCCACCGCGTAGGGCTCGAAGTACCAACTCCCGCTGTCCGCGGCGGCGTTCCCGCCCGGCAGCAGGCTGAACAGGCTGTCGCCGTCGGCATCCACGAAGAAGATCAGCCGCACCAGCCCCGGGCCGGCCTCGGGGACGCTGGTGGTGTCGCCCGGCGCCAGCGCGACCTGTCCCTTGGGCGCGGTCCGCTGGGGAGCAGGCACCCAGCCCGTGTCCCCTTCGGCCAGGGACAGGGGCCAGGCGTAGATCCGGCCCGGCCAGCGCGGAGCCGCCGGCGCCACGCCGCGCAGCTGGCCGGGAGTGCTGGGGGCGTAGAGCACGGTCAGGCCCAGATACGCCTGCGCCGAGTCAGCCGTAAGCCTGAACTCGCCCGGCAGCAGCCGCTGGGCCTCCTTCTCGTCCGGCCGCAAGTTCCCGTTGTCGTCGACGAAGGCCCGCACCAGCCAGGGGCCGCCGGGGGCCGGCAGCCAGGGCAGGCGGAAGGTGCCCTCCGCATCGGTCTGGGCCCGCCGCAGGAAGGGCTGCTGGAAGTAGGCCAGGCTCTCGGGCGGCACGGCGAAGAGTTCCACGACCCCCTTCGACAGGGGCCTGTCCTGGTATGCCAACTGCCCCCACAGGGCACCCGGCGGGAGACTGTCGGCCGTCGCCACCGGGAAGCTCCGTCGCGTCTCGGCCGCCACTTGATGGGCATCCCGCAGGGTCGGGAGCAGTTCGACCACCACCACCGTGTCGGGCGGCAGGGGCTCGTACAGCTCGACCGCGACCTCGCTCCGGCCGTGCCAGTGCGTCCCCTGGATCTCCGCCGGCGGGTAGAGCCGCAGGAATCGCGACGCGGGCTGCGGGTTCATCTTCTCGGTGAAGACGAAGTCGAGCCTCCGCACATCGCGCAGCCCCACGCTGCCGGATTCGGGCCGTGCGGCCGCCAGGGTCGGCGGCGTGCGATCCACGGGACCGCCCGGCGGCATCTCTATGCTGGCGCAGCCCAGGCCCAGCGCCAGGACCAGCAGCGCCAGGACTGGACCGAACCGCCGCGCACGAGCCCGGATACCGCCTCCCATGCCCTCACTCCATCAGGAGGGCCAGGATGGCCCGCTGCGCATGGAGCCGGTTCTCGGCCTCGTCGAAGACCACCGAGTGCGGCCCGTCCATGACCTCGTCGGTGATCTCCTCCCCGCGGTGGGCCGGCAGGCAGTGCAGAACGATGTGGTCCGTCGCGCAGCTCTCCAGCAGGGCGGCGTTGATCTGGAAGCCGGCGAAGTCCCGGCGGCGCTTCTCCGCCTCGTCCTCCTGGCCCATGCTGAAGAAGGCGTCGCCGTAGATCACGTGCGCCCCTTCCACGGCTTCCCGCGGGTCGTGGGTGATCATGAAGGAGGCGCCGGCGGCCTCGGCCTGACGCAGGATCCCCTCGTCGGGATCGTAGCCCTCCGGACAGGCCAGGATGAAGTTGAACGGGAAACGGCTGGAGGCGTTGAGCCAGCTGTTCGCCAGGTTGTTGCCGTCGCCGACCATGACCACGTTCTTGCCCTCGATCGTGCCCAGGTGTTCCTCGATGGTCATGATGTCCGCCATCACCTGGCAGGGATGCAGCAGGTCGGTCAGGCCGTTGATGACGGGCACGCTGGCGTGGGCGGCCAGCTGATCCACGTCTTCCTGGGCGAAGGTGCGGATCATGATCCCGTCCACCAGGCGCGAGAGCACCCGTGCGACGTCCTGCACGGACTCGCGCTTGCCCAGCCCGATCTCCTGGTCCGTGATGTAGAGGGAGCTGCCGCCCAGCTGCCGCATGGCCACCTCGAAGCTGACGCGCGTGCGCAGGCTCGGCTTGGCGAAGACGCAGGCCAGCACGCGGTTCGGATGGCTGTGCGGCAGCTGGTGCCGCCGGGCCAGCGGCTTCTGCTCACGGGCCAGATCCAGGATGCGGCGCAGCTCCTCGGATGCGTGGTGGCTGATGGACAGGAAGTCTTTCTTGCGCAGGGGCATGGTGCCTCCTCATGCCGGTGGCGCCGTACGGCGCCCCGGGTCTCACAGGATGTAGCGGCTCAGGTCCTCGTCCTGGCAGATCCCCGCCAGACGGGCCTCCACGAAGGCCTTGTCCACGATCACGTCCGTGGTCCGCTTGTCCGGGGCCGCAAAGAGCAGCTCGTCCAGCAGCTGGGCCAGGATGGTCTGCAGCCGCCGCGCGCCGATGTTCTCCATCCGGCGATTCAGCTCCGCAGCCAGGCGGGCCATTTCCTCGACGGCGTCTGTGGTGAATTCAAGACGGCAATCGTCCACGGCGAGCAGCGCCGTGTACTGCTTGAGCAGCGAGCTGTCGGTCTCGTGCAGGATGCGCGCGAAGTCCACCTCGGTGAGACTGTCCAGCTCCACCCGGATGGGAAAGCGCCCCTGCAGCTCCGGGATCAGGTCGCTGGGCTTGCTCATGTGGAATGCTCCGGCGGCGATGAACAGCACGTGGTCCGTGTGCACCGGCCCGTACTTGGTCGGGACCGCCGAGCCCTCCACGATGGGCAGCAGGTCGCGCTGCACACCTTCCCGGCTGACGTCCGGGCCGCTCCCGGGACTCGACCGGCCCGCTATCTTGTCGATCTCGTCCAGGAAGATGATCCCGCCCTGCTCGACCAGCTGAACCGCCTCCTGCACCACCCGGTCCATGTCCAGCCGCTTCTCCAGCTCCTGGTCGTGCAGGACCCGCTTGGCCTCGGCGACGGGCATGATCTTCTCGGTCCGCTGCTTGGGAAAGAGATTCTTGAGGCTCTCGCTGAAGCTGGCGTCGAACTCCTCCCCCGCGGAGGTGAAGATGTTGGCGATGGGCAGGCGTGTCTGTTCGCCCGTGATCGTCACCTCGCGATCGTCGAGAACATGGTCGCGCAGCTGCTGGCGGATCTTGTCGCGGCTGCGCTGCCAGCGCTCCTGGCGCTCCGGATCCTCGGTGGCCAGGGGCGGAAAGAGAGCGTCGATGAGCCGCTCCTCGACCGCGGTGTCGATCTCCTGCAGGAGGCGGCCCTCCTCGCGCCGCTTCACCAGGACGATGGCGTTCTCCACCAGGTCCCGCACCATGGAGTCCACGTCGCGGCCGACGTAGCCCCTCTCGGTGAACTTGGTGGCTTCCACCTTCAGGAAGGGCAGGCCGGCGATCTGGGAGAGCCGTCTGGCGATCTCGGTCTTACCGACCCCGGTGGGCCCGATCATGATGATGTTGTTGGGGACGACCTCCTTGCGAAGCTCCTCCGGGATGCGCAGGCGGCGCCAGCGGTTGCGCAGGGCGATGGCCACGGCCCGCTTGGCGGCTTCCTGCCCGATGATGTAGCGGTCCAGCTCCGCCACGATGGTGGCACAGCTCCAGCCTTCGCTTCTAGGTAAGGAGACGATCCGCATCGTTCGCCTCCTCCCCGAAGGTCAGCACGGTGATCCGGTCGTTCGTGTAGATGCAGATCTCGGCCGCCAGACGCAGGGCCTCGCGGCAGATGTCCGGCGGTGCCAGGTCGGTGTGGGAAAGCAGGGCGCGGGCCGCCGCCACCGCGTAGCCGGCCCCCGAGCCGATGGCCGCCACGGAGTCATCCGCGGCCACCACGTCCCCGTTGCCGGATACGGTGAACAGCTGCTGCCTGTCCATGACCACGAGCATGGCTTCCAGGCGGCGCAGGATGCGGTCGCTGCGCCACTCGCGCGCCAGCTCGATGGCGGCGCGGGGCAGGTGGCCACGGTAGCGCTCCAGGTGACCCTCGAACTTCTCGAAGAGGGTGAAGGCGTCGGCGGCCCCCCCGGCGAAGCCGACCAGGACCTGGCCGCCGAACAGCTTGCGGACCTTGACCGCGCCCTGCTTGACCGCGGTCTGTCCCAGGGTGACCTGGCCATCGCTGGCGATGGCGCCCTGCCCGTCGCGCAGGACTCCCAGCACGGTGGTGCCATGCAGCGGCATGGTGCTCCCTCCCTACTTGGCCCGCGGATGGGCCCGCCGAAAGATCTCTTGCAGCTGCGCGCGCGAGAGATGCGTGTAAATCTGCGTCGTGGCCAGATGCTGATGTCCCAGCAGTTCCTGCACGATCCGGATGCCCGCCCCGCCGTCCAGGAGATGCGTGGCGAAGGAGTGGCGCAGCGTGTGCGGCGAGACCCCCGTCAGGCCGGCCAGCCGCGCCGCATAGTGATAGACGCGGCTCTGCACGGTGCGGGGGCTGATGCGCCGCCCCGGCCGTCCTTCGAAGAGGGGCTGCTTGGCGAGTTCCCGCCGCAGCCGGCCATCGCGCAGCTCCAGCCACACGATCGGGTCCAGCCACCGTCCCAGATGATCGGCCAGCGCCTCGGCCGCACACCCTAGTAACGGCAGGACCCGCTCCTTGTTCCCCTTGCCGAGCACCCGGACCCGTTCCCCCGGCCAGTCCAGGTGCCGCAGCTCCAGCGCCACGACCTCGGCCAGGCGCAGGCCGAGACCGTAGATCATCTCCAGCAGGGCGCGATCGCGCCGCCCGCGCGCCGTGCGGGGATCGGGCAGGCCCAGGAGCTGCTCCATCGCCCCCTCCGGCAGATCCTGGGGCAGCTTCCGCTCGCGGCCGCCCCGGCCCCGGACCAGGTTCTCCGGAATGTTACTCACGATCTCGCTCAGGCGCAGGAAGCGGTAGAAGGCCCGGATGCTGGCCAGGTGGCGGGCCACCGTGGCCCGGCTCCGGCCCTCGCTCCGCAGGCGAGCCAGGTGATCGCGCACGAGCAGGCGCTGGTCGTCCAGCCGGGACCAGGATTCCGGACCACCGCCCGGCGGCAGGATGGCCGCCGCCTCCGCCGAGTTCAGGAACAGCATCAGGTCGCGCCGATAAGACGCCACCGTACGGGGGCTCGCCCCCTTCTCGACGGTCAGGTGATCGAGAAAGGTCTGCAGTCGATCCGTCGCCATGCCACGTCCTGCTCGTGAGGTCCGGAATGTATCATCGGCGTGCACCTGCGGCAAGCAGCCGCCGCACCGCAGCTTGCGCCAGGAAAGCCTCCAGGTCACGCAGGGAACGGTCGCGCTGCGCTAGCCTGCGTTCCCGCCGGCCCCGGGCCCGCCGGGGCGCCGGCGGCAGCAGGCCGAAGTTCACGTTCATCGGCGACAGCCGCGGGCTGGTGGTGTCGAAGAGGTAGCCCTGGTTGAGGGCCCCCAGCAGCGTGGTCGCCGGCCAGGGGGGCAGCTCCAGGCCGTGACGCTCCGCAGCCAGCAGCCAGGCCACCAGCAGCCCCGAGGCGATGGATTCCACGTAGCCCTCGACCCCGGTGATCTGGCCGGCCAGGTGAATCCGGGGCGCCGAGCGCAGGGCGAAGCGGGGCGTCAGCACCCGCGGCGTGTCCACGTAGAAGTTGCGGTGCATCTGCCCCAGGCGCACGAACTCGGCCTCGGCCAGCCCGGGGATGAGCCGGAAGATGCGCTTCTGCTCGCCCCACTTCAGGCGCGTCTGGAAACCCACGAGCCCGTAGAGACTGCCCTCGCGGTTCTCCTGCCGCAGCTGCACCACCGCGTGGGGCTGCTCCCGCTGCCGCGGATCCTGCAGCCCCACCGGCCGCAGGGGTCCGAAGGCCAGCGACTCGGGACCCGAGGCCGCGATCTCCTCGATGGGCTGGCAGCCGGGGAAGAGCGCGTCGCGGTCGAAGTCGTGCAGATCCGCCTTCTCGGCGGCCAGCAGCTCCTCGCGCAGGCGGCGGTAGGTCGGCTCGTCCAGCGGCGCGTTCAGGTAGTCGGCCTCCCCGCGATCGTAACGGGTGGCCCGGTAGAACCGGCTCATGTCGAGGGACTCCCGGGTGACGGTCGGCGCGATGGCGTCGAAGAAGTGCAGTCCGGCCCCCCCTGCCAGCCTCTCGATCTGCCGCTGCAGGGAGGCGGAGGTGAGGGGGCCCGTGGCCAGCAGCCAGGTTCCGGTCCCCGGCGGCTCCGGCGCGTCCACTTCCTCCCGGCGCACCTCGACGAGCGGCTCGGCGGCGATGCGCTCGGTCACGGCCGCGGCGAAGCGTTCCCGGTCCACCGCCAGGGCGGAGCCGGCCGGGACGGCGTGCTCGCGGGCGATGGCCAGCAGGCGGCAACCCAGCCGCGCCAGCTCCTCCTTGAAGAGCCCGGAGGCGGTGGCGGGATCGGTGCTCTTGAGACTGTTGCTGCAGACGATCTCGGCCAGGTGCTCCGAGCGATGGGCGGGGGTTTGCCGCAGCGGCCGCATCTCGTGCAGGACGACGGGAAGACCGAAGCGGGCGAGCTGGAGCGAAGCCTCGCTGCCCGCCAGACCGCCGCCGACGACGTGGATGGCGTCCGGGGTGCTGGTCAAGCTTCAGCCCCGATCGGAGTCCGCGGGTTCCCCGTGCGGATCGGGCGACCCC
>Ga0315542_1001154_pt1 | contig 16675 bp, 13 predicted proteins | sample SalMarSW160120MG_FD_202541 | JGI IMG/M metagenome (GOLD analysis project Ga0315542, IMG submission 202541) | Salt marsh sediment microbial communities from the Plum Island Ecosystem LTER, Massachusetts, United States - Salt Marsh Sediment SW1601-20 ...
GAAGCTTTTCCTCTCCATCTCCACCAGGATCTGCTCGAGGGCCGATACGGTCGCCGTGCGGGTCCGGGCGCTACAGGATCGCTCGGATCGGCCGTCATGCAGGTCGACGACGGCTCTAGGGCGCAGGCGCTCGATCACGAATTCCGCCGTGCGCTCCGCCGGCCAGTGGTAGTCCTCGGGCGCGATCGTGCAGACGGCCTCGAGCAGGCCACTGCCGGCGAGCGCGCGCCGCACTCGCTCGTCGGCCTCGAAGTAGGGTGGTCGCCAGACGCGGGTCACGACGCCGGTCACACGCTCGATGGCCGCTCGGGTCTGGAGCATCTCGTCTCTGATCTCGGCGTCGGAGAGCTCTGTTAGGCGCCGGTGCGACCAGCCGTGGAGCCCTAGCTCGTGGCCCTCGCGGAGCGCGCGCCCGAGCGTGCGCTCGCGACCGCCGATACTGGCTCCGAGGACGAAGAACGTCGCGCGGGCGCGCCGCGCGGCTAGCAGATCGAGGACCCGTGGCGTCCACTCGGACGGCCCGTCGTCGAAGGTCAGCGCGAGGACGCTCTGCTCGGCACTCCGCTCGGAGCTCATCTCGTCAGCATAGGTGGGCGGCGCCGAAGAGATGAACTACGATCTCGCCGATGTCTGTGGGAGCGAGGTCGAGTCTGCGCGGAGCGCTCCTCGCCGGTCTCGCGGCGGGAGCCGTGAAGGCCGCCATCACCCTTCCCCTCGTCGGGCGTTACGGCTGGCATCGCGACGAGCTCTACTTTCTCGCCGCCGCCAAGCATCCGTCGCTCGGCTACGTCGATTTCCCGCCCGTCACCGCCTGGGTTGGCTGGCTGGTGCAAGCGACCGCGGGCGACTCGCTCGTCGCTCTTCGCCTGACGAGCCTCGCCGCGATCGTCTTCGTCTCGCTCATGGTGCGGGAGCTGGGCGGGCGAAGAGGCGCCCAGCTCGGTGCTGCGCTGGCCTTCGCGCTGACGCCGTACGTGCTCACCGCCTCGGCCATCTACCACACCACTTGGCTCGATCTGCTCGCCTGGTCGGCTCTGCTCTACGTTCTTCTCCGCGTGCTGGGAAGGCCCGAGCCGCGGCTGTGGCCGCTGGCAGGCGTGTTGGCGGGAGTTGCCCTCGAGACCAAGTACACCGTGGGCGCGCTTCTCATCGCGCTTCTTTTCGGCCTGCTGCTGACGCCGTCGAGGAGGTTGCTGGCCACACGCGGGCCCTGGCTGGCTGCCGCGATTGCGGCGCTGATCCTACTTCCGAACCTCGTCTGGCAAGCCGTTCACGGCTGGCCGAGCTGGGAGTTCTTCCCGAGCCAGCACAGCGCGACCGTCGCCGACGGCACGCGCGTCGACTTCGTGACCGAGCACCTCGTTTTCTTCGGCGCCAGCCTGGTCGTTGCCGTCGTGGGTGTGATCTGGCTCTGGCGCAGGCCGATCCTTCGGCCGCTGGCGCTGATCCCGGTCATCGTGGCCGTGCTCTTCGTTTTCGAGGGCGGACGCGCCTACTACCCGATCCCCGCCTACACGCTGCCGATCGCCGCCGGTGCGATCGCGATCGAAGGCTGGTTGCGGCGGAGCCGGCCCCTGCGGCTCGGCGCGGTCGGAGCGCTGGCCCTCTGTCAGCTCGCGCTCGTGGTCTACGCGATCCCGCAGGTCGTTCCCGTCAGGAGCACGGCGGAGTTTGCTCGCTCGCCCAGCTCGGCCGTGGACATCTTCAGCGAGGAGATCGGCTGGCCCGAGCTGGTGGCTCAGACCACCGGCGCCTGGAACCGCCTAACACCGGCCGAGCGCGCCGACGCCGTCATCCTCACCGGGAACTACGGGGAGGCCGGTGCGATCTCTCTCTTCGGTCCGGCCAAGGGGCTTCCGCAGCCGCTGAGCGGCCACTTGAGCTGGCAGTACTGGCATCCGAGGCGCATGCCTCAGCGTCACGCTGTCGTTGCCGGCTGGTCTCCCCAAGGTCTCAACTGGGCTTGCGAGTCCTGGAGCTTCGTGCGCCAGATCAGCAACTCCTGGGACATGGCCAACGAAGAGTCAAGCTACTTCATAGCGACCTGTCACCTTCGCCGTCCTGTGGGCGAGCTCTGGAACAAGGGAATCGCCCGTAACAACCTCTGAATCGGGCCTGTCCGCTCGAGCCGGCCTGGTGCCTGGCACCGAGCCATGGCTCGCGAAGGCAGTTCGTCTCGCTCGCGCCGCATCGTTGAGCCCCACCTCGTCCGTCGCGGCCACGTCCCGGTGCCTGGCACCGGGACGTGGCTGTTTGAGACGGCTCGACGGCTTGCGGGAGCGAGGCCGAGCGGGACGGGCTACCGGCGGACGACGTCGTAACGGAGCCAGACGGCGTCGTCGCGCGGTATCTCGACCCCGCACAAGGCCAGCGACACGACGCCGCCGCCCGGCACGGCCTCGGGCAGGCTGTGGATCGAGAGCAAGCTCGCGTTGCCGACGAGAGCGGGAAAGACGAGCACGCTGACCTCGTCGACGAGCTCCTCGCGCAGAAGCAGGCCGCTCAACTTTCCGCCGGAGTCGACGCGTACCGTCTCGACGCCGAAGCGCTCCTGCAGCTCGACGAGCGCGCGGCGGTAGTCGACGTGATCGTCGCCGGCGACGATGGTCTCGACCCCCAACTCGGCCAGCTCCGACAGATAGCTCGCGGGTGTCGCGTTCGAGCAAAGCACGACCGCGCCGCGCCAGTAGGGGAGGGACAGCAGGTAGCGCCGCGCTCTCACGCGCCCGCGGCTGTCGGGCATGACGAGCAGCGGCGCCGAGCTGCCGGCCTTCGCCGGCTCCGTTGAGCCCTCGGCGCTCGCTTCCTCTGCGGAGGTGGCGACCATCGTGTCCGAGCCGCAGAGCGAGGCGTCTCCCTTCCAGATTGCCGCGAGCTCGTTGAAGAGGCCGACGTCGGCATCGAAGCCGGTCGTCTTGCCGTCGAGGTTGACGGCGGCGTAGACGACCAGATGGGGAAGAGAGGGTTGATTCATCGAGCGAGACTTCGAGCCGGAACGGCGAACATACGTTCGTAATCGTATACGGAAGGTTTTTTGCGTCAAGCGCGAGAAGGCCGAACGAGGTCGATCGGCGATCGTATGATGTGCGCCGTGACCGGCCCGATGCCCGTCTTTACGGCGGCCCGGCCGGCCCCGCTCTCCAAGGCGACGAGAAAGGAGAAGAGTCGGCCGTGAACGTTCTCTTCGTATGTGTCGGTAATGCCGGTCGCTCGCCGATGGCCGAGGCCTTCTTCCGGCGCGGCGGTGGAGACAGGTACGGACTGCGCTCGGCCGGCACGAGGCCCGCGATACGCACCGGTCCGAACGTGATCGCCGTGATGGACGAGCTGGGCATCGACCTTTCCGGGCACGAGCCCCGCCAGCTCAAGCGCGCCGACCTCGAGTGGGCCGACCTCGTGGTGCGAGTGGGTTGCGGCGAGACGTGCCCGGTCATTCCGGGCAGGCGCTATCTGGACTGGAACGTGCAGGACCCGAACGAGACCGATCCGGAGACGACTCGGCGCATCCGCGACGAGATCGCGCGCCGGGTCGGGGCGCTTCTCTACGAGCTCCAGGGCAACGCCGGGGCGTAAACGACCCAGGTGGCCGCAGGCCGAGCGGCCACCGTACGGGCGAGTCGTAGCGACGCTAGCCGACGTTCGAGAGATCTACGTGGCAGTAACCGCCGGGGTGCTTCGTCAGGTAGTCCTGGTGGTAATCCTCGGCCGGCCAGAACTCCTTCGCCGGCTCGATCTGGGTGGCGATCGGCTTGCGGTAGCGACCCGTGCGCTCCAGCTCGGCCTTCGATCTCTCGGCGGCCTCGCGCTGCTCGTCGGAGTGCGTGAAGATCGCCGAGCGGTACTGGCTGCCGATGTCGTTTCCCTGTCGGCCGACCTGGGTCGGATTGTGAATCTTCCAGAAGTGGTAAAGCAACCGGTCGAAGGAGACCACCGCGGGGTCATACTCGACCAGAACCGACTCTGCGTGGCCCGTCCGCCCGCCGCAGACCTGCTCGTAGCTCGGGTTTGAGCTTGTGCCCCCGCTGTAGCCGGAGGTTGCCCTGACGACGCCCTTCACGCGCCTGAAATAGGCCTCGACGCCCCAGAAGCAGCCGGCGGCGAAGGTCGCCTGCTCAGTTCTCTGATTCACCTGCTCCCTCCCCGTTACCTCATCGCGTCTTTCGGTCTACCCATCGATAGAGAAAACGGCACCAAGCCGAGGTCTGTTCCCCGGCTTTCCGCGCCACTTCGGGGTAGGCTCTTGACAACAGCGTCGGCCACGTCAATTGTCAGAGTCACGCCAGATTGCCTATCCCTCAGGCTTCTCGGAAGGAGACTAGGATGAAGACGCCGCGTTCTCGGTTGCTGCTGCAATACGTAACTGTGCTGGCGGGCTTCGTCCTGCTTGGAGTGGTCGGGCTCAGCGTCTCGGCGGGCGCGGGAGCTACACCCTCGCCCGGGAGCCATGGCGCGCAAGCTCTATCTGCAGCCGACTCCTCTGCCTTCTTGTCGAAGCTGGCGCTGGCGAAGAACGCCAAGCTGTCCTCTCGTCTCCTGCGCCTCTCGCAGTTGCCGGTCTCGTCCGCCTCGCTGAAGGCTCAGGCTGAAGCGGTAGACCTGCCTTCATCCGGGCCGGGAAGCCTTCTGCGTACGCCGGGAGGAAAGCAGGTGCTCGTGTACGTGCGTGTCTCTGGATCTGCCACGCACGCGAGCACGGCGATCGAGAACGCGGGCGCGAAGATCGTCCATGTCTCCAAGCGCTACGGAGTGGAGACCGCCGCCGTCAGCCCGGGTCGACTCCGGGCACTCGCGAGCCTTTCGGTAGTGGCCAGCGCACAGGAGGCACTGGCCCCGATGTACTCGGCTGCCTGCCCATCCGGTCCCGTCGTATCCGAAGGCGACTCTCAGCTTGGCGCGTCGTCGGCTCGAGCGACGTACGCCGTCGATGGGTCGGGAGTCACCGTCGGCATCCTCTCCGACTCGTACGACGGTCTCGGCGGTGCTTCGGCGGGCGTCTCGACGGGCGAGCTCCCAGGCGCGACCAACCCGTGTACGTATACGACGCCGGTGAACGTTCTCGAAGACGACTCCGGTATCGACGAAGGTCGAGCCATGCTGGAGGTCGTCCACGATCTCGCGTTCGGAGCAACGCTCGACTTCGCAACGGCCTGGACCGGTCTGTTCGAAATGGCCGACAACATCCGCGCATTGCGCGACGCCGGCGCCAAGGTGATCGCCGACGACGTCACCTACTTCGCCGAGCCGATGTTCCAGAAGGGGCCGATCGACATGGCGGTCGACGACGTTACCTCGTCCGGCGTCTCGTACTTCTCGAGCGCCGCCAACTCCAACCTTGTTGTCGGCGGCAACAACGTGGGCTCGTACGAGGCCCCCGCGTACCGCCCGACGAGTTGTCCGGCGGAACTGGATGCGCTTACTAGCCCGTACGGGTACACCTATGGGGATTGTCACGACTTCGACCCCGGCGGAGGGGTCGACGACAGTAGCGCCAACTACACGCTCGCCGACAACGGTTATCTCAATCTGAATCTCCAGTGGGCAGAGCCCTGGAACGGAGTCGACACCGATCTAGACATCATTCTCATCGACGCCGATACCGGCGATCTTCTCGCCTCTTCCCTCGACGCAAACTCTGGCGCGTCGGGTACCCAGTGGCCATTCGAGTACACGGGCTTTTACCAAAACACGACCGGAGGCTCCCAAAACGTGGAGGTCATCATCGCCCGCTGGTCGGGCACGGCGACTCCGCGGCTCAAGTACGTAATCGGTCGAAGCCGCGACATCACTAGCGTCGAGTACAGCAGCTCCAACGCCGGCGACGTCGTCGGGCCCACCATCTTCGGCCACAACGGCGGCCAGAACACGATCAGCGTCGCGGCCGTCCCCTACGACGACTCGACGACCCCTGAGCCATACTCTTCGCACGGTCCGGTCACCTACTACTTCGGCCCCGCCGACGGCATCACGCCGGCCGCGCCGCTTTCCACACCGCTCGAGCTCGCGAAACCGGACATCGCGGCGACCGACTGCGCCCAGACGTCGTTCTTCTACGACGAAGGGACAGGTCCGCCTTATCGCTTCTGCGGCACCTCCGAAGCGGCTCCGCATGCGGCGGCTGTGGCCGCGCTGATGCTCCAGCACGACTCTACTCTGGTGCCGACTCAGATCATGGATCGGTTGAATATGACCGCCGACGAGGTGGCAAACGACGGCACGAGTGACGTGGTCGGCTCGGGGCTGATCAACGCACCGGACGCAATTGGCGCTACGCCGGCAACGATCGCCTTCTCCCAGGCGAGCTACTCGACCAGCGAGGCTGGGCCTACCGCGACCATCACGATCAATCGGACCGGCGACACCTCGAGTGAGGTCTCCGTCCACGTCTCGACGGCAGACGGAACGGCCACGGCGGGCTCTGACTACACGGCCGTCTCGGAAGACGTCTCCTTCGCTGCCGACGATACGTCGAAGACCGTTTCCGTCCCGATCACGGACGATGTCCTGAACGAGGGAAGCGAGTCGCTGACACTCTCGCTCTCCAATCCCTCCGCCGGTGCCGAGCGAGGCTCGCCGAGCGCGGCCACCCTGACCATCACCGACAACGAGAGGTCGTTCGCCTTCAACTCGGCCAACTACTCGGTCAGCGAAGGCGGCGGCTCGGCCACGATCACGATCACGCGCACGGGCTCGACCGCGGCGACCGACTCCGTCCACTTCGCAACCGCGAACGGAACGGCTGCTGCCGGTTCCGACTACACGGCGGTCTCGCAGACTGTCTCGTTCCCCGCCGGAGCGACATCGCGGACCGTCTCCGTCCCGATCACGAACGATGCGGCGATCGAGGGCGACGAGTCCGTCTCGCTTTACCTCTCCGGCCCCTCCGCCGGTACGACGATCGGCAGCGCGCACGCGGCCGTTCTGATCGTCGTGGACAACGACAGGGCGTTTGCCTTCAGCGCGGCGAAGTACTCGGTCAAAGAACGCGGCGGCTCGGCCGCGATCACGATCTCGCGCTCGGGTGTGATCGCTGCGGCCGACTCCGTTCACGTTGCAACCGCGAACGGCACCGCGAAAGCGGGCTCGGACTACACGGCCGTAAGCACGACCGTTTCCTTCGCTTCGGGCGAGCAGTTCAAAACGGTCCACGTACCGATCACCAACGACAAGCGGTTGGAGCCGAAAGAGACGGTCAAGCTCGCGCTCTCGGCTCCGTCGGCGGGCGCATCCCTGGGCACTCCCAGCGCCGCCACGCTCGCCATCGTCAACACGCCGGGGAGAATAGCCTCGGCCAAGCCGACCAAGAAGAGCTTCAAGAACTCTCGGGCGCGTAAGGTCAAGCTGGTGGTCAAGTTCTCGCCGGCAAGCAAGAGGTTCAACTACCTGCTCAGCTTCAAGAAGGGCAAGAAGTGGGTGACCGTGCGGAGCGTCAAGAGGAAGGGGAACTTCGCCGGCGTGCGCAGGATGACGATCAAGTCGCTGTTCGGTAAGAAAGCGGTCAAGCGTGGTCACTATCGGGTGAAGTTGATCGCCGATGCGAACAGGAAGACACCCAGCTTCAAGGTGACCTGAGCGCATAGCGCGGGCTCGAGAGCGCCCTCCGCGGGCTCAGGGCGAGCGTAGAGCAGAGACGCGGCCGTTCGCCGCCTCTGCCGCCTGCCGGCAGGACGCGGGCCGATCTCTTGCCACCGGCGAAAGCGCCTCAGTGCTCCGCTTCGCCCGTCGCTTCCGTTTCGAAGAGCGCGCGGAACTCGCCGTAGCCCTCTTCCTCCAACCGCTCGAGCGGGATGAAGCGAAGTGACGCCGAGTTGATGCAGTAGCGCAGCCCGGTCGGCTCCGGCCCGTCCGGGAACACGTGACCCAGGTGCGAATTAGCCTCCGAGCTGCGAACCTCGGTACGCCTCATCCCGAACGAGCGATCGCTGCGCTCGACGATCTCGCTCTCGTCGATCGGCCGTGTGAAGCTCGGCCAGCCGGTGCCCGAGTCGAATTTGTTGGTGGAGCTGAACAGCGGCTTGCCGGAGACGATGTCGACGTAAACTCCCGGCTCGTGGTTGTTCCAGTACTCGTTTCGGAACGGCGGCTCGGTACCGCCCTCGCAGGCGACTGCGTACTGCTGCGGCGTCAGACTCTCCTTCAGTTCCGCCCCGGCCCTTTTTCGCAAAGCCATCTTCACTCACCCAATCTTCCATCTGCGCCTATACAGCGCGGAGGTTCGGTCGTCGTTATCTGTCCAAATCCTTTACGGGCTCAAACGTGGACTACTAGCTGTCTGTTCCCAGTGGGCTCGAAGCGTAACGGCGCGATCGACGCAGAGCGTAAATGCCCTTGAAACGGCGCTTTACGGGATCTTTATCTCGATTTGAGAACGTTGCGGCAGGGCCTTCTCGCCGGCCGCAGCGAGCAAGCTCGCACCGGAGGTCGCGAGGAGAGACGGGAGAGCGAGATGGTTGCGAGACGTTCGGTCATGGTTGGGACCGGCGCCGCAGCGCTCGTCTTCGTCGCGGTTGCGACTCCGCTTCTGGGCGCCGGCCGGGCGGACGTACCGCCGGGCGGCTTCGACTCGCGCTTGCAGTCGTTCTCGAGGCCGAAACAGGCCCGTCCGCTTGTGTCGCTGGTCGAAGCCGAGAAGAGTACGAGCACGACCCGAGCCTTCTACTACTACGACGGCAAGCCGGTTTGGCTGGAGAGATCTCGTAGCGAGCTGAGCGTCCGCTTTTCTGCGCAGGCGGCGCGGGTGGCCGGGAGGAAGCTCGCTTTGAGCCTGGCTTCGCCGGCTCGGCTCAGCCGGGCCTCGAGACTGCGGGGCCGCGACCTCTCTCGCGTCAGCCTCGGTGATGGCTCGAACGCGGCCATGAGCCGCTCGCTCGCCCGCCTGAGGGCGCAGAAAAGAGTGGACTTCGCCTATCCCGTCTGGACTGATTCGGCGCGCGGCAGTCGTCTGCTCTTAACCGACGAGGTCGTCGCGCACCTGAAGCAGGGTCGCGCATCCGCCCGGGCCAGGGAGGCGCTCTTTGCCCGCGGTCTGACGGTCGCCCGCGAGGTCGCCAGGGCTTCCGGTGTGTACGTGTTGCGGCTGATCGAGCCCAAGAAGACCGATCCTCTCACCGTCTCCCGCAGGCTCTACCGGAGCGGTCTGGTCGACTGGGCCGAGCCAAACTTCGTCCAGGAGCTGCAGAAGGATTATCTCGCCGGCGACCCGCTCTTCACGGAGCAGTGGTACCTGGACAACAGCGGTCAGAAAGGCGGAACCGTAGGCGCCGATGCTCGTCTGGCCGGCGCCTGGGATCTGGAGAAGGGCAGCAGACGAGTCACGATCGCAGTCGTCGACGACGGCGTGCAGCGCTCTCATCCCGACCTGGCCGCGAACATCTACACCAATCCCCGCGAGATCCCGGGCAACGGCCTCGACGACGACGCCAACGGATATGTCGACGACGTGCACGGCTGGAACTTCGTGGCGAACAACAAGAACGTAGACCCCGGCGGCAACGACGAGTACGGCGACAATCACGGCACTGCGGTGGCCGGCGTGGCGGCCGCGCGCGCCGACAATGCCGTAGGCATCTCGGGAGTCTGCCCGAAGTGCACGATTCTTCCGGTCAAGATCTCCAGTGAAGAGTCCTGGGCGACCGACTCGTCACTGGCCGACGCCATCGTCTACGCCGGCACGATGGCCGACGTTCTCAACATCAGTTGGGGCGGAACCGTACCGAGCGCCGTGCTCCAGTTCGCTCTTCAGTACGCGCTGACAATTGGCCGTGGCGGCAAGGGCGCGGTTGTCGTCGCCGCCTCCGGTAACACCGGCTCGGGATACCTCCACTACACGCTTGCGGGCCTCCCTCCGGGCACCTACCGGTTCAGGTGGGTTTACTCCAAGGATTCGAGCGACGGTCTCGACGTCGGCGCCGATAGCGCCTGGCTCGCCTGGGTGCGCTTCCCGGACGGCGATATACGGAACTTCGAGCAGAGTGGCTCGAGCCTTCCATCGGGCTGGTCGAGCGGCGGTGACGGAGGCGCATCCTGGTCGCTCGTCAGCGACGCGGCGTACGCCGACGAAGGCCGCTGCTGGTCGCACGCGGCCAAGGCCGGGAAGATCTCAAACGATCAGCAGACGTATATCGAAGTGGTGAAGACCATCTACGAGGAGGGCAACATCGATTTCCTCGCCTTTGTATCGAGCGAGGCGGCCGAGTTCATGGGGATCAACGGCGGCTCGGAGTACTTGCCTCTCGACGGGCTTCGGCTCTGGGTCGACAAGGGCAACGACGGGAGCTGGGAGTGGTCGGATGACGGGGACATGTACGCAGGCGTTCCCCAGACGGGCCTGGCATATCCGGCCGCCTTCCCGCAAGCGATCGCCGTCGGAGCGAGTACGAACTTCGACTGCCGGGCCGCCTACAGCCAGTTCGGCCCGGAGCTCGACCTGGTTGTGCCGAGCAGCGGCGGCGGCCTGACGGATGCGATCGTGACCACCGATCGAACCGGATCGGCCGGCTACGCCCCCGGCGACTACTTCTCGGACTTTGGCGGCACCTCCTCGTCGGCGCCGCTCACGGCCGGTGTCGCCGGCCTCGTACTGTCTCGAAACCCGGGGCTGACGGCGACCAGGGTGCGTCGGATCCTGGAAACATCGGCCGACAAGGTCAGCCCCGGGCTCGCCGCCTACGATGCGCACGGGCACAGCGACCGGTACGGCTACGGTCGCATAGACGCGCAAAGGGCGGTCAGCTCGACCCCGCTCCCTTCTACCATCGCCTTCTCCCGCTCCAACTACAAAGTGCGAGAGGGTCGAGGCGCGCGGATCACGATCAGGCGTAGCGGTAACACGGAAACCTCGGCCTCCGCCAGCTTCGCGACCGTCGGTCGAGCGGCGAGGGCGGCTTTCGATTTCGCCATCGTCTCGCGGAGGATTCGCTTCGGCCCGGGCCAACGCTCGAAGACGGTTACAGTTCCAACCGTAGACGACAAGATCCACGAGCCGGTGGAGCGGCTGTATCTCAGGCTTTCGAGATCGTCTTCCGGCGCCGTTCTCGCTCGCTCGCACACGTCGACGCTCAGGATAGTCGACAACGATGTGCGCTTCGGCAGGATCGCCTCTGCCAACCTGAGCCAGATCGTGTTCGAGCGCGGCCAGGCGAGGAGCGTCAAGATCGTCTACCGCTTCGATCGTCCCTGCGGGACATTCCGTTACGTGCTCTCGCGAAAAGATGGCAAGAGGTGGAAGGTCTTGCGGCGCGGCAAGAAAGTCGGCGATTTTCACGGCGCTCATACTCTGACGGCCAAGGCTCTCTTCGCGCGGGAGCCGATTGCGGCCGGCCACTATCAGGTACGGCTTGTCGCCGATACCAACAGCAAGCGGCTGGGCTTCACGATCAGGTAGTGCGTCCCCCGGGTCTACGAAGCCGCGTCTCGCGTCGTCGGTGCCTCCAACAGCTTCCCGGCCCGGATACGTGCGGCCATGTTCCTCGACTCCTTGCGGTAGGTGCGGCCGTCTTCGAACTCGATCACCGGGTAGAGGTTCTGACCGCTGAGCGCGACGATCGGGTCGCGCTTCGACCGGCTCACGGGACCCCTTACAACCTCGTGCTCGACGCCTGCCTCGTTCAGCGCCTTCTCGACGCGCCAGCAAGGGTGGGCGCCGATCTTCAGTCACGTCATGGAGCAACGGTGCAGCTTTAGCGGCATGGTGGACACCTCCCTGGTCGAACCTATCGAAGATATTCTCGTGACTCGCTAATCTCAAGCGACTCACGAGTGGCGGCCGAGAGGGGGACTCCCATGATCAATGTACTCGTTGCCTACGCGACCAAGCGCGGATCGACTCGCGAGGTTGCGGCCGACGTAGCGCGCGTCATTCGCCAGAGCGGGATCGAAGTCGAGATCAGTCCCGCCCGCGAAGTCAAGAGTCTCGATCGCTTCCAAGCGGTCGTGCTCGGGGGCGCGCTCTACATGGGGCGCTGGCACAAGGATGCCCGCAGGTTGCTGAAGCGCCGTCGGCTGGAGCTGGCCTCGCTGCCGCTTGCCGTCTTCGCCATGGGGCCGACGAGCGGCGAGCCCGAGGCACTCGAGAGTGCGAGCGCCGAGCTGGCGCGAGCGCTCGACAACGTGCCCGAAGTCCACCCTTTCTCGACCGCCGTTTTCGGCGGCGTGATCGATCCGAGCAAGCTCAGCTTCCCGTTCAAGCGCATGCCGGCGGCGGACGCACGCGACTGGAAAGCGATCGAAAACTGGGCTGATGAGGTGGTTCGCGGCCTTTCTGCTCGGTGACGGGTCTGACCCATTCGAGCGAGGTGGGTAGACGCAGAGCGGGTATCCCGTTTCGCCGCCGGTAACCGATTACTTACCCATGCGAGCTATAGCTCTTCATAGGCGTGACGCCACTACGTCGATCGCACTCCCCGATACCGCCACGGTCTACGAGACGGCACTCGAGTGGCTGGACAGTACGCACGAGAACGATGCGGCTACCTGTTTGGCCTGCTGTAGGCTCGAGGTCGTCCCCGCGAGCGGAACCTATCCGCTGCGCGAGGACCTTCAACCGGTCAGGCTCATTCTGAGCGGCCCCGGCCAGACGATGAAGTTGCTCGAGCGAAACCCGGAGATTCGCGGCAGAGTTCGGCAGGCGCTCGACAACGCGCTGGGCCCGACCGTGTACCTCACGCAGATGGCGCTTTCGGCCGGCGCGGGCGCGCTGGCCGCGTAGTCCGAGGGGAATCCATCCCGGGGCGAGGTCGAAGGAGCGGACGCCTGCGCGCCCGCTCCTTCGCACGAACCGGATCAGGCCGGCTTCGGCAGCGACTCGATCGCCTTCAGGGCCCGTTCCATCTCGGCCTCGTTGAAGGCCACGTCGACGAGGTTGCCGGCGAGGTAGTTGTCGTAGGCGGCCATGTCGAAGTGGCCGTGACCGGAGAGGTTGAATAGGATGGTCTTCTCCTTGCCCTCTTCGTCGGCTCTCTGGGCGCTCAGGATGGCGCCGTGGATCGCATGAGCCGACTCCGGCGCCGGGATGATGCCTTCGCTGCGGGTGAAGGTGATCGCCGAAGCGAAGATGTCGTTTTGGAGGTATGCCTCCGCGCGAACCATGCCCAGCTGCACCAAGTGCGAGATGAGCGGAGCCATACCGTGGTAGCGCAGCCCACCGGCGTGGATCGACGCCGGCACGAAGTCGTGTCCGAGCGTGTTCATGGCGGCGACCGGCGCCAGCTTGGCCGTATCGCCGTAGTCGTAGGTGTAGGGCCCACGGGTGAGCGTCGGGCAAGCCGCCGGCTCGCAGGCCAGGAAGTCGATCTCCTTGCCGGCCATCTTGTCGCGCACGAACGGGAAGGCAAGCCCGGCGTAGTTCGAGCCACCGCCGACGCAACCGACGACAACGTCGGGGTAGGCGTCGGCCATCTTCATCTGCTCAATCGCCTCTTCACCGATCACCGTCTGGTGCATCAGCACGTGGTTGAGCACGCTGCCCAGCGAGTAGGCGGTATCGTCGTGTGTGGCGGCATCCTCGACGGCCTCGGAGATGGCGATGCCCAGGCTGCCCGATTTCATCTCGGGGTGGTCGGCGAGAATCGCGCGGCCGGAGTTCGTTTGGTCGGATGGGCTTGGAACGACTTCGGCGCCCCAGGCGTGGATGAGCGAGCGCCGGAACGGCTTTTGCTCGTAGGAGACGCGCACCATGTAGACCATGCACTCCAGCCCCATCAGCGTGCAGGCAAACGCAAGCGCGCTTCCCCACTGACCGGCTCCGGTCTCGGTGGCGATACGGGTGCGGCCCTCTTTCTTGTTGTAGTAGGCCTGGGCGACGGCGGTGTTCGGCTTGTGCGAGCCGGCCGGGCTGACTCCCTCGTATTTGTAGAAGATGCGGGAGCGTGTTCCGATCGCCTTTTCGAGGCGGTGCGCCCGGTAGAGGGGCGTCGGCCGCCAGAGGCGAAGGATATCGAGAACCTCCTCCGGGATCGGGATCTCGGCGTCCTGGCTGACCTCCTGCATGATCAGCTCCATCGGAAAGAGAGGCGCAAGATCGTCCGGGGCGATCGGCTGCATCGTGGCCGGATGCAGGATCGGTGGCAGTGGTTTCGGTAGATCGGCTTGGATGTTGTACCAGCGCTGCGGGAGCGCGGATTCGTTGAGTAAATACTTGGTTGTCTCCATGCGCGCGAGCATAGCGCCTTGGGCGCAGGCTGGGAGCAGGGAGAGGCGACTTGGCGAGACGGCCAGCGCCCGTCGCCGACGCTGCGAACGCTTGCGGCGGCTTGGTCGGTCGGCCCGGCTCGCTGATCGGTGTGAGCCTCGAGGTTTTCCAGGTCGCGGGCGGCCTCAGTGCAAAGAACTGGAAGGGTTTCGAGCCGCCGACGCGGCCGCGGAGGCGACGTCGCCCGCGTACGTGCGCCGCGCCCTGAAAAGCAGGTACGCGCTTACGGCCAGCGGTATGAGCATTACGCCAAACGTCCACTGCAGGCCCGAACGGCCGCCGCCGAAGACGTAGTCCGACGTGGCGCCGAAGATCAGCGGCGCGAGCGCCACCGCGACGGCGCGTACGAGAGTGCGCACCGATTCGGCTCGTCCCCACAGGCGCGGCGGCATGATGTCCAGGCGAGCCGCATCGAGAGGTGGGTTCTGGGCCGAGAGCGCGAGCGCGGCAAAGAGCAGGTAGGGGAGAGCTGAGCCGGCGCTGCGCGTGATGACGGCGGGAATGAAGAGCACGATCGTGGCGGTCGCTGCGAGCGCGCTTACAGTGATGCGGGCGTTGAGGTGGCGCCGACGCAGTAAGGAGTCGCTCAGTGTGCCGCCGATCAACACGCCGGCGATCGCGCCGACCCCGACGATGAGCAGGAGACCGTTCGCCGTCACCTGCCCGATGCCGTACTGGCCCTTGACGAACTCGACGCCGAAGATCTCGACTCCGGACAGGAAGAAGTAGCCAAGCGCGCTGGACGCGATCAGCACGACGTTCGTGCGTACGCGAAGCACGTGCCGAACCGCCGCCGCCAGGCTCATCCGGCTGATGTCACCGCGCAGGATCAGCGCGGGGTCGGGAGCGATGCTGTGCTCGCGCACGATCAACTGGGCGTCGGTCGCGTGCGGCTCATCGCCGGCAGGTTGCGTTTTTGCGGCGCGATGCGCCGCTCGAGCGGCCGCCGTGCCCGGCTCGGGAGCAAGCGCTCCCCGTCCTCCGCGCGCCGGCTCGGGAAGGCGCACTACTGCCCAGGCCAGCACGAAAGCGGGGATGGCGAGAACGAAGAAGGCGAGCCGCCAGGACAGCGCGGCGATGTCGCCGGTGACGGCGAAGCCGAAGCCGGCGCCGAGCAACTCGCCGCTCAGGATGAAGCCGTAGATACGCCCGCGCTCCGACCCGGCGAAGTAGTCACCAACAAGCGACGCCACGAGCGGTCCGGCCGCGGCGGTCACCGAGCCTAAAAACAGGCGCGTGAGCAGGAGCTCGCCGAAGCTCGAAGCGGTGGAGCTCCAGACCATCGCCACTCCCCAAAAGACGATCGCCACCGCAAGCGTGAGCGTTCGTCGAACCCTGTCTGCCAGCACGCCGAAGGGCACGCTGGCCAGCGCTCCGACGAGCGAGGAGGCGGCCACCAGCAGGCCGATGTCGGTGTTGTTGATCGACAGGTCGCTGCGCAGATGCGTGGCCGAGGCGCCGACGGTGACTACGTCGGCGCTGCTCAACGCGAGAATCGCCGCGAGCACGACGATGACTCTCGTTCGGAGCGAACCGCCGAGCGTGTCTGAGAGCTGCTCCGACCCGGCCTTGGCCGCCTTGCGAGCGAGCCTGATCGAGGCTTCGAGCTTCGGTTTCGGTTTGTCCTGGCCTGTCCCCATCGTCTCCTGCTGCTTGCTTCGAGCCCCGGCCTGATTCGGCCAGACGCGCGCGGACCCGCCGATTATGAAACAGGCGATCGACGTGCAGGCTCGCCCGAGCGATTTCCTACCCCGATCTGACTCGCCTGCTACCAACGCTTTTAGTGCGATTGTGTAGGGCCGTTCGAGTACTCTCTCTCCGATGATCGAGATCGCGCCGGGTCTTTGGCGTTGGACGGCGCCCCACCCCGACTGGAAGCCGAACGCTCCGGCCGGAAGCGCCGGCGACTGGGGGCGGGATGTTGGCTCCGTCCTGTACGAGACCGTGGGTGCGGCCGTCTTCTTCGATCCGCTGCTGCCACCCGATCCGGATCCGTTCTGGGAGTGGGCCGACGAGCGAGTTGCGGGTCGGCCGGTCGCCGTGCTCACGACGGTTCGCTGGCACCGCCGCAGCCGTTCCGCCCTCGTGGAACGTTACGGAGCATCCGTCTCGAGGGCGAAGAAGAGCCTGCCGCGTGGCGTCGAGTCGTTCGTCGTGCGCGGAGCCGGTGAGACGATCTTCTGGCTGCCCGAGCGGCGGGCGCTGATTCCCGGCGATCGCATCATCGGCGCCCCGGGCGGCGAGGTTCGGCTCTGCCCGGAGTCCTGGCTTCCGGCGGGTATTACGCAGACAGAACTGAGGTCGCATCTGCGGCCGTTTCTCGACCTACCGATCGAGCGCATTCTCGTATCGCACGGCGATCCGGTGTTGCTGAACGGTGCGGCGGTACTGGCCCGGGCGCTGACGGGCGGCTAGCTGACGGACCCACACACGTTGTGAACGCCTGAGAAGACATCCGGGCCTCCTTGAAGGCTGTGTGTCTACCACGAC
>Ga0315542_1001158_pt1 | contig 16662 bp, 14 predicted proteins | sample SalMarSW160120MG_FD_202541 | JGI IMG/M metagenome (GOLD analysis project Ga0315542, IMG submission 202541) | Salt marsh sediment microbial communities from the Plum Island Ecosystem LTER, Massachusetts, United States - Salt Marsh Sediment SW1601-20 ...
GTTGAAGAGCGCCGCTTGCCGCGTTTGCGCGAGCTGCCTTTCGATTCGCGCCGCAAGCGCATGAGCACCATTCATCGCTTGAATGGAAAAGTCGGACATCCAGCCGCACCCCACAATCGGCAGACTGAGGCCATTCAACCCTTGGATGTGCAGAAGATCGCCTTTGTCAAAGGCGCGCCGAAAGAAGTATTGGATTTGAGCACCTCGATCCGGATCAACGGCGAGCTGCATCCTTTGGATGAAAACATCCGCAGCCAGATCATGGCGGCGAATGATGGCTATGCCCGCGAGGGACTGCGAGTGCTGGCGTTTGCAGAACGCGGTCTGCCCGATACCCTGAACGAATTCTCAGCCGAGACGGTTGAACGTGACCTGGTTTTTCTGGGCTTAATGGCAATGATGGACCCCCCCAGGCCGGAAGTGGCGGAGGCGGTAGGGAAGTGCCACGGGGCGGGGATCCGCATTGTCATGATTACCGGGGATTATGGATTGACGGCCGAAAGCATCGCGCGCCGGATCGGGATTATTCGTGGGACAAAACCCCAGATTATTACCGGGTTCGACCTGGATGCGATGGATGAAGCCAGGTTGCAGGCTGCCTTGCAGGATGAGGTTATTTTTGCGCGCGTTGCACCGGAACATAAGCTGCGGGTGGTCAGCGCACTGCAAAAGATGGGTGAAATCGTTGCTGTGACCGGAGATGGTGTCAATGATGCCCCAGCTCTCAAGAAAGCGGATATCGGTGTGGCGATGGGGATGGCCGGCAGTGACGTTGCCAAAGAAGCCTCGGATATGATCCTGACGGATGATAACTTTGCTTCGATCGTAAATGCTGTGGAGGAAGGGCGGGCCGTATATGAAAATATTAAAAAGTTCACCACCTATATTTTCACCTCGAATACGCCCGAAGCCGTGCCGTTTATCCTGTTCGCTTTCAGCGGTGCGCTCATTCCACTGGCGCTGAATGTCATGCACGTTCTTTCGATCGACCTGGGAACCGACATCATGCCGGCACTCGCCCTGGGTGCCGAATTACCTGAACCGGGAATTATGACCCGGCCTCCTCGTAATCTGGCGCAGCACGTCATTACGCCTGCTTTGCTTGTCAGGGCTTACGTCTGGCTTGGCCCGATTCAAAGCCTGGCAGCAATGGCAGCCTTTTACTTTATGTTTTGGAGCAACGGATATTGGGGCCAATGGCTGAATCTGCCTGCCAGTGGAGGTCTTTATCGCTCAGCAACCGCAATGGCGCTGTCCGCGGTGGTCACCACGCAGATTGGAAATTTGTTTGCCCAGCGGACAGAGCGGGCTTCTGTGTTTCGCATTCCCTTATTCAACAACCGGCTGATGTGGGTAGGGATCGCTTCTGAACTGATCGTGGTTCTGTTGATCGTTTATACGCCTTTCCTGCAAACTTTTATCGGTACAAATGCGTTTCCTGTTCGCAACTGGCTGTTCTTGTTCGCCTGGACACCAGCCTTGCTGCTGGTCGACGAACTGCGTAAATTCCTGGTGCGCAGGAGAGAGAAATGAATATGAACGGATGTGCACCTTTTTTGAACGTGGATTTTTGTTAGGAGGATGGCCATGAAAATTATCATCGTGGGCTGTGGTAGAGTGGGTTCCAGGCTGGCGAGGACGTTAAGCCTGCAAGGACATACCGTTACGGTGGTTGATAAGGATCCAACGGCTTTCGAGCAGTTGGGAGCCTCTTTCAAGGGAAAAACCGTGACCGGTATCGGTTTTGATCAGGATGTGCTCAAGCAGGCCGGGATTCAACATGTAGATGCCCTGGCTGCCGTCACTTCGAGCGACGAGACGAATGTGGTCACGGCGAGGCTGGCGAAAAGAGTTTTTCATGTTCCGCGAGTGGCAGCCCGCGTCTATGATCCTCGCAAGGCGGAGATTTACCGCCGGCTGGGTTTGCAGACAATCTCTCCAGTAGCTTTGGGCTCCGTACAGCTCGCTGAGTTGCTTTCATTTTCTCACCTGGATACAGTCGCCACATTGGGAAGTGGGGACGTTCACATCGTTGATGTGGAAATTCCTCCCCTTCTGGTGGGCAGATCGATTAATGAACTGGCTGTCAACAGCGAAATCCTTGTGGTGGCTATCACCCGTAATGGGAAAACCTTTTTACCTATCCGGGGCACATCATTCCAGGATGGAGATCTTGCTCACCTGGCAGTGATCAGCTCTTCCAGCGAACAGCTAAAAGCGTTATTGGGTTGAATGGTCGATTACAAAACAGTGCCTGTTACCTGTTGAAGGAGATTTGAGTATGAAAGTGATGATAGTTGGCGGTGGCAAAGTGGGCACCTATCTGGCCTGCCTTCTGGCGCGTGAAGGTCATTGGGTACGCCTCATCGAAGTTCGCCGCGAGGAAATTGCTCGCCTCGAACAGGAGCTTGCAAAGGAGACCGTTGTGTTAGGCAGCGGAACTGACCCGGATGTTTTGGAATCAGCCGGCATTCGCCAGGTGGATGTGCTGGCGGCGGTTACCGGTGCGGATGAAACCAACCTGGTGGCGACCAGTTTGGCGCGCTTTGAATTCAACGTTTCCAGGACCATCGGGCGGGTAAATAATCCCAAGAACACCTGGATGTTCACACCGGAGATGGGGGTCGATGTCGCCTTGAACCAGGCCGACCTGATGGGCCACTTGATTCTCGAAGAGATGTCCTTGGGCGATATGGTGACCCTCTTAAAGCTGCGCAAGGGCCAATATTCGCTGGTCGAAGAAAAGGTGGATTATGGCTCACAAGCAGCCGGTAAAGCTGTTCGTGATCTTGAGCTACCGACCCATTGTGTGCTGAGCGCGGTAATGCGCAAAGGTGAATTAATTATCCCACGCGGGGATACTGTGCTCGAGCCGGCCGATGAAGTACTGGCTGTCGTGCATACCTCTCAGCTCGATCAGTTAGCTTTGTTATTGGGAGGCGAGAAAAGGTCCAGCTGATTCGATCCACAAGAGTATAATTTGAGGTGGAGAGGCCTGACTCCCATCCATGACCTTGAGAGTCGCTCTGATTTCATTTGTGGGAGAGGTGCGCCATGCCGTTTGTCAGCGAATTGATCGGCAGGTCTGTTGCAGATGTGGATGGGGAGCGGGTCGGGACCTTGAAAGACCTGCTCGCAGCGCGGTGGGGCTCGATGCCTCATCCCCAGATCGTTGCAATTGAAGTCAAACGCCGCAGTGATACGGTCCTTATCGCGATGACGGATGTCGCGGTGTTGATCGCTCCGGCGATTCCCCTTAAGAAGAAGCAGAATGAAATAGAATGTTACCAGCCGGGTGAAAATGATCTATTTTTGCTGCGCGACGTGCTGGATAAGCAGATCATCGACACAAATGGCGTGCGCGTTGTGCGGGTCAATGATCTCGAACTGACCCGGGTCAACGGCGGTATTTACGTTGCCAATGTAGATATCAGCGGGGTCGGGCTGCTGAGGCGATTGGGGCTGTCTTTTATCTCACGGCGCTTGAGCAAATCCGGGCGGCAGATCACCTCTCCAGGGACGATCTCCTGGGATAATGTCGAGCTGATCTCAGGCGATGAGCCGATGCGTTTGAAAGTACCGGGCGAAAAGATGGCCGAGCTGCACCCGGCCGATCTGGCGGAAATCCTGAGCGATCTGACACGCCAGGAAGGCAGCAAATTGCTCGATTCTCTGGATGTTAAGACGTTAGCGGATACCCTGGAAGAGGTGGAGCCAGATTTTCAAGCCAGCCTGATCGAGCAAATGTCTGACGAGCGTGTAGTGGATGTGTTGGAAGAAATGGCCCCCGATGAGGCCGCCGATCTCCTGGCTGAACTGCCCGAGGAGCGCAGCCAGGAACTGCTCAAGCTGATGGAGGATGAAGAAGCTGAAGACATCCTGAAACTGCTGGCTTACCCGGAGGATTCGGCTGGGGGGATCATGAACACCGAATTCATCGCTGTGCCACCATTATTGACGGCGGAACAGGTGCTGGATGTGCTGCGGGAAAGTGCGCATGAGGCAGAAACGGTTTACTACCTGTACGTGCTGGACGAAGAGAGTCACCTGACAGGTGTGCTATCCTTGAGAGATCTCGTCCTGGCTCAACCGTCTGTTCCGATCTCTGAGATCATGGAGACGCGCATCGTCACGGTGGATCTCAATGATAGCCAGGAAGAATGCGCCCAACTGATTTCCAAATACAACTTGTTGGCTGTCCCGGTAGTTGATAGGGAAAAAAGGCTGCATGGTATTGTGACGGCTGACGATGCGCTGGATAAGATCATCCCCACCGCGTGGAAGAAGCGCTTGCCGCGCATGTATCGCTGATACCGGGATTGGGAGCCATGTCGAGCATCCGTGCACGCATTAAACCCTACCGCGCCAGATTGCTGCTGTTGCTGGCTGTGATTGGTCCGGGTATTATCACCGCCAACGTGGATAATGATGCCGGTGGAATTACTACTTATTCCGTAGCGGGGGCGCAATACGGATATACCCTACTATGGATGATGCCGTTGGTGGCGCTGGCATTGATCATCGTCCAGGAGATGAGCGCCCGCCTGGGCGTGGTTACGGGGAAAGGCCTGGGGGATTTAATTCGCGAAAGCCTGGGTGTGCGTATCACTACATTGATTTTGGGTTTGCTGGTTTTCGTTAATCTGGCGAACACAGTCAGTGAATTTGCCGGCGTTGCTGCCAGCTTACAGATCTTTGGTGTCAGTAAGTATATTTCGGTTCCATTGGCTGCCGTAGGTGTGTGGCTGCTGGTTGTCAAGGGGGATTATGACACGGTCGAGAAAGTTTTTCTGATTGCCAGCGCAGTTTATCTTTCATATGTGGCCTCCGGTTTGCTGGCTCGCCCGGACTGGCTTGAAGTTGGTGCGGCTATGCTGCAGCCAAGTTTCCACCTCGACGTTGGCTATATCACCATTTTCGTCACCATTATCGGCACCACGATCGCCCCGTGGATGCAGTTTTACCAGCAGTCTGCGGTCGCGGATAAGGGAATTCGAGTCGAAAACTACGGTTACGAGCGACTGGATGTGCTGATCGGCTCGCTGTTCGCGGTTTTTGTGGCTGGTTTTATCATGATCGCTTGCGCTGCTACGCTATTCAAGCACGGCATGCTTGTTACCTCAGCCGAGGATGCTGCTGTGGCGCTGGGGCCTTTAGCCGGAAAGTATGCCTCGGTCTTATTCGCCCTGGGGTTGTTGAACGCCTCACTATTTTCGGCAGCCATCCTGCCGCTTTCTACGGCATATACCGTATGCGAGGCTTTTGGCTGGGAATCCAGTTTGAGCCGCAGTGTCAAAGAAGCGCCCGTGTTCTTTATCATCTTTACCTCGTTTATCGTCCTGGGCGCGGCGATTATCCTGCTGCCGATTCAGTCCTTGGTCCAGGCCATGTTAGTCAGCCAGACCATCAACGGGTTGCTGCTGCCGGTGATCCTGGTGGTTATGCTATTATTGATCAACGATAAGCGTATCATGGGACACTTCACGAACGGGCGAGTCTTCAATATCCTTGCCTGGGTGACAACGGTCATTCTGATTGCGCTGGCCTTATTTCTGGTATTCACGACCTTCTTCCCGGGAGTATTTGGTAGTCCTTGAAATGATCGCCGCCTGACCCTGAGCCGAGATCCTGCTGCGCCGCAACTGCACCGCCACGGCCCCAAGGCCGGCCAGGCTCATGCCAACAATCTTCTGCAGGGTCAATCCCTCCCCTAAAAATAACCAGGCCAGGATGGCAATCTGTACCAGCATGGTGCTGTTGATGATGCTCGACTCCATCGCAGGAAGCGTACGCAGGGTATGGTTCCACAGGGTGAAGGCAAAAGCCGAGTTGACCAGAGCTAACCAGCCGATGATCGCCCAATTGGTCAGGCTGAGACTCGGCAGCCCCTGGAGTGCGATCCCTGTGCCCAGCAGAAAAAACGAGCCGATTCCCATACTGGTGACTGTGACAATGACTGCTGGAATGTGAGCATCCTGATTGACGTGCCGGCCGAGTACGGAAGAGAGCGCATTGCCGAACAAGCCTGCGATCACGGCAGCCAAACCAATCCACTGGCTGGCCGGAAATGAAGCCGGGTAAAAGTAAAGCACATTGCCCGCCAGAAATACCACCACCCCTACCATCTGGAACCTGGTAGGGCGTTCCGCTAATAGGATCACGCCTAAGAATGCCACGATGATAGGGGTAAAATTCAAGATCAGGTTCACGCTTACCGCGGGCAGGTAGGCCAGAGCGACGAATTGTGTCCCCTGTGTCAGGGTGTAGACAAGCAGGCCCAGGAGAACCAGCCGCTGCCAATCAACCCGCGTTAGTTGTCTCAGAGCAACCCGGTATGCTGGCTGCAGGGCGAGCGGCAGCAGGCAGATGAAAGCCAGGCTGTAGCGCAGCCCGGCAAAGGTCAATGCGGGGATATCTCTCAGGCCGATCTTGATCAATACCCAGGATGTAGACCACAGAAAAGTAACGAATAGCGCCTGCAGGACAGCGGATAGATGGGGAGAACTTTTCTTAAACACAAGGGCACCTCCGGAACGTAGGGTTCGGTTGATTTGCGGGCCGTACAGCACCGCTCGGCGCGCAATACTGCGCCAACCTATCCCCTCTGGCTTTTTATTCCTCGAGGTGCCTGCAAGCATTTACCGCCTGAGGCGGAACGCTGAGCTTTACGTAGCGCTTGGTCCTGACCTGATACATTCATGTTCTCAGCCTCAGCGGAACCCTAGCTACCCTTCGGTTGATGTTGGTATTTTGCCCTATGCGTTACGCGTTGTCAAGATGTGTATGGGGGTCTGTTGACAGGCGAACGTTGATTTAGAAAAGAACCGACCTTTTCCGGACGGTATCTATTTTTACGCTTGACAGAACTCGAGTGAGCGAATATAATCAAACCTTGATTAGTCAGTTCTGACTAATCAAGGTTTGATTATAAAGATTTTGTTAAGGACCGGAATTTGTTGAACGAAACGTGTTGGTCTATTCAAAGTGATTGGTACTAAGATGGAAAGAAAACTGCTGCTGCTCGGAATACTGCGCCAACAAGAGATGCATGGCTACCAGCTTTATGAATTTATCGAGCGTGACCTGTCAGCTTGCACGGATATTAAAAAGCCGACCGCCTATTATATGTTAAATAAGATGGCGGAAGATGGCTGGGTCACTGAAGAAGAAACCCAGGAGGGCAATCGCCCGCCGCGAAAAGTGTACAGCCTTACGGAGAAGGGTGAAGCAGCCTTTCAGCGCCTGCTGCACGAAAATCTGACCACCTATTCGACCGTATATTTTCCCGGCGATATCGGCCTGGCATTCCTGGATAGCCTGGACGCTCGAGAGGCTGTAGTACTGCTTGAGCAGCGCCGGGTAGCCCTGGCGAAGAGTCTGGCCGATTTGCAGGCTGCGCCCGAACATTCGGGAAGCTTGCAGTTGGTCCTGGAACATCGAACGAGGCACCTGGCAGAAGAGTTGGCGTGGCTGGATGAAGTGATCGAGCGCCTGCAATTAATATAACCTTTGCTTTTCAAGGAGTTCAAAAGCGTTTATGACAAAAGATCAAAACCAAAAAACACCGGATTCGGCAGAAGAAAAACTGGACTTTAAAAAAATCTTGCCGATCTTTGTGATCGTATTGATCGACCTGCTGGGCCTGACGGTGATCATCCCCCTTATGCCGTTATATGCGACTTCGTTTGGGGCGGACCCGTTTTTGATCGGCGTGTTGGGGGCGGCTTACCCGGTCATGCAGTTCATCGGCGCGCCGCTGTTAGGGAGGCTGTCGGATCGCTATGGGCGTAAGCCCATCTTGATGATCAGCCAGGTCGGTACATTTATTGGCTTCATCGTGCTGGGCTTTGCCTCTTCTTTGTGGATGTTGTTCCTGGCCCGAATTATCGATGGAATTTCGGGCGCCAATATTTCCACAGCCCAGGCCGCAATTACTGACAGCACATCCGAAAAGACCCGCACCCAGGGGTTGGGACTGCTGGGCGCGGCTTTTGGGCTGGGATTTGTGGTTGGCCCGGTGATTGCCTTTGTTTCACTGGCCATGAGCGGCAACGATTATCGCGTGCCGGCCTTTGTGGCGGCCGGTTTTTCTGTGTTATCGATCTTATTGACCTGGTTCTGGTTTGAAGAAACCCTGCCTGCTGAAAAGCGAGGCGAATGGGAGTCCAAACCCGGTTTTTCCATGCGCTCAATGTTCACCGCCCTGGGAAATCCTGCAGTCGGAATACTACTGGTGTTGATGTTTGCCCAGCAAATTGCTTTCGGCGGCTTTGAACAGTTGCTATCCCTTTTCACGCTCAACCGGCTGGGTTTGAATGCGTCCGGTAATGCGATCATCTTCGTATTTGTGGGTGTGATCGTGGTGGCAGTCCAGGGAGGGTTTATTGGGCCGTGGAGTCGTAAGTTGGGGGACAGGCGTTTGATCTACCTGGGACTGGCGACCCTGGCCCTGGGGTTATCGCTGACTGCTCTGACGCCCCGCAATCCTGTTCCCTGGTATTCAGAACAGGCTCTGAAGCAAGAATTGAGCGCCAGCGGTGATTTCCGCACCCACGAGAACCCGAGCACTCAAAACCTGCCGGTCTCGATCCCCAGTGATGCAAACAAGAGCTGGCTGGGCCTGGCTTGGATCCTGGCCGCCATGGTGCCGGCCTCCATCGGGGGTGGAATCCTGCAGCCGAGCATCAACAGCCTGATCACCAAGCGCGTCAAGAAAGACGAGGTGGGTGGCATGTTGGGTATATCCGCAGCGTTTTTAAGCGGCGCTAACGCAGTGGCACCTTTGCTCGGAGGCGCCATCTTTCAGGCCTTTGGGTCTACCTGGCCTTTCCTGTTTGGGGGTCTGCTGATGGCAGCCTTATGGCTGGCATCCCTGATGATGATCAAGCCCGGACGCGAAGAGAATGTCCCCACAGGGCTGGCGCGCACTGCTGATGGGGACTGAGATTTAGACCAGGCGGGTTTCAAAAACCCGCCTGGTCTAATCATGGGTTGGCCTGAACGAAGTTCAAGGCGTATTGTGCATCTTGGTAATTGGGGTTTTCTTTTAAGGCTGTTTGAAAATCGTCGATAGCCTGGCCGGTTTTTCCCTGGCGGTACATTGCCCAACCATGCCATAGATGGGCTTCTTCGGAGTTAGGGGTGCGCTGCAGGGCATATTCGGTCAATGTCACCAGGTCATCAATCCTCCCGCTGTGGAAATAAGCGAAGAAAGGACCAAATTGGTAGCGCAGCATCCTCTGGGGCAGCCCGATATCGCGCGCCTTGTCATAAGCCTGGGCTGCCTCGGTATAGCGTTCGAAATAAACCAGGTTAGTGCCGATATTGAACCAGGTAAAAGCATTGTTCGGGTCAGCCTTGGCTTCAGCCTGAGCCGTTTCCAGAGCGTGCTGACGGTTGGTCTCCACATCCCAATCCGAGCCCAGGATGGACTTGATCGCCCCTTCATGATCCGCGGGGTAGACCATCAGATAGACTCGATTGAAGACTTGCCAGTATTTATCCAGGTCGGCATAAGAGATTTTGCGATTGGCCCCGTAAAAGCTGTCCTGGCTGGTGAAATTCTGGGTGGCGTCATCGTAGCCGGTCAATAAATTGTAATGTGCCGCCCACAGGTCGTCGTTCGGCCAGTAGGGATCCTGAAAGTAAAAGCTCTCCTCGATGATGACCGGGAAGCCGCCTGCCAGCAACCGTTTGAGTATGGTCAGGTCCCCTCCGACGCGATATTCTACATTCAGCCAGCCTGCCTGCGTGCGCACGTAATAGGCCAGCTCCTCCACATTGACGTTGCGATCTTCCCGTTGGGGTTTGAGCAGGTCGGCGATCGCGAATTGGTCTCCCTGCCAGCCGTAATAGTGCAGGTACATCGATAGGCTGGCCGGTCCGCAGTTATTGATATCCTGTTTCTCCCAGGCAGGAGCTTTAAGTGTGACTGATTGAGGTGGTGGCGTGGGGCTGGGCAAGGGTGTGGCTGTTGGACCGGGGGTAGGTGTGGCGGTAGGGGGAGCGGGTGTTGGCGATTGTGTGGGCTGGGAGGTAGTCGCCACGCGCGGCTGCGGCAGGGCAGTTGGCATTGGGCGGGCGGGATAAATGATGCCTCGCACGTAGGTCATCGCAAAATCCATGCGCCAGGACAGCCGCCGGTGGACTGGGGGCAGCCAGTAAAACAACACGGCCAGGGCAGCCAGACTGGCCAGAATTAGCAGGATTCTTGTCAGATTTAACTTGCGCATGGGGCGTATTTTATCACTCTTGGGCATTTATCCGACTTTCTCGACCATTCGCTGAAGTATTGTTATAATACCGGACATGAAATATCACATTTGGACTGCCGGTTGTCAGATGAATGTGGCCGATTCCCAGCGTGTGGCATCGGCCCTTGAGCATTTGGGGTATCAGGCGACGCGCCGTCCGGCCGATGCCGACGTAATCGTGCTCAATACCTGTGTCGTGCGTCAGAGCGCTGAAGATAAAGCTGCCGGGCGCCTTTATTCTTTAAAGCCGTTCAAGGAGAAAAAGCCTGGTCTGGTGATCAACCTGATGGGCTGCATGGTGGGTGTCAAGGGCACTGAACATTTGAAGAAACGCTTTCCTTTCGTGGACGTGTTTTCCCCGCCCTCGGACCCTGGCCCATTAATCGCACATTTGACCCAGGATGAGAGCCGCTCATTGGAGCAGGCCGAGACGGAGCAGCGCTACGCTATGATGGATGGCGATTTGATCTTGCCAGATTATGAGCGCGGCAAGCTGGTCTCGGCGCACGTGCCGGTGGTGCTGGGCTGTTCGCATGCCTGTACTTTCTGTATCATCCCTTACCGGCGAGGCGTTGAGCGCAGCCGGCCGGTAGGTGATATTGTAGCTGAAGTACGCTCGCTGGTTTCCCAGGGCGTTAAGGAAATCACGCTTCTTGGACAGATCGTCGATCGTTACGGTAAAGATATCTCCGATGGCCCAAACCTGGCGGCACTGCTGCACATTGTGCACGAAGTGGAAGGGCTGGAACGCATTCGCTTCCTGACCTCACATCCGAACTGGATGACGGATGAATTGCTCGACACAGTTGCGGAACTACCCAAAGTGATGCCACATATCGAGGTGCCGGTCCAGGCAGGCGATGACCAGGTGCTCGAGAATATGAAACGCGGTTATACGGCAGATGCTTATCGCCGTCTGGTGCAGAAAATCCGGGCCGGCATCCCGGGTGTCTCGATAGCAACAGATATTATCGTCGGCTTTCCTGGTGAAACCGAGGCGCAGTTTCAACGAACTTATGAGCTGCTATCTGAACTCAAGCTGGATGTCGCTCACCTGGCGCGCTATTCGACCCGTCCTGGTACTGTAGCCTCCCGGCGATTAGGGGATGATGTGAGTGATGAAGAGAAGTGGCGCCGTTTCCGCCTGCTGGAAGAACTGCAAGAGGGGATCGCCGGTGAGATCGCGGCAACTTATCTGGGACAAAAAGTGGAAGTGCTTTTCGAAGAGAAAGTGCGCGGCCGTTGGCGCGGTCGTACGCCAACCAATAAACTGGTTTTTGTGGAATCCCGGGAAAACTTGCGCGGCCAGTTACGGAACGTGCAGATTACCTGGACAGGCCCGTGGTCGATGCAAGGTGCTCTACCCGGTCGACCTGAGTTTGAGCAGCCGTTGAAAGCGATCGCTCTTTCTTAGCTTAAGACGCCCCTGGGCAAGCAGCCCACTTACACTGTCCCTTGGCTGGTGCAGGATCGATCCGGCCTGGGCGTAACTTAATTCCAACAGGTCAATCAAAATGAGTGCCAGGCGCTCTCTGTCTGCTAAGCTGCTCAACTGCCTCAGAAAAGCATCCGCCTGGGCTTTAATCTCCGGGGTTCGGCTGTGTGCTTGCAAACAGCCCGCAGAGACAAACTCCAATATTTGTGTGCGGAAATCCGGATTTCGCCCTTTGAAATGGGTGTAAGCCTGCCTGACGGCCGATTGCACCACCTGTCCGGCTTGTACTTCACTACCCAACATATAAAAGGCCAGGCAGAAAGCTTCATCCTGGTACTGAAGAACCAGGCGGTTGAATTCTTCCAGACTCGTATCCCAACTAGAGCGCATGGCATGGCTTCTCCAGGCATTCATGATTGCCTCGTTTCACCTGACGATCGCAAGGATAAAACCCTGCGCGAATTAACGGATAACAGCCTTTCTTTTTCCAAGGCTGAATTAATGGTAATCCTGCCCTGTGACAGGGTTGTTACTCGCATGTCACGATTATGTTACAAGTGGTGGATGAATACATCATACCACCAGCGCGCGGCGTGGTCTGTAGGCATATCTGGCTCATCTCCCTTGCCCCTTTCAGTCCTTTGAGTTAGGATTATGGCTACATGGACACAGCATTGCTTTCCCGACAGCAAATGATTTTAGTGGCAGGGGACGTTATCACCCTTGGCCTGGTGACGATCTTCGGCTTTGCAAGTCATGGCGAAGCGGAGACCGCCGGTGTTCGTATGCTGACAACCTTCCTGCCCCTGGTGGCGGCCTGGTTCCTGGTTGCTCCCCATTTGAGAGCTTTCGATATGCAGCGAGCGGACGATTTTCGCCAGTTATGGCGTCCTTTTTGGGCCATGGTGTTGGCAGGTCCATTGGCTGCCTGGCTGCGAGGTGTAATGTTGAATGCCCCGATTTTACCGATCTTTGTAGTTGTGATTGGCGGAATCAGCGCGTTGGCATTGCTTATCTGGCGCGGATTGTATTGGGCGACAGCCTTCCGGAAGAGATGATTTATGGACGAAGCAGCTTTGATCCAAGATGCCCTTCACGGCGATCTTGACGCATTTAACCGCCTGGTGCTGGCTTACCAGGACATGGTCTACTATCAGGCATATCGCATGATGGGAGAGCCGCAAGGCGCTGAAGACGCCACACAGGAGGCGTTTGTCTCCGCTTTCCGCAAGTTGAAATCCTACCGCGGGGGATCATTCAAGGCCTGGCTGCTGCGTATCGTTACAAATGCCTGCTATGATGAACTTCGCCGCCAGAAGCGCCGCCCAACAACTCCTTTAGAGCCGTTAGATGCAGATGATGAGGAAATCGAATCGCCAAACTGGCTGGCAGACGATTCGGAATCCCCCGAGGAGGCAGCGGCGCGCGCTGAATTGAATGAAGCGATCCAGAACTGCCTGGCAGATCTTCCGGAAGATTTCCGTGCCGCAGTAGTTCTGGTGGATTTGCAAGGACTGGATTATTCTGAAGCCGCCCAGGCAATCGGAAAGCCGCTTGGGACGATAAAAAGCCGCTTGGCGCGGGCCCGATCGCGCCTGAGGGATTGTTTACAGGGTTTTTGGGAACTTTTACCAGCGGCTTTTCGTCTGGTAGAAGAGAGTGAAACATGATGAGAGAGATGACTAATCGGGAATGGGAAGCTCTATCGGCTTACCTGGATAACGAACTGGCTCCAAAAGAGCGCGCACGCCTGGAGACCCGGCTAAAGGAAGACCAGGATCTGCATATGGCATTGGGGGAACTGCGTCGCACGCGAGCCATTCTGCGCAGCCAACCCAAGATGCGGGCGCCGCGCAATTTTACGCTAACGCCCGAAATGGCAGGCATTCGGGCGCAGTCGCGCCCGGCCAGCCGCGCTTATCCGTTCTTCCGCCTGGCATCTGCGCTGGCTACGATTGCATTAGTATTGGTATTGGTTGGTGATTTCTTTACTGCAAAACCTGCAGCGGTCGCAACAACCCGTTCCTCTGCTCCAATTACAGCCCCCCTATCCCCTCAGGAAGCACAGGCTGCCACCAATGCGCCCCCTGGTATGGGAGGCAGCAGCGAGCAGGAGCCACAAGGAGCTGTCCCTGAGAATTCTGCTGCCGATCAGGCCACTCAGGAACCGAGCATGGGCGTGATGGCTCAATCCCCACTCGGTACCCCGGAACCATCGGCACAGCCGTTGATGAGCCTGGCCCCCAATACCCAAGGGACACCTCTTGCTGAGCTGCCCGCTCCGGCTGCGAAAGCATCACCTACTGAGACGCCAGCTGAGGCTCAAGCACAAGTATTACAAGCTCAACCTGCTTTCGAGCCGACTCCAACCGAAGTGGTACGATTGGCGCAACCGCCCGAATCGACCAGGGTACCTGACTTGCGCTATATCGAAATCGGCTTGGCAGCCGTGGCTTTGCTCAGCGGGTTAGCTGCTTTGTATCTGCGCAGGATGGGCAACACATGATTTTAGACGAAATCAATTTTTGCCCTCGCTGCGGTACAGCAGTGACGCAGGCGGAGCGTTTTGGTCGCCTGCGTCCGGTTTGTCCGGCCTGCAATTGGATCTATTTCGCCGATCCAAAGGTAGCGGTTGCACTCCTGGTCGAACGCGAAGATGAAGTGCTATTGGTACGACGTGCCTTCGATCCGAAGCGAGGCATGTGGACTTTGCCGGCCGGATTTGTGGATGCCGGGGAGGACCCTGTTCTGGCAGCCGAGCGCGAAATCCTGGAAGAAACCGGTCTGCACGCACATGTGACCGGGCTGATTGACGTTATTTTCGGACAGGAACACCCCGGGGGAGCTCACATCGTAATTTTCTATCGCGGCAAAGTTGATTCAGGCAGCATCCATGCCAACGATGACGTCGACCGGGCAGCCTTTTTCAAGCGCGATGACCTGCCTCCACTGGCGTTTTCAACTACTCGCAAGATTCTGGATATTTCCCGAAATCACCATTGATGAATGGCAGCTTCGGCTGCCGAGAAATGCACCTGGCTGGAAGCTCAATTGAAATGGTTTCCAATCCAGGCTTGTTTGCGCGTGGTTTTAGCGCCTGGATGAATCCCTTACATCGGGACCAGGATTTTACAATCATGATAGGTGCATGATTTCGAAACAGCAATTTTTGGGGGTTATGGTAAACTTCGAACATTAATATACGATTAAGTTCCCAATTAATCCATTACCGGTCATTTTGAGGAGAAAAGCGATGAAAGCAAATCCGTTCAAACCATTGATTTGGTTGGTCGTGTTTGTTCTGGTGGTCGGACTGGCATGCAGCGCGGGTTCGACGAATACATCTACACCTCTGCCACCAACAGCCCCCACCAAACCTACACAGGCGCCTACCGTTCAGGCTGAACAGCCAACAGCAGCGCCCACGCCAACGGAAGTGTCCAATAAGGTTAGCAGTCTGGAAGATGTTGAGAAAGCGGTCGTTCGAATTGAAATGGAAGGTACCTACATCGATCCCGAAGTCGGCTTGCTGGTGAATGTGGGTGGCTGGGGATCCGGTTTTATTATCGATCCTTCCGGCATCGCGGTGACAAATAATCACGTCGTGACGGGTGCGGCGTTGCTCCGGGTTTATGTTTCCGGCGAGAGCCAACCCCGAAACGCCAGGATTTTAGGTGTTTCTGAGTGTTCTGACCTGGCTGTGATCAAGATCGATGGCAGCGATTTCCCCTATTTAGAATGGTATCCGGACGAGATCAAGGCTGGCCTGGATGTATACGCAGCCGGGTATCCGGACAGCGCCGTGGGCGCACAGTACTCGCTTACCAAGGGAATTGTTTCGAAACCCCAGGCCAACCTGGATTCGGTTTGGGCCTCTGTGGATGGGGTTGTGGAACATACTGCCAAGATCAATCCCGGTAATTCCGGTGGACCGTTGGTCAACCAGCAGGGCCAGGTTTTGGGCATCAATTACGCTGGTCTGTCCGATAAGGATCAGAACTACGCCATCAGCCGCGATTACGCCAATTCGATCGTGGAAAAATTGAGCTCCGGACAAGACGAGGACACAGTCGGTGTGAACGGCATCGCTGTGACCGGTGATCTGAACGGCAGTACCCTTTCAGGTGTCTGGGTGCGTTCGGTCAAATCCGGTTCGCCGGCGGATAAGACCGGCATCCAGGCGGGCGATATCATTTACCAAATGGAAGGCGAAGTGCTGGCAACCGATGAGACCATGAAGGATTATTGTGACGTACTGCGCAGTCACCAGCCTGAGGATACCCTGAGTGTTGATGTGATCCGCTTCGATACCTCTGAGGTGCTTGAAGGTCAATTGAACGGCAGAGAACTTGCCTCGTCATTTACATTTGGAGATGGCAGCACAGGCAGTACCGGGGATGTCACCACTACCAGCGCCCTGGGCAACCCCAATGCGAGTGCTTCCGGCGATTATTTCTTCTCGACGGATTTTGATAATTCCGACAATTGGTACACATTTTCTGTGCCTAAAACCGATAATTACGATGCTTCACTGGATAACAGTACACTGTATATGGAAGTCAATGATGTGGACACGACCGTATATGCGCTGTACGATTTGGATTTGGCGCCCTCGGATGTACGCATTGACGCAGGAGTTGAAACGGTTTCCGGTCCAAATCGCAATAATATCAGCCTGGTTTGCAGGGCGACTGATTCGGGATGGTACGAATTCAGCATGAACAGCGGTGGTTACTGGTATATCTGGAAATACGATAACCAGGAATTCACAATGCTTAACAGCGGGGCTTCCAATTCTATCAATCTGCAGAAAGCCAAGAATGAATTGATCGCGACCTGTATCGGTACGGAGCTGACCTTTTATGTCAATGGGACCAAGATGGGATCCGCTAAGGATAACCAGTTTAAAGGCGGCGGGCAGGTTGGGGTCTCGGTAAGTACATTCGATATTCCCGGTGCCGGGGTCGAGTTTGA
>Ga0315542_1001160_pt1 | contig 16625 bp, 11 predicted proteins | sample SalMarSW160120MG_FD_202541 | JGI IMG/M metagenome (GOLD analysis project Ga0315542, IMG submission 202541) | Salt marsh sediment microbial communities from the Plum Island Ecosystem LTER, Massachusetts, United States - Salt Marsh Sediment SW1601-20 ...
ACAAGACCCAAAGTAGACGGGTTAACGCTGGTAGAAAATAATAAATCCGTTATGGGCTTCAATCTAATATGGCTTTATGATAGAGTTGAAATGTTAAAAGACTTTTTAAGTAAAATTAATGCACTCAATCTCGGTAAGCCTTATATAGGACATGTTTTTAATTTTGAAGAGTTAATAGAAGCCGTCAAATTATTTCAATCGGGAAAGACTAAAGGGAAAGTGGTAATTAGGGTATAAAATCACCATGCATTTTGTTCCAATAATAATTCTAATCATTTTTAACTCTTTTATTCAGCTTACTTTCTCCACAATCAGCGGAAAATTTATTTGGTGAACCCAGAAGGCTTTAAAAGCAACATTAGGAATTATTGCTACGATTTCTCCGGTTAAACTGTTTAAAAATTGTTCCAATTTGTTCTCGTCCCTTGTCATTTTAATATTAAATCTGTGGACTTTATATTTCATTTTTAATTATTAATCTCTGTAGATGAACAACTATTAATTCGGCAAGAATATTTGAGAAGATTTTTCAGATCGCGCAAATGTATTATATAGTTTATCAGGACCAGTAACAATCCCTTTATACTCATTTCTCACCATTCATGTAAATTACAATGTGTAAAAAATCAAAATAAATTCATTTTAAGTTCTAATTGCTGACTTTAACCTTATATTCTTGACTTTCACGGATAAAACAATTATTTACTAAATAGTTTTTAAATGATTTTAATTCTCTTAATAGCAATATATTATTTGATTTAAAATTTTTAAGGAGCATTTCTTATGAATGCTTCAATTACAAAAGGGAAAGTATTATTAAAAGCATTTCTTTTAATTTTTACTATAATAAATATTATTTATCCGCAGATTAGCGATATATCATTTGATCATATTTCACTTGAAGACGGTCTCTCGCAAAGCATAGTTAAATGTATTCTTCAGGATAAAAACGGATTTATGTATTTCGGTACAGAGGATGGATTAAACATTTACGATGCATATGCATTTACAATATTAAGAAATTCGCCCCGTGATCCTAACAGTTTAAGTTATAATGATATTACAACCCTTTGTGAGGATAATATTGGAAGATTATGGATTGGAACGTTCAATTCCGGTATGAATCTTTATATCCCGGATAAAAAGGAAATAATAAGATTTAATTTTAAATTACAGAACACCAACAGTCTTAGTAACAATAACATTAATGCGGCAGTATTAGACAATAAAGGGAATATATGGATTGGAACAGACTTTGGTCTTAATAGAATTAATACTTCAATTAAAGATTCCGGATTTGTTATAGAAAGAGGAGTGATGGATTCCTCACGAAACGCTTTACTTGAAGATGTTAAGGTGCTGTCTTTATTATTCGATAAACACGATGTTCTATGGATCGGAACGACAAGTGGATTATTTAAAGTTTTCAAAAAAGGCGGAAGTAAATTTTTTACAATTCTTAATTTCAAATATGAACTGAATAATAAAAATTCTTTAAGTAATAATACTGTTCGCTCAATCTATGAAGACACGGGAGGAGAAATATGGGTAGGTACGGATAAAGGTTTAAATAAAATTTCGTTAAAAGAGAGAAATTCCATATCGCCTAAGTTTTATAAATATTTTCATTCCTCTGCTAATAAGAAATCAATCAGCAATGATGAAATATATGCAATTTGTGAAGATCTTTCAGGTTTGATTTGGATTGGCACTAACGGCGGCGGAATAAATATTTATAATAAGAAAAAAGAGCAATTTACATCATACCGGTTTGATCCTTTGGATGATCGATCTTTAAGTGCAAATGAGATAAGATCATTGTATTTAGATAGGTCGGGTATTATGTGGATAGGAACATACGGAAGCGGAATCAATAAAGTATCGAGAAAAACCGGACAGTTTTATCATTATAAATATAGAACAAATGATTCAAATTCATTAAGCCATTCTATTATTTGGTCGTTTTATCAGGATAATGACAGCATCCTCTGGATAGGAACTCATAACGGCTTAAATAGATTGGATAGAAAAACAAACTCTTATAAACATTATGTACATCTTCAAAATAAAAACAGTCTATCCAATAATGTGGTTAGAGTTATTACACCCATCGAAAACGGCAAACTATTATTAGGCACTAATGGGGGAGGAGTAGATGAATTCGATACTAGAACAGGCCGATTTAATAACTGGCATCATGATCCTAAGAATCCGAATAGTTTAATCTATGATGAAATCAGAGCCATTTATAAAGATAAGGATGGCATTATATGGATAGGTACTTACGGCGGAGGTTTGGACAGGTTCAATCCAACAACCGGATTATTCAAACATTATTTTAATATTCCCAATGATTCTAAAAGCCTTAGTCAAAATTATGTGAGAGTTATAGTTGAAGATAACAACGGCTATCTCTGGATAGGTACAGAGGGCGGAGGCTTAAATAAATTTGATAAAAAAAATGAAAAATTTATTCATTACAGAGCAAGAATTAATTCTATCAATTCATTACAGAGTGATTATATATTTTCAATTCTCATTGATCCGGCTGGTTTTTTGTGGCTGGGTACTTTCGGAGGCGGATTAAATAAATTTTATCTTGAAACCGGCAAATGTAAAATTTATACTGTTAATGACGGATTGTGCAGCAATTCTATTTACGGTATAGTAAAAGATAACAAAGGCAACCTCTGGTTAAGTACAAATAACGGATTATCGAGATTTGATCCTTTAAAGGAAAAGTTTAAAAACTATAATGTGAAAGACGGACTGCAGGACAATGAATTTAATGGAGGATCGTATTACAAAACAAAAAATGGTGAATTATTATTCGGCGGGATTAATGGATTCAATGCTTTTTATCCTGTTACCATAAAGGACAATAATTATATACCTCCTGTTGTTTTAACTTCATTTAAAGTATTTAACAGAGAAATTAATTTTTCAAAACCGTTAACTTCGATTAAAGAAATTGAGCTTCCGTATTCAGATAATATTTTTTCATTTGAATTTGCTGCCTTAGATTATTTTTCACCGGAGAAAAATAAATACGCATATAAGTTGGAAGGCGTTGATAAAGATTGGGTTTATATTAGTGCAGACAAAAGGTTTGCCGGTTATACTTTGCTCAGCCCCGGTAATTACAACTTTCTGGTGAAAGGATCTAACAGTGATGGTGTATGGAATGAAAACGGACTAAAATTATTTATTAGGATAATTCCTCCTTTCTGGCAAAGGTTTTGGTTCATTATTCTTATTTCTTTAGTAATTATTTGTGTTGCCTTCCTCCTTTATTTGAGAAGATTGAAAATCATAAGAATGAAAGTTGAACTCCAGACTGCACATGATGCACAACTGTCAATTATGCCTGAATCGGATCCCATTAATGATAATCTGGATGTATCAGGTATCTGTATACCTGCAAACGAAGTAGGCGGTGATTTCTTCGATTATTTTCAGCAGGGTGTTGATGGGAAAAGATTTGGAATTATAATTGGAGATGTATCCGGTAAAGCAATGAAAGCAGCCGTTACCGCAATAATGACAAGCGGGATGATTATGTCCGAAATCAGATCACAAAATAGTATTAATAAAATTTTAGATAATGTAAATTCTTCTCTAATTAATAAAATTGAAAAAAGAATGTTCGTTTCTATGTGTATCTGCGTTATAGATACGGAAAATATGAAATTATCGGTAGCGAATGCAGGATTAACCAGGCCGATTTTATTATCCGGGAGCAAGATTGAATTCCTTCAATCTGATGGGCCAAGATTACCCCTTGGGGTCAAATCGGATATTCATTATAAAGTATCAACTTATGATATTAAAAAAGAAGATTTAATATTTTTAACTACAGACGGAATTGATGAAGCAGAAAACGCAAATCGTGAATTATTCGGTGTTGAAAGATTAAAAAATCATATTTTATCAATATCAGCCAATCATTTATCTGTTTCCGAAATGAAGGATTCAATAATAAAAGAAGTGCAGAAATTTATTAAAAAAAATAAGTCCGATGATGATATGACTGTGCTGGTAATAAAGGTTAAATAACCGATTATTATTAATTTTTATTAATAAATTTATTCTCCATCAAAATTCACAAAGTTACCTCCTTAAAGTGTCGCAATAAATTTATGAGTAAATCCATCCAAACACTGCTGATCTTCTACTTGAAAGAGATTTGCACCATGATTCATTTTTTCGGAGTTGTCTGTATAGAAGATTATATTAATAGCCTATAATTCAAGAAGAGGAATCAATTTATTTCTTTATTTTGAATTAATATACTCGATTAAAAACTTATTTTTGAATAACAATTTCTGATCGAAAATTTTTTTTGCTAAAGGATGTCATGGTAAGCGGAGTCGAGCCAAAACATCCTTTAATTTCATTAAATCCCTCGTCTTCGTTCTGGATGACAAAAAATAATTTTCAAGATTTAAGCAAATTAGGACACTACCATAAAATAGGATCCCTCCCCTTAAATAATTATAAAATAATACGATAATATGATATAGTAATTAGGAAAGTAACAAAATGAAATGGTTTACTAATCTTAAGCTTTCAAGGAAGCTTCAATTCATAATATTTATCTTTGCGTTTGGTATTATAATCTTTGGATTGACTTCATTTAATACAATTGAAAAAATAAGAATAAATGGTAATATGTATTCCCAAATTATTCAGGGTAAAGACTTAATAGCTGATATTCTGCCTCCTTCTGATTATATTGTCGAATCATATCTAAATGCATTCCAGATATTGAACGAGAATAGCGCTGATACATTGCAGCAATTAATAGCAAAATCGAAGGATCTTAGACATGAATATGAAGTTCGACATGATTATTGGGCTAAAGTATTGCCACAAAGTAAGATGAAAGACTATTTAATAGATAAATCATATCATCCTGCAATTGATTTCTATGATTTAAGAGACAATAAATTTATTCCATTGGTATTGAGCGGCCGGAAAAAACAAGCTGAGCAATTACTTAATGGGCAAATGAAACAAAAATATAAATTGCATAAATCTTATATTGATAAAGTTGTAAAGCTTGCTGCAGCCCAAGATCGACACGTTGAAAATGATGCAAAAGATATTATTTATGCAAGGGAAGTCGGTTTAATAATCATTGGAATAACTATATTATTAATTTTATTTTTTGTAGTTTCCCAAATGTTTAAGAATATAACCAAGCCGATAAATAAAGTTCTTACTATGGCAAAGGAACTTTCTTTGGGGCATGTAAAAGCCAGATCAAATATTGATTCAAACGATGAAATTGGAATATTGGCTAAAACGATGGATGGAATGGCCCAAAACCTGGATGCATTTGCTTCAAAACTTCATAGAATTGCATTAGGGGATGTTTCAGTGATTAGTAATTCTTCGGATGAAAACGATTTATTAGCTCCGGCATTAAATGCAATATCTTCAACTCTTAAAAATTTGATTAATGAAATCAGTAAATTAACAAAAGCTGCTCTGGAAGGAAAATTAAATGAACATGGTGATGAGAGCAGATTCAAAGGCGGATATAAGGAAATTATTTCGGGAGTTAATGCTACTTTAGATGCAATGGTAAAACCGATTAAAGAAGCTAATGAAGTATTAGGCATATTAGCAAAGGGAGATTTGACTATTCGAATTATCAATGATTATGAAGGTGATTTTTCAATATTTAAAAATAGTATAAACGGATTAGCAGTTTCATTTAATGAAGCCATAACAAACGTAATGGATGCAGTACAGGCAACAGCAAGTGTATCAAACGAAATATCTTCATCGACAGAAGAAATGGCAGCCGGATCAAGCGAACAAAGCCAGCAGTCAAGAGAAATAGCCGGGGCAATTGAAGAAATGACAAAAACTATTCTTGAGACAACAAAGAATGCAAGTTCGGCAGCCACAGCCGCACAAGAAGCAGGCAATACGGCTAAGGAAGACGGAGCAGTTGTAAAGGAAACGATAAAAGGTATGAACCGGATAGCTGAAGTAGTAAGAAAGTCAGCTCAAACAGTACAAGAATTAGGGAAGGGAAGTGATCAAATAGGTGAAATTGTACAGGTAATAGATGATATAGCAGACCAGACAAACCTGCTGGCATTAAATGCAGCTATAGAAGCGGCCAGGGCAGGAGAACAAGGAAGAGGTTTTGCTGTGGTAGCCGATGAGGTAAGGAAGTTAGCAGAGCGGACAACAAAGGCTACAAAAGAAATTGCCGAAATGATAAAGAAGATTCAGAAAGATACGGGAGAGGCGGTAAGGTCAATGACAGAAGGAACTGCAGAAGTTGAGAATGGAATTCAGTTAGCCGATAAGGCGGGAAAATCGTTGGAAGAAATTATAGAAGGATCAAACCGTGTTGTTGATATAGCAACGCAGGTAGCGGCAGCAAGTGAGGAACAGTCATCGGCATCGGAACAAATTAGCAAGAATATAGAGTCAATAGCAAATGTAACAAATCAGAACGCAGCGGAAATCCAGCAAGTAACAAGGTCGTCGGAAGATTTAAGCAGGTTGACTGAGAATCTGCGAGAATTGATATCTCAATTCAAGATAAATGAAAGAACTAAAAAAAGTAATATGGAAGACATTGGAGAAGATGAAAAAATAAGCAAGTCGTATATTCGGCATAATGGAAAAATAGTTCATAACCAAAATGATTTTTAAACAGAAATAAAAAAAAAAGATATGGCTGAAAACAAAGAACAAGGAAGAGAAGCAGGGGAATTACTTCAACTGGTAAGTTTCATATTGGGCAATGAGGAATTCGGTGTAGATATCCTGCATGTTCAGGAAATAAACAGGATGATGCTGATAACCAAAGTTCCCAATGCACCTGGCTATGTAGAAGGAGTAATAAACTTGAGGGGAAGAGTAATACCTGTAATAGATCTAAGACTGAAACTGGGAATGGAAAAGAAAGAACCTGATAAGAACACTCGAATAGTAGTAGTGGAAGTAAGAGAAAAGATAGTTGGATTTATTGTTGATGCTGTAAAAGAAGTAATCCGGATACCGGAAGAAATAACAGAAGAGCCGCCTGATATCGTAACAGGTTTAAATTCGGAATACATAAAAGCAGTTGGTAAACTTGAAGATAGGCTCTTAATATTGATCGACTTAAAAAAGATATTATTTGCCGAAGATATTGAGAAACTGGAAGCAGTTATGTAAATAATAATACCTGCTTTTTCAAATGATAATTAAATAGCTGTTTAGTTACTTATTTGTTTTTATAAGATGATAAAAATTTTTGCATCATTACTAAATATATTTGGATTTATCTTGTTGTTGGCGGCACTTATTTCCGGTTTTTATGCTTTTACAGCTTTTATTGAGAGAATACACGGAGGCCGCGGTTTATTTTTTACCAATGTGGAAATTTTTTCCATCATTACGGTCTTCTTTATTATTTTAGGTATTGTATTCTTGTGGATTTCACACAAAATTAAGAAAAAACTTTCTCCTCACGAACAAAATTAATTTGTTGCCATCATCAAATAATTGAATTCCTACGAAATCTTTATAAAAACAGATAAACATTCTTTTACTGTATACGTTTGCTATTTTATATCCTCTAATTTATATTTGGTCTAAATAAGAATAATAATATGCTAATTTTTATTGTAATTTTTTATATATAAAAAGGAGTGAATTCTGGGAATCAAAGCAATTTCAAAATATTTGTTTATAACAATAGGAGTACTAATCACCACCGGTGTTATTGTCTGGCAGGGTTTGACATTTGCCGGTGTTCCAAATCCAGTGGCTGAAAATTTAAGTTCATTTGCTGCCATATTAAGCAGCGGAGTTCTTGTTTTTCGCGAGGGTCTAGAAGCGATACTTGTCCTTTCTGCTATAACGGCCACAATGACACGTAAGCAGCCTAAAAATTTTGGTAAAGGGATTTCTCTAGGTGCCGGTTTTGGTTTAGCTGCTACTGCCGCTACCTGGTTTATAGTTGTTGAAGCTCTTTCGGATATTAATTTACCCGAACTGGATATACAAGCTGCAACCGGACTCCTCGCTATTATTGTTTTGTTAATCGTGATGAATTGGTTCTTCCATAAAATTTATTGGACAGGCTGGATAACTCACCATACAAAGAAGGGAAGATATATACTAGAATCTTCCGAAGATAAATCGTCTAAAATGCTGCGGGGCTTTATTCTGCTCGGCTTTACGGCTATCTATCGCGAGGGATTTGAAGTGGTGCTTTTTTTACAACAGTTAAGACTCAGAGACGGAGGACATATTATTCTTATCGGCTCCGGTATTGGAATAATACTTACTGCGATTGTTGCGTTACTTACATTCAAACTTCATAAACATCTGCCTTATAAAAAAATGCTAGTGCTTACGGGAGTTTTATTAGGAATAGTCTTACTCGTAATGGTAGGTGAAAGTGTTCAGGAAATGCAGCAGGCAAACTGGCTGCCTGTTACACCTGCAGGTATTTCAATTCCGGGGTGGCTCGGCACATGGTTTTCAGTTTTCCCGAATTTGCAATGTATCTTTGCTCAAATTGCTGCGGCAACATTTGTTTTAGGTTCATATTTCTTAGCCAGGTATTCCAAATCTTTCTCGCATTAGATGAAAAATTAAAATTTAAAAAGTATCAAACTTTCAGATTTAGTTATATTAAAAATTTAATTAGAATTGATTTAACTAAATATGGTTTAATTAATAAATCGGTTGTTCGAAACTAATTTTAAACCGTTGTACCTTCCTACCGGTAGGTAGGACGGTTACTAGGCGAATTTTTATATCGTTAGTGGCTGTCTCAAAAGAGGGTATTTGTCATGCTGAACCTGCCCGTCCGGCAGGCAGGCTTGATTCAGCATCTCTTTTTAGTTGTTATTCGAGTATTTAGATTCCGGGTCAAGCCCGGAATGACAGTTTTGAGACAACCTCTTAAAAAAAAATTATACATATTTCAACTGTTTTAATTTATCTACCGATTGGCAGACAGTTTAAAAGTATTGAAATCTATTTCGAAAACGAGTTAACAAATTAAAAGTAAAGCCTAATTCTAAATTTTTACCTTTCCTTAATAATTGTTTACATTGTAATGATTTGCTGTCTAGGATTTTTATCACCTTATTTTTCATGCTTTTTATTAATTTTAAAAAGTAAAATAAAATATGGTGAAGCACATAATTTTTAATTTAGTTCACCAAAATATAACTTAAGTTTAAAATTATAATTTTAGGGTTAAAATAAATGGAATATAGAAAATTAAGCAGTTCGGATTTAAATATTTCCGCAGTTACATTTGGTGCCTGGGCTGCCGGAGGCTGGATGTGGGGAGGAACCGAAAGAACAGAAGCAGTAAATGCAATTAAGGCTGCGTACAATTCAGGTGTTACTTCAATCGACACAGCTCCTGCATATGGGCAGGGGGCCAGCGAAGAAATTGTAGGTAAAGCAATAAAAGATATCCCACGTGATAAAGTTCAGATATTAACTAAATATGGTTTGCGATGGGATTCTAAATTAGGAGAGTTTTTCTTTAAAAGTGTCGATAACAAAGGTAATCCAATAGAGATGTATAAATACGCGTCTAAAGAAAGTGTAATTCATGAATGCGAAGAAAGCCTGCGCCGGATTAGAACCGATTATATCGATCTTTACCAAATACATTGGGCAGATCCTACAACGCCGATACAAGAAACAATGGAGGCGGTAAATCAATTAATAAAAGAAGGTAAGGTTCGTTATGCCGGAGTGTGCAATTATAATGTTTCTCAATTAGAGGAAGCCGAAAATTATATTTCACTCGTATCCGATCAAGTGCCTTACAGTATGGTTAGAAGAAATATTGAAAATGATTTAATACCCTATGCAATAAAAAATAAAAAATCTATTCTTGCATATAGTCCGCTGCAGCTCGGCTTACTTACAGGTAAAATGAAACCCGGATATAAATTTGCTAGTGGAGATCATAGGAGCGGTTTACACTATTTTAGAGATGAGAATATCAAAAGAACAAATGCTTTTCTTGAAGAGATTAAATCTTTGGCCGATAATAAAAAAATTACTTTCGGGCAGTTGGTCATCCGGTGGACTTTAGAGCAGCCTGGTATAACTATTGCGCTTGTCGGTGCACGTAATCCAAAACAAGCCGAAGAAAACGCAAAAGCTGCGGATGTTAAATTAAGTAAGGAAGAAATTAATTTAATAAATACTGAACTTAAGAAACTTCATCTAATCAAATAAAAAGATGCCGGTTAAGTACGTTCATACTAATATAATTGCCAAGGATTGGAAAAAACTTTCCAAGTTTTATATCGATGTCTTCGGCTGTGAACCGGTTTTACCGGAACGTCATCTATCCGGAGAATGGATAGAAAATTTAACAAATATAGAAAATGTATCAATTGACGGAATACACTTAAAATTACCCGGGTTTAATAATGGACCGACACTGGAAATATTTCAATATAATTACGAAAACTTAAATTATAATAACTCAATTAATCAGAGAGGTTTCGGTCATATTGCTTTCCATGTCGATAATGTTGAAAATATATTAAATAAAGTGATAAAAAACGGCGGAGCAAAGCTGGGATCAATAGAACAAAAGCATTTTGAAGGGATAGGCAATCTAACTGTGGTGTATGCCGAAGATCCCGAAGGAAATTTTATTGAGATTCAAAACTGGGGAGAATAATCTTATTAATATTATTAAATCACTTAAAAAGTTAATAAAGTTATTTTTGAAAAGCCGAATATTGCTTATATTAACATAATCATTTCTTACAAAACTCTTTAAGGCGGATATATGAATCCCTGGCGAGGTCTTAAAAATTTACCTCGTAATTTATGGATGCTTTTTTTTACCATGTTGATAAACCGTATCGGTACGATGGTACTTCCGTTCCTTGCGCTTTATTTAACACAAAAAATCGGGGTTTCGCTTACTAAAGCCGGGTTGGTATTAACCTTTTATGGGATTGGAGCCCTTTTAACTTCACCATTTTTAGGTAAAATTAGCGATAGGGTTGGCGCACTAAAATTAATGAAAGTATCGCTTATTGTGTCAAGCATATTTTTATTTGTATTTCCTTTTATAAATGGTATTACAAATATCTTAATTTATACTCTTGTGTGGTCTGTTATTAATGAAGCCTTTCGGCCGGCAATTTTGTCTTTGGTATCGGAAGTAGTTTCTTCAGAACAAAAACGATCGGCATATGCTGTTATCAGACTAGCTGCAAATCTGGGTATGAGTATTGGACCAGTTGTCGGAGGACTTTTAGTCCTGATAAATTTTAATTTAATTTTCATAGTAGACGGAATAACAACCTTACTGGCAGGATTATTTTTGATATTTTCCCCCTGGCAGTATAAAACTATTGTAAGCAATAGTATTAATACCGACTCGGCACATTCGGAAATTAAAAAGATTGAAAACATTTTTTCCGATAAAAGGCTGATATATTTTTTAATTGCATTACTACCGATACCTTTGATTTATTTTCAAGTTAATGCCTCTATGCCTATATATTTAGTGAGGGACCTGCACTTCAGTGAAACTATTTACGGAATTGTTTTTACAATAAATACTGTTCTTATAATATTAGTTGAAGTCCCGCTTACAAATATGCTGAATCATTGGTCAGATAGAAAAATGCTATCAATCGGTGCTTTACTTTGCGCCATAGGCTTTGGAGGTATGGCATTTATCAAAGATATTTACGGCTTGGTAGCAACTATTATAATTTGGACATTCGGTGAGATGATATTTTTTCCTTCAAGTTCTGCGTACATGAGTGAAATATCGCCGGAAAATAGAAAAGGAGAATATATGGGAGCATACCAAACCACATTTAACCTTGCATTTGCTTTCGGCCCATGGTTTGGAACCGTTGTAATGAGCACCTTCGGTTCTTCTACATTATGGATAGCAACATTTGTTTTGGGTTCCACTGCATCAATAATGACATTAAAAATAAAATCAAAACCTTCTGCTCAACTGATGAATGGTAATTGAGTTTCCCAAATTGAATTTCTTTTCAATAACATTTCCCATTTTTATCACAAATCGGAAGAAATTAATATTATATATTATACACCGAATTGAATAGTAGGATTCATCTAATAAATTTAAATTGATAAGTTATTATTTAATAAGGAGTTAATGAATGGAACTTACAAATAAAGTTGCTGTTATTACCGGTGCGAACAGCGGTATTGGGCGTGCTATTACTCTTGCTTTAGCGAAGAAGGGGGCTTCGGTAACAATAGACTATGTTGTAAATGAAGAATCAGCTGAAGAACTTGAAAAAGAAATAATAAAGATGGGAGATAAAGCTATAATGGTTGATGCGGATGTTAGTAAAATTTCTGATTTACAAAAACTTGTGGATAAGACTATCAAATCCTTTGGTAAAATAGATATCCTTGTAAATAATGCTGGAATAGAAACAAGAACCTCTGTATTGGACTCATCGGAAGAACAATATGATAAAGTAATGGCTGTAAATTTAAAAAGTGCTTTTTTCAGTACCCAGATTGCTGCGAAACAAATGATTAAACAAGGTAAAGGAGGCCGTATTATAAATATATCTTCTGTTCATGAAGACTGGCCTATGCCCGGTAATACTCCGTATTGCTGCTCAAAAGGCGGAATGAGAATGCTGACAAGAACCACAGGTGTGGAATTAGCTAAATACGGAATAAATGTTGTTGGAATAGGACCGGGTGCTGTTGCTACACCTATAAATACTTCTACAATGTCTAATCCTGAAAAATTACAAAAATTGGATTCATTTATTCCTGTTGGAAGAATGGCAAAACCTGATGAAATTGCTTCCTTGGTTGTCTGGATTGCATCTGATGATTCTAGTTATGTAACAGCCGCGACTTTCTTTGTAGACGGCGGTATTATGCAGGCAAGTCCCGGTTTATAATCGTTTAATTAAATTATTAATTTTATCACTGTAAAAATTATCTTATTAATAAAAACAGGTTTATTATGTATTCAGGTTATGGTTTTAGAGATTTCGAAATTGGTGATGTTGACGTAATAAAATTTAATGGTTTGTTTCATTTATTTCATCTTACTTTACCAAATCATGCATATATCGCGCATGCAGTTAGTAAAGACGGATTTAAATGGAAAAGGGTTAAAAATGCTGTTTTTATTAGTGATCCTCCAACATGGGATGATGATATGCTCTGGACAATGCATGTTTCACCGAATCCTTATAAGCCCGGGTCCTGGCGAATGTTTTATACCGGACTTTGTATGGGTGACCGAAGCAGAATTCAGAGGATTGGTTTGGCATTAAGCGACGATCTTTATAATTGGGAAAAAAGTAAATCAGATTCATATCCGGTTGAAGTAAAAGGTATGATTTATGAAAGCAGTATTAAACAAGGCAGACATTGGGTGAGTTTTAGAGATCCATTCTGTTATTGTGAGGATGAAAAGGTTTTTCTTCTTGCTGCTGGACGAGTTAACAAGGGTCCGGTAATAAGAAGAGGGTGTGTCGCATTAGTAGAAGAAAAAAATGAAAATAAATTTGAATTCAAGCCTCCTCTATTTCAACCTATGCATTATGATGATGTGGAAGTACCTAATTTATTCAAGCTAAACGGCAGATATTATTTGATCGGTTCTATCCGGGAAGATGTTAAAGTTCATTATTGGTGGTCGGATAAATTTAAAGGTCCATATCAAAATTTTGCCGATAATGTTTTGCTTCCTCAAGGGAATTATGCAGCACGAATATCGAAGGAAGGTGAAAGTTATTTAATATGGAATTTCTTTTTCAAAGGAAGAACTACAAAAGGCAAGCACTTAATGGCGCCGCCAAAAGAATTGGTTGTAGATGAAAATAGCGAGCTTCGCTTAAAAACTTACAAAGGATTTGATAATTTGGTTTCCCATGTGCAAGAATTTTCTAAAATAACACCTTTAAAAACTTTATATAATAATTCGAATGCTTCATCCAAAATTAAGAACTTAAATTTTGTAATTGATTGCTCAAGCGGTTTTGAGGCATTTTTACTCAAAGGTATTTACAAGAATTTTATTCTTACAGGTGAATTGATAACTGAAGACAGAGGTAAATATGGATTGGTATTTCGCATAAATAGGGAAGGGGACGGCTATTATCTAAGCCTAGATTTCTTCAAAGGAATAGTTCAATTAAGGGCGTGGGGGAGAAATCCGCATGGAGAAGTTGAAGAAGCTTTCACTTATCGGCAGCTGCAGGTTGCCAATTATATTCCTAAGGAAGGGCCTCATCCTTTTTGTCTTATAGCATATGATCAATACCTGGAATTTTCTTTAAATGGATACATACTTTTAACTTTAGCCGACGATCAATACGAAAAGGGAAATTTAGGCTTTTATATTGAAAACGCCCGCTTAAGAATAAACAATCCTAAATTAAAAGTATGCGGTAAACTCAAAACGAATAATTATCCGAAACATATTCCAAACTTTTGAAAATGTAATTGTCATAAGTACTTACAAGTATAGTTTTAAGGTTTATAGGTTTTTATTCTTTTAAAATAATAGAATAATTTTTCCAATCTTATTTATGTGCCGGCTTTAGAAATTTATACAGGTCCTGATACCAACTGCCAATGCATTTTTAATTTTCGGATTTGTATCGGGGTGTATTATATATTGAATATCAGGCTGAAGTCTTAACCACGGAGATATGCGGCATAGGTATGTTAACTCAATATTCAATTCGGAAGGAGCAGTTATTATATTTTTGGATTTTTGTAATGACAAATATTCTTTACCATTGTGAACACCGGCAAAAGCAATTCCAAACTGGTCGTTATCCCGCCCGGGTATTAATCCCTTATAAACTGCACCGAATCCTGTGTATGAAACAAAACGGTTTATTTTAGGATTGCTGAAACCGAGTCTTGTAAAGACCGCTAATCCCTTTTCGTCTATTCCGTTGTACCCGAAGATTTTATATTCGCCCATTAAATAAAATCCGTAATTCCCATTTACTAATTTATTGTCTGAATATGTTGTCCCGACTACCGGGAATTTCGCCGGGTATATCCAGAATCCGGCTGAAATTTTTCCTTTAATATTATTTTGTGTGCTTTTTATTGTATCATCACTTGGTCCGATAGTATTGTTTCCGGTTTTTAAAAAATATTGAATTTCAGTGACGGAAAGAATTCCGTCGTGTGGGGGGAAGATTATCTTTGTGCCGTATGGGTCGTCAGGATTTCCAGATGTACCATTTAAAACTGCACTTCGTATTTGTAAAAGGTCGTTCAGGTCCCACTGGATTCTAAATGCTAAAGTTGTAGTAGGAAAAATAGAAGGACCGTTTCTTCCGCTTTGGGAAAACGCTTTTCCAATTCCGTGTGAAGAATTTAAAAATAATGATGATGATTCCAGAGACTGAAATTCCGAATTTAAATTGTAAAGTCCGGCAAGTAAGGATACTTTACCTTTCAAAAAATATTGCTGTATCCAAGCTTCATATATTTTCCAGGTATTGAAGGCTGCAATATTATCTATTGTTTGTATATCTCCTATATATTTACTAGGATTTTTTCCCTGGTTTCCTAATCCATAAATAAATATAGAACCACCTTTCCAGTTAAATAACTTTTCTGTATTAAGATTTAATTTTAAGTCTATATTATCAAGATAAACGGTTTGCCTATCTATACCGCCTGATAAATTTGAAAAAACATCACCGGTATAAACAGCGTCAAAGTTTATTCCATTTTCGGCTAGTTTAATTCGTTCCCCGTTCCAGTTCCCCGATAAATGTTCTCTTTTCCAAATACTTTGTGCATTTGTTATTGTACTAACCAAAATTAAAAAATGAATTACTTTTAATATTAATAATTTATTCCTCTTTTCAATCATATAAACCGTATGTTTCTATCTAAACTAATTTAGACTTAATATAAATTACGAATACTAAAATAGCAAATAAGATAAGTTCTTAACCTATAATAAATACTTTCAAATTAATATAAATTTAATAGAAACTAGATATATGCAATCTAATTGTTGACTTACTCTAACCAGTTGTGTGAATTAGGATTTAAAACCGTTAAAACGGTTAAAAAATACTTTGTTTATTATTAACCCACGGATTAATCCGTGGGTTAATGGAGTCTTAAAACTGAGGTTAGAAACTGTTTCAACAGTTTTTCAAAATTGTATTTTTTAATTCACACAACGGGTTTACTCTAATTTATAAATATTTTGTTAAATGAGAATAGAAAGTTATTTAATTATGAAAAAATTAGAAAAAAATCTATACCATAAAAAGTGATTAAGAATATATATTCTATTTTAATAAAAAGTAAAATTGTTCAATATTACAAACTATATTATGCAAAAAATGCTTCAAAAATTTATACAAGTATTAAAAAATAGATGAAAAAAGGTAAAATATTAAGGCATGCTTATTGATTAATTATTTCAGTTAAGATAAATAAGCAGGAAATTGTACCTGCTTTATTAGGTTTGAATATTAAAAGGCAAAATTGAAATTGGGGGTAAATATATGGGGGTATATTCAGCTTCCTCAAAAGAGGAAGCTTTTTTAATTAATAAAATTTAATCAGAGTAATGAATAAAGTTATTTATTTGAATTTTT
>Ga0315542_1001161_pt1 | contig 16624 bp, 17 predicted proteins | sample SalMarSW160120MG_FD_202541 | JGI IMG/M metagenome (GOLD analysis project Ga0315542, IMG submission 202541) | Salt marsh sediment microbial communities from the Plum Island Ecosystem LTER, Massachusetts, United States - Salt Marsh Sediment SW1601-20 ...
ACAAGGCCGTGCTGGTGCGGAGGCTGGAGCCAAGAAAAAAAAGAGACTCTGTTTCAGGGAGAGGTGTTTTTTCTCTTGACTTGCCCTTTAATGGGTGACTTGCCCTTTAATGGGTGACCCCTTAATCAAACCGTCTGGCCAGGGCGTCAAGCATTGCCGTCAGTGCCGACGGTTCATCGTCTATCACCATAATATAAGGTCTGTTCCGCATGACACTCCCCATTTGACAATACTTATTAATATTAGCAATATAAAAATCATAATTCCGAAACTATAGGGTATTCACTGTATTCCGATGGACATTCCATTGTATTTTAGTGGGAATAAGGGAGGCCTTGCAACAGCTCCAAGGTTCATGCAGGATGACACCCAACGTCTGATGTCAGTGTTTTCGTGATCCTGCCTTTACTGAAATGGGCTTTAAAGAAGGGCGTGCAATCAATGATAGATCATCCTATAATATTCGTATCATTCTCTCCCAGGTCTCATTGAATGGCGTGGAACTTTCTCCTTTAACCTACGAGGAAGAGGACCAGGAAAAAATTATGACGATTGATAATAAAAAATTGGCCGTTATCCATATTGTCAAAAAGGAACTGGGCCTTTCCGACCTGGAATATCGGGATCAATTGGAGGAAGTCACCGGCGTCCGTTCGGCAAAATTACTCGATGAGTCTGGATTTCGCAAGCTCATGAATTATTTTGCCAGGAGCAAACACTACCGAACGAATCAAAACGGCATCACTTTCCGGCAGAAGATGTTCATAAAAAGTCTTAAAGAGCAGCTTGACTGGGCCGAACAGCACTTTGTGAATTTCCTGAAAAAATATTACCAAAAATCAGATGTCGATGCCCTGACCAAAAAAGAGGGAATCAAGTTTATAGAATCCTTGAAAAATGTTCTTGAACACGAAAGGGAAAGAGAAAAGGGATGATTTCGCGGCAGATTTTGAGTAAGATAGGCCTATGGAAATACCCAAGCGAAAATTAGGCAGAACGGGCATCGATGTCACCGTCCTGGGACTGGGAGGCGAAGGGGTCCTGAGGACCTTTGATCGTGACCGGGAAGCCTATGACCTGATAAACCGCGCCATTGATCTCGGCCTGAACTATTTCGAATCGGCCAGGGCCTATTCGGGAAGTGAGGCCTATTATGGCCGTGCCCTGGCGGAGCGAAGAAATGAGATTTTTTTAGCCAGCAAATCCCACGCCCGAGACAAGAAGGGTGCCCTGAGCCATCTTCACGAGACCCTGAGAAACATGAAAACGGACCATCTTGACCTGTGGCAGGTTCATGATGTGCGAACAGAGGCAGAAGTACAGGAGATTTTCGGTTCCGGTGGCGCCATCGAGGCTTTCATCGAAGCCAAAGAAAAAGGCCTGACCCGGTATATAGGAGTAACCGGCCATCATGATCCATTCATAACAAGCCAGTGTCTGGATATATTCGACTTCGATACGGTCCTTATCCCTGTAAATCCTGCGGAACAGGTACATAAAAGCTATATCAGTGCAATACTTCCTTTGGCCCATGAGCGTAACATGGGCATTATCGCCATGAAAGTCTATTTAAGAGGATTCGCTGGAAAGATCCCGGGGTTCACCGGCATGGAACCGTTTTACCGCTATGCCCTCTCCCACCCCGTCACGACGGCCGTTATCGGCTGCGATGACCTCCATCAATTGGAAGAAAATGCAGGATTCGCCAACGGCTTCAAACCCCTGCATGAAGAAGAAAGACTCGCTCTGGAAGATTTTGTCGCCCCCTATGCCCGGCAATTGATGTATTACAAACCCTGAAACCGAGAAGATACCCGCAGGACAAAGCGTTTTTCAGATCAGATTTTCATCCCTTCACCCGTTTTGATGCGCTGGACCGGAAGGAGTTGTTTCAGCCGGTTGGGGCCAGGCCTGCTTGAAGGCAGTCCGGGGGAAATAGCAGACGGGACAGGCTTCAGGCGGATTATCGCCCGTATGAATATAGCCACATACCCGGCAGCGCCAGGCCTTTCTGCCTGATGCTTCATCGGTCAATTCAGCCGCCTCGCCTATCAGCATGGGCAGTTCATCCAGGGGGGGCATGACCGGCTGATAAGACTCCAGGGCATAGGCGGCAACGATAATACGCTGAATTTCACTGGTTCCTTCATAGATTTTAAATACCCGTGAATCACGATAGAGTTTTTCCAGAGGGAAAAGACGGGTGTAGCCGTAGCCGCCGAAAATCTGTAAGGCTTCTTCCACGACCTGCATGGCCGATTCTGTGGCATAGAATTTTGAAATCGAGGCGGAGATGGTTGGGTCCAGGCCCTGGTCCGCCTCCCAAGCCGCCTTCCAGGTCAGCAGACGAGCGGTTTCCACCTTCTGGTACATTTCGGCGATCTTAAACTGGATAGCTTGGTAGTTGGCGATCCTGTCTCCGAAGGCCCGGCGTTTTTTGGCATAATCAATGGCATATTCCATGGCCGAACGGGCGGCTCCAACGGCAAATGAACCGATGGTAGGTCTTGTGCGTGAAAAGGTGCGCATGGCCAGGACAAACCCTTCACCGGGAGGGGCAACGACATTCTCTTTCGGTACTCTGACATTATCAAAATGTACCGCAGCCGTATTCGAAGCGCGCTGTCCCAGCTTGGGAATAGGCAGGCCTGTGGAAACCCCCTCCCAGTCTTTCTCCACCAAAAAAGCGCAGAGACCCTGATGGGGCTTTTGGGGATCTATCGTTGCAAATACGCTGAAATAATCGGCGATTCCGCCGTTGGTGATCCAGAACTTGGTCCCGTTAAGTATAAAATCATCGCCATCGGCCCTGGCCTCGCAGCGGATGCCTGACACATCACTTCCTATCAAAGGCTCTGAGGTCCCGAAACAGATCAGTTTAAAATGAGCGGCGATTTCGGGGAGGTATCGCTCTTTAAGCGGCTCATTGGTGCAAAGTATCAGCGGCTCCAATCCGAGGGAATTGTCGAAGAGCGACGTGGCGATACCCGGACAGGCTGCGGCGATCTCTTCCGTGAGCAGGGTGCTATCAACAATACCGTGTCCCTTCCCGCCATAGGCTGCGGGGATATTGCCGTTCATCAAGCCAAGGTCAAAGGCCTTTTTTAGGACAAACAGTGGTACCTCGCTGCGGCGATCATATTCCCAGGCAATGGGCAAAACCTCTCTCAACGCAAATTCACGAACCCTCCGGCGCAGGTCCTCCTGTGCCGGTGATAGATTGAAATTGAGCATTTAAAGGATCCTCTCTGATTAAAAATAATCGCTATAAGGTTATTATCCTTAATCCTAACGCCTGACAATTTCAAGAAGAACATTGAGGCCAAAGAACGGTGAGGAGTGGGACAATCTTCTAAAATTCAATAACTCAATCTATGAATTAGTAATTACCGTTCCTGGCTATTGACTCCCCCGTCTCCACATGGACTTGTGAACGTCCGAAATTAAATAAGAAACTCAACTGAGACTCCAATTGAAATAGCGTCGACTTCTTTCCATTATCGAGAGCTTTTCCCCAGGTTTCGATACAGGATCGGTATAGATCTAGGCCCTTCTTGAGCATGCGACTGATAACATGGCCCTTGATGGTGGTTCGGGTCGTGGCGGCGTCAATATAGCTGTCTGGAAAAAGACGGACTGTTGTCTTGATCAGTCCCGGCTTTTTCATCAAAAGGTCTCACCTCCCGTGGGCTGTCCGGTTGAGGTCAAGGCCTGAATCATGAGCTGGGGGTCACAACCCCCGGTCCTGGAGCCGGAATCACTCAGGGATGAGATCCAAGCTGAGGCCATGGCGATTCTGGACTGACATAATACTGAGCGGGAGGAAAAACCTTTAGAAGCATGAAGTTAACATCTCATCCCAATTTTGAAGGTGCAAGGCCGGTCCTGTTTACGCACGAATCATATGACAAAAGAATGATGTCAGCAGCTTTATGACAGGGCGGAAAAAGCAAGGGGTGATGCTTGACACATCCGGAATGTGAATTATTTTAAAAAACAACAGGCGAGTGTCCTGATGAGATATTTCTCCATGGGTATTGACGATGAAAGGCGGAGAATAAACAATGACCCGAAAGATCGATCTTTCAGTAAACAATACCACTGTTGAAATCGACCATTTTGTCCAGAATTTCTTTGATCATACGGTCGCCGGTATGGTTTCCTCTCTGGAAGGCCTGATGGATATCAGTGAACTGGAAGTCTCCATCGAAGGGATCCGGACCACGATTTTACTGAATGGCGCCCCCCTTCCCATCAATCACTTTGTCAACGATCTCTTTCGCAATACACTTCTGGGAATGGTTTCCACGCTCAAAGGCGTCTCTGAGATCAAACAGTTGACGATCAACATTCAACGTTGACCCGACTTCCAGCCGGAGGCATCGGGATCACCCCCTTCATGGCCATGCTCCGGCACATGCGAGATACAAGGAATACCCGACCCGTGGTGTTTCTTTACGGCAACAGGAATCAGGATCGGAACGTCTTTCGTGGAGAGCTCCAAGAGATCACCAATGGAGACCATCCTGACCTGTGAATGTGAACCTCATCCACGTACTGAGCCGCGCCGGAGAGGCTTGGACCGGCGAGACCGGGTGCCTGGACCAGGATCGGATCGAAAAATACTGCGGCCGTTTCCTGAACGGTAAGCCCTTTTATGTCTGTGGTTCGCCCAAGGTGGTCGCAGGAGATGTCAGAACCCTATGGAGGATGTGATGCGCAAACAATTTCTATATGACGTAAAGAAGTATGCAACCGAAGAGTTTATTCAACTGGTCTATTTCTGTACGGAACAGGGGGCGTGCAATCTGGACCAACTGCCTGCCGGACAGATGAAGGCCTTCGAAGACGTCCTCAATAGAAGAGGATCTGAAGGTTGGGAATTGGTGCAAACCTTCTTCGGATCAGACGGCGTGGTAACCATATGGAAACAGGAACAACCATGGGAATGATCTCAAAGTCTTATGACCATCGCTCACTTTCTGTGCGGGCCGGTCCCAAAAAACGTCGAAAGTCTCCGATATTCCGCTCCAGGTTTCGGACCCCGGCTTCACGCGTATAATCCGGTATGATCTTCTGGATGGCCTCATCCGCAAAATCCATCTCCTCTTTCCTGTATGGAATTCCGGGGACACCATACTTATCTTGGCCTCAATAAGCCTTAGTCCCACGCGCCGAATAACCATTATGATCTGATCATCACGGCTCCCTTATCAGCCCCCAACCGCTTTTACGTCTATGACCCGGCAAAAGCCATTTCCGGGAGGACCGAAAATCCCTTTGTCCACGGATCAAGAAATCGATTTTGTTTAAGGTGCCTCGCTTACTTTTTCCAGGATTTTGATACGAGACCCGTATGGATTGATGCCCTTGTTGCTAATGCGTGTGAAGAGATCCTCTCTGCCCTTGTAAAGGCAATAGGACAGGGGGTCGGAGATATGGCCCTCGTTGGTGATATGGCTCACGGTGCTGGCTTCTGATTCTTTGTCGGGAAAAAAGCGGGCCGTTGCCTTGAGCCGTGCCGGCTTCTCCAAGATGCCTCACCTCCCATGGGTTGTCCGGTTGCAAAAGAGACGGTATATGAGTTTTTAGTAATCCTTTAAAGGAATTATGTCAAATAGTTTTCCTTGGCTTCAGGCTTTCCTTCAGCCTCAGACCAGGCTTCGCAGAAGACTACGACCGGCAGACCCACACAGACATACGCAGACTTTGGGTCCAGTTCACTTCTAAATCATACAGGATGGTTTTGACAGATACGGCCTCAAGCAGTTCCTTTTTTTTGAATTCTTCGTCGGATCTTGAAAGTTGCACTTCTAAGGTTTTTTTGGGTCATCCGGAATTTCTGCTTCACTTTTCCTAATTGCAGAAAGGGGCAGGAATTCGGTGGGCGCCCCGAGGGCATCCCCGATAGCCAGGCCGTACATAACCCCTTTTACTCTATGGAGGTCCATAACTATCCTTATCTGTCGGTCAACTTGGCGTAGAAAGAAAAGGAATCCTTTTTCATTGAGGAAATTCGGGGGACAGCATTCCCAATTCCCGGAAGAAAAATGGCAATAATATGAGCTCGGCCGGGTAGGATCCGGATCGACGAGAGTTGCGTCTCCTGTCCACCCACTCCCGGGATAGGCCTTTCACACCTCCATTCGTTCATTTCATCTTTAACTTCCCCGTGTCCCGGATGCCGCCCCTTTTTTATCCGTGCCTTTCATTTTATCAAAGGCGCGGCGGGCCAGTTCCTCGGAGTACTTGTCCCAGGGGTGGGTCCCCCCGTCGTCTTCCCAGCGGTCCACTGAAAAATGGCATCGGTCGGCGCCGCGAGGGATGATCTTGTCCACCTCCGGATGAAATTTCTTGCCGGTGAAATCTTCGCAGGCCCGGAGCATGCCTTCCACGAAATATCGCTGCACGCGGCAGTCAAAGGCGGTGTAGCGGTCCTGATGGGGGCACCAGAGAATATCGAACTCGCACCGGTCGTCACTGGTGATCCAGGGTTTTTCCAGGGACGCATATAAAATGGTGTTGATACCGGTCACAATGAAGGAAATCAGCTCCATATCAGAGAGCTCTTCCGGAAACTCGGAATGATCAAGAAATTGCTGACAGGCTTCGTATCCGGCTTTATTGATGGCCCGGCGCACCACGCTCTGTCCTCTTTCGCCGAATTCCTCTTCAACGGCCTTGAGGATATTCAAGACCCCCGTGGCCTGCATGGTCCCCCACACGAAAAGGACCGCCGGATCAAAATCATCCCGATCTCTCAGAGCGCCGCGCAGGCTGTCGACGGCCTCCCTGTATGGCAGACCCAGTTTCACCCCCGGATAGGTCTTCTCAGCACGTTGTCCCTTGGACCAGATCCCTTCCCTGGTCGGGTATTGCGGTTTTGCCATATCACTACCCCCCTTTTTCTGCAACAGTGATTGCGAATCTCTCCATCGCGAATAATGCCACATGGAGGAACCAGTTGTCCAGGATGAGGAGGGAGAGCGGAGACGGGTGGACATGACCCCCTCACCGCATACTTTCCTTATGGAGATCCGGGGACACCATACTCGTCTTGGCCTCAATGAGCCTCAGGCCCGCCCGACGAATAGCCGATAGGATCCGATAATCGCGGCTCCCTTGGCATGGAAAACTGTCATGCCCTCTCCCTTTGGGTTGTATGAGGACTTCCTGAAGGGAAAAAGGGCAATCTTGTGGAGGACTGTGCAGCTCACGACTGCAATTGGTGTCGGCACACAATCGCAAGATGCCTCCTCGCTGAAGGGCAAGGGAGGCCGGATGGATCAGGAATTGTGTTTGCAGTTGCAGCTGCGGGGAAAAAGGCTTGCGTCCTGACCTGATAATCATAGTCGTTACTTTTAGGTGCTGCTCAGGATTCGATAGATTCAAGAATGGCCTAAGTACTGCAATTCCGCCTGACACCGCACATTGTCGTTCCTTTCTCCTTGACGCACAAGGGGAATCTCCCTAAAATTAACGCCTGAAAAAGCGCCTTCTTATCACATTACATGTGTCCAGCCGACATTCTACTATTACTTACAGGAGGAAAACTTACATGCCGTTAGTTACTGTTTATGCCGATGAGGGAAGAACGATCGAACAAAAAAGAGGACTTGTCAAGGACATCACTGATGCGGTTTGTAAAAATTTTAATGTACCGCCGGAAATGGTTAGCATTCATATTCGTGAAGGGAAAAAAGAAAATCGTGCAAAAGGCGGCAAACTGGCTATCGACTAGCAGGGATTTTCTCTGGTTAACTGCCTGGTGGTGGTTCAAATCAGCTTAAATAAAAATATTTGCTTTAATATCTTTTGGGAACGCATTGAATAGCGTTGTGGCTCCGTCTCGATAATACCTTCAGATCACAAAATCAGTCAAACGTTTGATATGAGAATAATATCCGGGATGGCATCCGGCGGAGGATGTTCACTTCCTGGCAAGATAAGACAGGTCGGACCATCGGTGTAAATGGACTGGTTCCAGGATCCTCCCGTGGGTTTGATGGCGGGCCACGTAGGTAGATTAGGAACCTTACCCTTTCTTTATACAAAACTCCCTGCCAGTCCTGAAAGCGCGCGATTAGCGATTCAAGTCATAATGTTGCCTGAAGCAAAAAAAGGCGGAGCAATACACCACTCACGCTCAGAGACATATCGGCTGTTTTAAGCTAAGGTGGGGCGATAAAAACCATTATCGGAAGGGCGGAACTGAGACTCTGAATAATTGATCCAGGGCCCGGTGTGTACGGGGGCTGTGTTTTTGCGCTTCGGGCGCTGGCCCAGACTTGACATCCCAGAGATAGAGATGCTTAAGGATCTTTTTTATGATCTCTTCGTTCTCGATGAGTCTGTTTGAGTTCTTTCTCTACCGTCCGGAACCACCACTGCTGCCACTTGGGGTTGAAAAACATGGACGTGTCCTCATCGAACTCCGCCTGCCGCTTTACGTTGGCCTCCATGGCGCCGTTAATCCTGTCCTTGATCTGCCGAACCAATTCCGCTCGCACCTCTTGAGGCGTCGGCTTTATCACCAAAACGTCCGACGCCCATTTTTGGGTGTCGCTGGTCAGCCGCCGAGCCGCAAGTTCCGCGAGCGCAAAGTGGATTTGTTCATGCTGCAGCACATAGCCCCGCATGTTGGCCGGAATCTTGGGGTTCCACCATGATCGATCTGGCAGCATGACGGCTTCAAAGGCCAGACGTCTGATTCTGCCGAAGAAATACCTCTCGCCGTACAAATCCCCGCTCGTGATTCTGAAACTCGAATCAGCGGTCAACCGAATCAGGGTGGCTACGTGCGCGTTGATTCGTTCGGCATGCTCCGCCTGTTGCTCCGATAAGGAGGCTGCGCGGAAATCATCCGGGGTCAACGGCCGGTAGGCAAAACCCGTCGCGAGTGTCTTCTGCAGTTTGTCCGCCTGAACCATGCGCGGCCGGGCATATTCCGGCAACCGGGCGCATGCGGGGACGAGGGCCATCGACAGGGATAGAACCGCGTATGTGAGGAAACGATTCATAGAAAAGCAATAAGGCTATCCTTCTTGAATGGGGAGATCAAAGGCAGAGCCATTACTGACCCTGCCTTTGTTCCCAGCTTTGAGCCGTCCCCCAAGGGTTGTTCGTTTCGCCGACCGTTGTGGCCTCAGGAGAGAGCTTGGAGAACGAGGGAATCGGCTGACTTCTAGTACTCCCATTCCAGAAAAAGCCATTTGTTTTCTTCCTTAATCAAGCTGAAGATACTGGTTTTGGGCCGACCATCAATCGACATCGGCACACGGACAGTTGCCTTATCACTCTTCAGCCATATAGCGGGCCTACCAAGCCTCAAGTATCGTTGGTCACGCATGATGTCGCGGAGGTAGAAAGCAAGTTTACTTTTGCTGTATAAGATACGTCGTCTGCCTTTTTCCCAAACTATGAAATCATCATGCAATAGATGTAATAGTGCGGACTCGTCGTGCGTATTCCAAGCCTTTTCAAAAGCTACCAGACTGGCTTTTATAGCTTCTTGATCTGGAGACGCGACCTTATAGGCTTTTCGGGGCCCCCCAGCACAGCCGAAAAGAGCAAAGCAGAGGGCGGAGAGGATTAGAAGCGGGGCGGTTATGTGGAAGATTGTTTTAAGTGGCTTCATCATAGGACGACCCTTCGAGGGAAAAACCGCACCTCTCCACAACCGCTGTAGATATTTTGCCAAAAACATCAACCATACCTCAGCCAGCCATAACATCCATGCAAGTTCTGTGGGGCAGAATTATTGCCAAATTCAAGCCAGACTCTCTGGCCAAGGATAGTCTAGGACGCTTTCGGCAGATCTAGATATGCTTTGCCTCAGCCACCAATTTGTCAAACTTTTCGACTTCCACTACCGGCGATGTCGTAAAGGAGATACCGGTTAACTTATTCAATGCAACCGACGTTGCCATTGCTTTTTCTGCATCAGGGAAGTCCAGGGTAAAAACGAGGTCATGTTCTCCGAGCACGGCGTACATGGATACAACCTTTCCGTCGTGCTCTTTGACCAGGTTGACAACTTTGCCTGTTCGTTCAGCACTGATTCCTTTAAAAGACTCTGACGAATATTTTCCGAACATCATGAAGATGGGCATGGCAGTCCCTCCTTTCTCTTTTCAGTCATCCCTCATAGGTTGAGAGATATGTGAATATGCTGGTTCGCTCTCTCCTTGCTATCCGTTTGACTCGCGGCTGGCTTTGTATTTTTTTCCTATGCTCCATGCCGCGGCCACCGGTTCTCCCAGGCGCCAATAGGACGTATCCGGCTGGGAGAGGATCAGGGGGTTCATTTTTCGAAAATCCAGTTTACCATCACTCAGATATCTCTCTTCCGTGTAAGTTCCCATGATTTCGCCTATGAAGATCTCATTCATACTGCTCTCCACGACATCCACCACCTTGCATTCCATACACAAAGGACAGTCCTTGATCATCGGGGCTGTTTTCAGCTCCCCGTAGAAAAGATCAAAGATCTCCGATTTATCGGTTTTCTTGCCCGACACAATTCCGCAATAATCCGTCACCTCCACCATATCCTCCGAAGGCAGGCAAACGCTGAAGGCTTTGTTCTCTTTGATTCCCGGATTGGTGTAATGGCCTCTCCCGAGTGCAGCAGCAATCCTTGGCGGGTTATAGCTGACCATGGTGAACCATGCGATGGCCAGGAAGTTCGGCTTACCGTCCACGTGGGCGCCCACAAGGGAAACAGGCATAGGATACGCGGGGACAGTTGATCCCAAATTAATCTTCTCCATTTGATATAACCTCCATTGTCTTTTTCGTTTATCGTGACAACTGATGGTTGTCCCACTCTATCATCAAACTCGAATCAATTCAAATGATCTCCAAAACCCCTGATCTTCAGGATGTATCCGCTAATCAAAAGCCCAGCTCTGAAGGATTGGCTCTACTGTTTTATCTCTTTGAAATTGGTGGACAGCTAGATGCATTTACCATCCTTATAGGCTGATACCAGATTAGTTATCATCAATGTAAAGGAGGGCGGGGTTGCATTTATGGGGATTTGGGGGCAGGTCTTGAAACCTGCATGAAAGTTAATGGGTAACTCCATACACTATTCATAACATGCCGATTCATCCTCCTATGTCCACTTGAGATATTTTCTGAAGATCACAGCCACACCCCAACCTGAGATAAGAGAATATCCGAGCTGGCAAACAAGGGAGGACGGTTGCCTGTCGTGGCAAGTGATCTGCAATCCCACTGTATCCATCTAGACTACAATATTTGTTCGAATAATACGGCTTTGGTAAGTGGAGACTATGATCTTTAATGCTTGGCTATGAGGGACAGAGGCTAACCGAGGGCTATTGGCAATAGCCCTCGGTTTGAAGAAGATCAAGTCGACATCGTTACATTTCAATTAAAGCAAGTTTTCTGCCTTTCACCCCCATTTTTCAAACGATAAAAACTTTCATGCTTGACAATCTCAGGTGTTAACCTGTAGACTTATGGATAGACATTATCTTTTAATATAGAAGTTCATTTGGAGAACGATGGTACCACATTTCAATGAGTTAGATGCCAAACAGCGCATGGATCAAATGGTCTCGAAGCTGAGAGAGCATGATTTCAGGATCACGCCGCAACGGTTGGCCGTTCTGAGAATATTGGCGGCCAGCGATGGGCACCCCTCCGTGGAAAGGGTCTATGAAACCGTGAGGCGCGACTTTCCGACGACCAGCATTGCCACCGTCTACAAGACGGTCCATCTTCTAAAACAGCTCAACGAGGTGCTGGAACTGGGGTTTCCGGACGGCAGTAATCGGTACGACGGCAAAAAGCCCTTTCCCCATCCTCATGTCATCTGTGTCCGGTGCCAAAAGATTATCGATCCGGATCTGGAATCCCTGAAGGATATGACGGCCGAGGTGGCCGATGAAACCGGATTCGACATACTGACCCATCGCCTGGATTTTTTTGGTATTTGCGGTGACTGCAAAAGAGCAGAAAGGTCGACCAAGACCAAAAAAGAGGAAAGCATGAAGAGATAAACATTTAGAATTTTTCAAGGAGGTATTACCATGAAAAACGACGACCGCAAACCCACTACAACCGATGCCGGGATCCCTGTATCCAGCGACGAGTACTCGCTCACCGTGGGGCCCGATGGACCCATTCTGCTGCAGGACCACTACCTCATCGAGCAGATGGCCAACTTCAACCGGGAGCGGATTCCGGAACGCCAGCCCCACGCGAAGGGTTCCGGGGCCTTCGGATACTTCGAGGTGACCAAGGATGTCAGCGCCTACACCAAGGCCGCGGTGTTCCAGCCGGGTACGAAGACGGACACGTTGATCCGGTTCTCCACGGTAGCCGGCGAGCGCGGCAGCCCAGACACCTGGCGAGACCCACGTGGCTTCGCGCTGAAGTTCTACACCAGCGAGGGCAACTACGACATGGTCGGGAACAACACGCCGGTGTTCTTCATACGTGACCCCATGAAGTTCCAGCACTTCATCCGCTCCCAGAAGCGCCGTGCGGACAACGGCCTGCGCGACAACGACATGCAGTGGGACTTCTGGACCCTGTCGCCCGAGTCGGCCCACCAGGTCACGTGGCTGATGGGTGACCGCGGGATCCCGAAGAACTGGCGGCACATGAACGGCTACTCAAGCCACACCTATATGTGGGTCAATGCAAAGGGCGAGCGCTTCTGGGTGAAGTACCATTTCAAGACCGACCAGGGCATCGACTTCCTCACGCAGAAGGAGGCCGACCGCCTGGCCGGCGTTGACGCCGACTACCACCGGCGCGACCTGTACGAGGCCATCAAGCGGGGTGATTACCCCAGCTGGGCGCTGAAGGTGCAGATCATGCCCTTCGAGGAGGCCAAGACCTACCGGTTCAACCCCTTCGACCTGACCAAGGTGTGGCCGCACAGTGACTACCCGCTGCAAGAGGTCGGCCGGCTGACGCTGGACCGCAACCCGACCGACTTCCACACCGAGATCGAGCAGGCTGCGTTCGAACCGAACAACCTCGTGCCGGGGATCGGTGTCAGCCCGGACAAAATGTTGCTCGGCCGTCTCTTCGCCTACGCCGATGCCCACCGTGCCCGCCTGGGGGTCAACTACAAGCAGATACCGGTTAACCGGCCCAAGGCACCGGTGCACAGCTACAGCAAGGACGGGGCGATGCGGGTCCAGAACGTGTCCGATCCCGTGTATGCACCGAACTCCAAGGGCGGCCCGAAGGCTGACGGTGAGCGCTATCCCGAGGCAGCGGTCTGGGAGGCCAGCGGCGAGTTCATCCGCGCCGCCTACACCCTGCACAAGGACGACGACGACTTTGGCCAGCCCGGCACCTTGGTACGTGATGTCCTGGACGATGCGCAGCGAGACCGGCTGGTGTCCAACGTTGTCGGACACCTCAAGGGAGGCGTGTCCGAGCCCGTGCTGCAGCGTGCGTTCGAGTACTGGCGCAACATCGACAAGAAGATCGGCGACCGCATCGCCAAGGGCGTGAGCGGCGGCTGATCGCTTCGAAGCCCGTCCTGGCCCGTCATTTGAGGCTCTGGCGGGCCAGGACGGGCCTCACCTCGAGAGAGGCATTCTCCTTACCATCGGCTGAGGAATACGATCATAACAGTGCCCAGTCACAGCAAAGGATGCAAGCGCTATTTTTCTGTAGTAAAGGTGGCGTTTGCATTCTTCCTCAAAAGGGGGCGATCCGCCTCGGCCGTCAGGAAGGTACCGCCATTCTCCTTGTGGAGATGGACGCCCATGTGCTGTCCGTGAAGAGTTCGGCAATGTAAAAAATGATGATGGGGAAGATGGCCTTCGGAAATGTATGGGCAAAAACCATGGACCAAATGGCCACCGATAAGGTGAGCGGTTTTTCCGAACAGATGATGGTGGTTGCCCGGTTGACCCGGTCGGAGATTTTCAGGATGTACTTTCCCCCGAAAAACGACAGACCGAAAATAAAATAATGAACACACAGGCATGGAACCAGGATGTAAAGAACCTCCGACAATTTGAGTTCATTCATGATCACGGATTCGGCGGAACATGAGGCATAGATGATAAGGGAGAGGCATATCACCGGCAGATAGCTGAAGAAGGTTTTGCCCTTTCTTATCAACTTCGGGCTGGAAAACCGCAGAACCTGGCCTATGATGATGGGGATGAAGAGATAGAAGATGAGCTTCAGGATGAGGCCCACGTCATCCACATGGGTGGCGGCGCCGAGCCAGACTTTGAGGTTCTCCGGATAGGTGAAAAGCCCCAGCAAATTCAGGAAGACGATCAGAATAATAGCGGTCAACTCATCTCCGCCGGCTCTGGCTGCCACGGTCGGTCCCGCCGCCAGAGTGCATGGTGCGGCGCATATCAAAATGAATCCCACCATTGTGGCATCTGGCATGGAGAACACCTTGGCGCCCACCCAGGCTATGAACGGAAACAAAATAAGGGAAAGAAAGACGGCCCAGAGGATCACCCGCAGGAATTTCATGGCATGGATGAGCTGTTTGAAATCCAACTCTGTGCCCTGGCCGACAAAAATCAGCGCCACCAGAAAACCGGTCAAATCCAGTTTATCGAGAGCTTTTCCCGGTCCGGGGACATGTATGGACAGGATCAAGGCGATGAAAATGCCCATGAGGAGCAGATTTTTCTGCACAAAATGCTCTATGTGGATCTCCAGGGGGTGCTTCAATGTTCAGTCCTCCGAATGGTGTTTGTATTAAGGCAGTCCACCTCTCGGAACAAATCCAGGTGCGTCCTCTGGGTATGAAGTCTTCACTATTTCAAAAGATGTGACCGGCCAGCGCCTCTTGGCTCTGGCCATCGGTCATTTGACGTTTCAAGGGGGATGTAATAACCGGGCAGTAGGGCCAATATGAGGGTATGTGGTGTTGAGGCGCCCTGGGCGTTATGCCCTACGTCTCACGCCCCATGTCCACGCCTCTTACAAGTCATACAACGTTTCATCTACTCTCGGCGGATCGTTTTTTCGTATCTTGGACCCTTTTCCCTTCAGAAGAAAAGGGTCTTCACCTTCCAGGAGATCTCCCATTTCCGCCTCGATGGCTTCCGGATCCTCCCCGGCCTCCATCCGCTGGAGTGCCTCCTGCATACCGGGGCCCAGATCGAGCCCTGTCATATCCGTCAGCTTCCGCATGAGATTCGCGGCCTGCCGCGGATCGTCCTCATCCATATGCTCCATTTCACCGGCCAGAAGCCCCATGGCCTTTTCCATCTTGCTTTCGTCCAGGTCAGGCATATCCATTTCCGCTTCTTCCCCTTTGTTCTTGGGGCTGGCAAAGACCGACATGCGCCGGTCCAACTGGACCTTGCGGCACCTGGGGCATTGGGGGTTTTTTCCCGTGTTGATGCTCTTTGAAAAGAAATTGAAGATCATGTGACAATCGGGACAGTAGAATTCGTAAATGGGCATAACTTCCTCCTCAACTCCTAAGCCCAGATTCGAAACGCCCACTTTTGCCCAATCTCTACGTCAGACTCAAATTTCAATCCTCGAAATATTAGATATATTCCTGCGGTCAAAATTTTCATCTTCCTTGACCTTGAACAAAATTGAACGTTTCGAAACCGGCCTTCATTTTTTCTGAATTTCACCATTTTTCATACAGAACCGAAGCAAAAGAGTCAACGGCTTTGTGGTTGGCACGGATGCGGGTCCTGCTGATCTCTGGACTCCATATCCGCAACTTGAACAATGCACACTGGAAAAACAGCAATATCCTGGCATAACAGGGCCCTCCCCACCGAGGCGGTATCCGATGGTCAGTAAGAAAATAGAAGGCGTTTAGTAGGAGAAGGAGCGCTCCTGTTAATGACAAGTAGAGCCAGTTTCAAAATGGATCGGTAAATACTGCCCCGGAGAGATGAAGCCGGCGAATGTTCTTTGAAAATCTGATTGAAACCGCAAACAGCTGCCGACAGTGAGCGCAGGCTCATAACGTGCTCTTTTTGTACATACCTATCTCTTCGTGTTCTGATCCAAACACGGAACCTCGGCCTTACTTGGTTTCCGAACCTCTTTAGGCAAGGAGACGAAAAAGCTGGGTACCGGCAATGACAATGATGCCAAACATCAAATGAGTCATTACCTTCGCAGGCCCTCTTACCCTGATATTTCGTCCACCATGGCTATCTTTCAAGTATGCATTGACTCTCTCGACACTACTTCTTTGGCCAAATCGCTTATGGGTAGCCGGGTCCATATGTATCTTTTCGCCCCGACGCGGGTTATTATCAATGATCGGCCTGTGCCCCAGGGATTCACTGAAAGTGTGGATTTGCGGGGCATCATACGCCGCATCCATCAGGTCGTACAGGTTCGTTATCCGTTCCGAGCTCATCTGGGCCAATGGAATAGCAGCCTGGGAATCGTGCAGTGACGCTGATGTCAAAATGGTACTGACCGGAATATCTCCGTCGATACAGTCCACATGCAGCTTATAGCCGGTCCAGCTTTCCTTATACCCTTTGCTGTTTTTCTTTGTTCCGACATTGCATTGGCTCGGCAAATCGTACAGATTCTCCTCCAACATCCTTGTCGGTTGAAGATCCAACCTTTTCGAAGGCTTAGCCGCGACTCTCTCCCCCTTGGGAGG